>Ga0228639_1000522_pt1 | contig 17435 bp, 15 predicted proteins | sample 50DmetaG_FD_190532 | JGI IMG/M metagenome (GOLD analysis project Ga0228639, IMG submission 190532) | Seawater microbial communities from Monterey Bay, California, United States - 50D | ecosystem: Environmental > Aquatic > Marine > Coastal | place: USA: California | collected 2016-10-18
GCGCGGTAAAACAGCTTCGGTTTCTGGATCACCCATTCGTACATTGTATTCGATCACTAAAGGTTCGTTATTAACTACAATTAATCCGATAAAAATAAATCCTTTATAAGGGGTTTTGTCCTTTTTGAGCCCTTCGATAGTTGGCTTTACTATGCGTTCTTCAATTTTTTTCAATAGGGCCTCATCAGCAAAAGGCACTGGAGAGATAGCGCCCATACCTCCAGTATTGAGGCCAGTATCACCTTCACCGATGCGTTTGTAGTCTTTTGCCGTTGGCAATAGCTTATAATGTATTCCATCTGTAAGCACAAAACAACTCAGCTCTATGCCGTCCAAAAATTCTTCGATAACAACTTTGCTGCTTGCGGCGCCAAACTTGGAATCCACTAACATGTTTTTTAGTTCAGATTTTGCTTCATCGAGATCACCAATAATTAGAACACCTTTCCCTGCGGCAAGACCGTCTGCTTTTAAGACATAAGGTGGTGAAAGTGTTTCTAAAAAAGAAAACCCTTTTTCAAGGTCATTAGCTGTAAAACTTTGATAGGCCGCAGTAGGAATGTTGTGGCGAAATAAAAATTCTTTAGCAAACTCTTTACTTCCTTCTAGTGTAGCAGCCGCTTTTTGAGGGCCAATTACGGCAACATGTTTCAAAGCATCATCATTTAAAAAGAAATCATGCACGCCATTCACCAAAGGGTCTTCTGGGCCCACAACAAGCATTTCTATGTTATGGTTTAAAACTGCAGATTTTATGCCTTCAAAATCAGTAACTGAAATATCTAAATTTGTTGCAATTGATGCAGTTCCAGAATTGCCTGGCGCTACATACAAGTCGGCACACAATGGGCTCTTTGCAATTTTCCAAGCAAAGGTATGCTCTCTTCCTCCTGATCCTAATACTAAAACGTTCATTGGTTAATATGCTTTTTCGTCGCCTTTAATGGCTTTAATAATAGTTTGAATAATAATTTTTAGGTCCAAAAATATAGACCAATTTTCTATATAAAAAATATCGTATTTCACCCGACCAATAATATCTTTGTCCGTCTCTACTTCGCCTCTATATCCACTCACTTGTGCCAGGCCCGTAATCCCCGGTTTTACAAAGTGACGTACCATAAATTTATCAACTTTATTGGCATACATTTCTGTATGGCTTAGCATATGTGGTCGTGGCCCAACAACAGACATATCGCCTATGAGCACATTGAAAAATTGAGGGAGTTCATCCATACTGGTTTGACGCATAATTTTGCCCAGTTTAGTAATCCTTTGGTCCGCTTTTGATACTTGAATAACATTTGCTTTATCATTTATAACCATTGATCTGAACTTAAAACAAGTAAATGACTTGTAATTATAGCCTTTTCGAAGCTGAGAAAAGAACACTGGCCCCCTAGATTCAATCTTTATGAGAAGTGCTAATAAGGGGGTCAACCAAGACAGGATTAGAACGATAACCAGCAAAGAAAAACCAATATCAAACAGTCGCTTCAGGGCTAGGTTGAAAGAATCATCCAAAGGAATGGTTCTGAATTCTAAGACAGGAACCATCCCGTAAAAATCGCGCTTTAGGTCTTGGTTGAGGACAGTATTTTGCTCTGGGACGAATTTGACAACTTTCAAGTTATTGTCTGCAAATTTTGTAATCGCTTTCACATCAACGGCTTCTATTTCAGAAAGCGAGCAGTAAATTTCATCAACACTTTCAGCTTTGATATAACTAAAAAGTGTGTTTAAGTCTATCTTCTCTCTTTTTTTAAAGGACACGGTTTTTGTGTTAATAAAGCCTGAATCAGGATTGTTTTTGAAAAACAACTCAAGATCCTTTGCTTCTTTGCTGTCTCCAAGAATAATTGTTCTTCGTGTATTCCCTTTTAGATAAGCTCTATAATTCTTTAAAAGAAAAAATAACAGATACTTAAACAATGATATAAAAAGAAAACAGAAAATAATATATCTTAAAGTCAGAACTGGGTTAAGGTTAGATTGTGGAAAAACTCCTTCATAGGCAAACACCAGTAATGAAAAAAACAACGCTTGACGTACTAAAAGGTTATAGACACGAAGAGCGCTTGAATAACGGTGAACTTCATAAAATTTTGAAATAAGGGCTGTAACAACCCAGCCCAAAGAAATAATCACGGTAAATCTTAAAGAAAATGCTTGAGAAAAGAGAGACAAAGCCGCTACCACATTGATTACTGTTAGATCAATGGTGTAGAAAATAGGCTTAATCAGCCACGAATAACGTCCTTGTCTGAAACTGCTCACTAGCGTTTGATGTGTTTAGAAAAGTCTTTATGATCGACTTTAAAAAGTTTTGATTCAGGTAATGTTCTAAAATATTCTAATGTCTTTTTCATACCCTCACTTCGATTGACTTTAGGCGCCCAATTTAATATTTTTTTTGCTAAACTAATATCAGGTTGGCGTTTTAATGGGTCATCTTTAGGGAGGGGTTTATATTTTATTTTTTGATTGGTGTTAGTGAGTGCTAATATTTCTTCTGCAAATTCTGTAATTGTAATTTCGTCGGGGTTGCCAAGATTAACAGGCAGTGTATAGTCGCTAAAAAGCAATCGATAAATACCCTCAATTAAATCATCTACAAAGCAGAACGAACGTGTTTGACTGCCATCTCCAAATACCGTAAGGTCTTCCCCTCTAAGCGACTGCCCCATAAATGCGGGAATCACTCGACCGTCATTCAGACGCATACGAGGGCCATAGGTATTAAAAATACGGGCAATCCGAGTCTCCAGCCCGTGAAAACGATGATAAGCCATAGTAAGGGCTTCTTGAAAGCGCTTGGCTTCATCATAAACACCACGAGGGCCAATAGCGCTGACATTACCAAAATAATCTTCTGGCTGTGGATGTACAAGCGGATCGCCATAGACCTCTGAGGTAGAGGCAATTAGAATACGAGCATTATTGGCTTTGGCGAGTCCTAATAAATTATGTGTGCCCAACGAGCCCACTTTTAGCGTTTGAATAGGAATTTTAAGATAATCAATAGGGCTAGCAGGAGAAGCAAAATGTAAAATATAATCTATAGTTTGGGCGATATTTATATGATTTGTAATATCATGTTCTATAAACTCAAAATCGGGGTGCTTAAAAAGATGATGTATATTGTCTTGATTTCCAGTGATATAGTTGTCCATCCCAATAACCCTAAAGCCCTCAGCAATAAAGCGATCACAGAGGTGTGACCCTAAAAAGCCGGCGGCGCCAGTTATTAATACTTTATTCTTCATTATTTAGAATTTAATTAGAAAAAAATAATTAACTAAAATTCTTCTGGAGATATTTTAATCCAATGTTTTAAAGCTTTTTCATAGTCATACTTAAACTCAAATTTATTATCAATTAAGTATTTTGGTTTTATATTAGTGGAAAAAACTAATTTTCTGACCCTAACAGGATGGATATCTGTCTCTCCTCCGATAATCTTTTTTAAAAAATAATAGAATGTAGCCAATAGAAATATGATTTTAATATTAATTTTGAAAGTAGGTTTTTTAATATTTAAACAATTCTTTGTGATTTTGACCATTTTTTTTAATGGTAAAGTTGGGTTTTCAGCATAATTATATAAAATAAAGCTTTCTCTTTTTGCCATTGTAAATAAAATACTGTCTAATAGTCCGTGAATATATCCGTATGCTTTGATGATGTTACCACCATTAGGTAATACAAATAATCCTTCTTTAAGAGATTTGATCATTCTATAAACATTTCCAGGGTCATTAGGCCCAAAAATAACACTTGGCCTAACAATAACAAGTCTTCTTGATGAATTTTGATACAACCAATTCTTATGTATTTGTTCTGCTAGTGATTTTGATATTCCATATGCTGTTTCTGGATATATTTCAGATTGCTCTGTTCTTTGAGTTTTAGCGCGTCCGTATGGAGCAATACTACTTGTGAAAAAAATATTTTTAATGCCAATATTTTTAGCAAATTGAACACAATTTCTTGCCCCAGGAATATTTGTGTCAAAATATTCGTGAAAAGAATGTCCAGGTTCCCGATGAACAGCAGCAAAATTAAAAATCCAACTATGATCAACATCAATATTTTCAATTTTTACATCTATTGAATTTCTTATATCAATATGGCTATATAAAACTGAACTGTTATTAATTTCCTTACAAATAGGTTTAATATCAAAAATATATATTTTGTGAAAGATTTTTTCTTCAATGAGCCTATTTGTTAGATTGGTCCCAATATAGCCAGAACCACCAATTATTATTGCAACCTTATTTTTTTTCATCATCATAAATTAGCTTTCTTTTACCAAAAAATTTATAAAAAAAATGTACTAATAGAAAAATAACTAAATAAAAAAAACTAATAGATTTACCTTTCTTATAATAATTCTCATAAAAATTATAATTTGCTTTTAATAATTTAATTTTGTTCTTACTTAAAGACTCATTTGATGTTCTGTAATATGCTAATGCTTCATCTTGTGAATAAGCATACTTAGTTTTTTCTAATAAATTGAGCCACATTGCCCAATCCTGTCTCTTTCTCTCATTAGACATATATATCTTCCCAATTCTTCTTGTATCATAAATAACTGTTAATGTCTTGATGTAATTATTAAACTTCAACCATTTGGCACCTATTTTAGCTGGTGGAGTAATAATCACATAGGGTTTGTCATTATTATCAAGCTTAAAGTAACTACCAAAGCAAAATTCTATATTTCGGTCGAGCATAAAATTTATTTGCTTAAAAAGCTTTAACTCAGACCAATAATCATCACTATCTAAAAAAGCTATGAACCTGCCTTTACTTTTTTTAATGGCTAAGTTTCTAGCAACTCCAGCCCCCACATTTTTTTCTAAAAAAATAGGAGTTATTCTCTTGTCCTTTGAAGAATAATATTGAATTACACTTTTAGAGTTATCGTCTGAAAAATCATCGACAATAATCAATTCCCAGTTCTTGTATTTTTGTTTAATAATAGACTGAATACAAGTTTTTAAATGTAATTCGCTATTAAACACAGGGGTGATAATTGAAACTAAATCTTCTTTCATTTATTTAATTAACAGTTCAGGGTTAAAATCTTGGATTAAACTCATAGACATTATATCGTAATTATTCATATTTTCATAAGATTCGTATATACTAGAACTAAAAACTAATTGGCGCATGTTTAACAGATTTTCATACAGTGAAGAACTCTGAGTTTTTAATAAGTGGACTTTTTTCCGAACCTGAATAGCCTCTATAATGCTAGTGGAGTATGCGCTTACTAATAAATCTGAAATTGAAAACAATTCATAAATATCAACTTGGTTTAAAATGTGTATGTTATTTTTGGTTGAAATAGTGCTATATTTTTCTATTTGGAAATCAGTATACTTCGGGTGTAATTTAATGATTATACCAACGTTTTCTGGAAGTTTTTTGATATCTGAAAGATAATCAATAAATTTATCTGCTAATGTATGTTGACTTAAAATAGTAATTATTGTTTCATATTCATTTTTAATATTTATTAATTCTGAGTCAATTTGTGTAGCTTTACTAAACTTTTTTAATGTAAAGTTCCCAATGTTTAATAATTTATTGTTTGGCCAATTATTATTCAATAATACTTCTTTATAGTAGTTAGACCATAGGTAGATATAGTTTGGAAAAAGATCATGGTGTTTTTTATTAAAGGGAAGTAAATATCCAATATGAGATGGGTAGATGTGACCATGCTGAACCTCTATAACAGGTATATTATTTGTAATTGCACTGGAAATTATAATTTGGTTAAGCGGTGTATAAGCAGATTTAATGTAGATTTTCTTTGGTTTAGTAAGACGAAAAAAATGAAAATAAATACTTTTCCTCTTAATGTTTCTATAAACTCTATTTTCTATTTTTTTTTGTAAAATATCACAATCAATATTAGTTTTGTGAATTTTATAATAAAGCTTATTATAAGAGAGGGTGATATGCCTTGTAAAATTTTTTATGTTATCTTTTTTATTATTTAATGTTATAATTTTTTCTAATAAATAAAAAAAATCTGCATTTACAGTGTTAGTTTCATATGATCTTGGTTTTTTATGTAATGTTTTAACATTAGGAAACTCTAAAACTGCGAAATTTTTGTTTATATTTTCAATTATTTTTTCAAAAAAAATGTCTTGATAAATATTTTTAACTTTTATTCTGTTTTCAGAATTTGTAATTACTATTTCTTTTTTAAAAAGCTTAAATATCTTCACAAAAAAAAACAAACTGTTTCTTAAAATACCAAAATAATCAATCTTATGTTTTAGTTGGTCTTCATTTTTTTGAAAAGAAACTATAGGGTTAATCTCTAAGACTAATGCTTCAAAAAGCTCAAAACGAATAAATGTGTAAATAGAAATATTATTTACTTTAAAATCGTAAAATTTGTTATCATCCTCCCACTTTAAGAAATGTTCTCTTAAATCCTTAATGATCATTTATTATCTTTTTTTAATCTTAAAATGAATAAAGACAGAAACAAAGATACAAAAGAAACTCCTTGCTGTCTATTTAGAATACATTCTGATAACATGAATACTAAGAAAAAGAAAAATAAAGTTATAAAAAAAGAATTTTTATTTTTTAGTGCAATATAAAGTGGAAATAATATCATGAATAAAAAAGATAATAATCCAATAATGCCATTTCTTAAAGTCTCCTCTAAATATTGATTATGAGAATTTAGCGATTTTTTTAGCCCTAAGTTAAAATTATCATATCTATATTGGTAATTTAATGACTCTTGAACATCGCCAGTCCCAACACCAATTATATAGTTATGTTTTAGTAAATTAAACGATGATTTATAAATATTTGATCTAATACCAATATCTTCGTTCAACTTTAAAATTCTAATATTGTACAACTTAGCAGGGTGATATAGAAAATAAGTAAACCCAATACCAATGAAAGACATTACTATTAAAGCAATAATTTTCTTATCATTAATCTTATATATAAAATAAATTAAAAGTCCTATTGGAAGGCTAAATAATGCCATTCTAGACTCTAAAGTTAAAATTACAGCAAAATTTAATAAGCCAATAGGTATGAGGTAAAATAATCTATACATACCCCCCCATTTGCGTAAAATAAGTCTTATGACAATAAAAATTGAAAATATATTATACAGAGCGAAATATGTTGGATGTTTATCTATTGGTTCTACCAGTCTACTATTCCAATACCAGTTGCTTATATATATTTGTTTAATTTGGCCATATACACCTGGTGTTGTTTGAACATTAATTAAGCATATAATTACTCCAAAAATTACTCCTAAACTAAATGAAAACAATATCGTATTAATGCTTTTTAGTTTTATTTTTGAAATCATAATTGGGAATAAAATTAGAGGAATTCTAATCAAAATATCTTTAATGCCAAAGCTAATATTATAAATCTTTGTGTTTAATAGGCCTAATAATAAAACTAAAAAATGCAATAATAATATTATTACAAACATTGATGTTTTAGTTTTAAAACAATTAAATAATTGTGATATTGAAATTATTGTAAATGATATAAAAAATAAACTAAAATAAAAGTTGGGTAGTGAAAGTGAAAATGCAATTAGTATAACTAAATATTTTCCTAATAAGTTGTTATCCATTTTTAGTTTCATAATTATGGTATTTTGACAGCTGATAAACTAATGGCAACAAAAATATAAGCGAGTGATTCTTAAAAAGGGTATGTGAAAACAGTGAATATATGAATAATATGATTAAGAAATTCACAACCTCTTTTCTGTTGGCGCTCAACTTTGTAGGTCTCAGTACAAAAAATAATATTGCAAAATAAAAAATTCCTAAAATACCAAAATCTATCATGAAGGCTAGCCATTGATTATGTGGCCCTGAAAACTCGCCTGCTCTCGAGTCTCTAGACTCGTATGTTGGAATCTTTATGTTTTTACCAATACCACCACCAAAAATTGGATTTTCCAAATAATTATTAACACTGTTTTTTAAGAGAACTAAACGCTGACTAGTAGAGCCTGTTTTAAGATTAGCATCAAAAGGATATAAGATGGCCATTACCCTGCTTGAGTTCCCTGGACCAAAATAATGTGCATTATTCTTTAAAATGGGCCTTATCGAGATTGATAATAGAATAAAAATTGAAATGAAAAAAAATATATATTTAAGCTTAATCTTATTGTGGATAAACTGTAGATAAATGAAAACAAAATAAGCAAAAATACCAGCCAAAGAAAGTGTTAAGATAATACCACATCCTGCTATTAAAAAATAAATTAATCTAAATTTCTTATGTATGATTTTATATGTAATTATTAAACCAAATAATATAGAAATAGCTGACACATTTGGGTCTAAATAAAATCCGGCTGCTCTTCCGTACAAAATTGAAAATGTCGCCCTTCCCTCGCCCATGTCAAAATAATTAGCTGTTCTCGTAATGTCGTATATATTTAAAATTATCGCAAGAATAACACCATAAGGCAAAACTCTTAAAACTTGACGAAGAAAAATATCGTTTGAAAATATGTACGCTAAAAAAAATAACAATAATAAGTTTATAAATTGTACAAATAAATATGAAGAATCAAAATAGCCTATCATAAGGCTGTAAGGAATATATAGAATAAAAAGTAATATCAACAAACAACAATATAAGACAAGTTGATTTTTTAAAAATTTATTAACTAAGATTTTTTGTGTAAAAAAAGGAAAACATAAAAAAATTACAAATGAAAAAATATGTTCTGATTTTATATTGTGCCAATTTAGCAAGTACTTATCTCCATGACAGTAGTACAAAAAAACAACAACTAAGGCAACAATAACATAATATATTTTAGATGTTTTCATTTATGTTTGTTTTTATTTCTTATGTAACTTAAAAATCACTAAAAGCCACTTTAATGCCTATATGTTAATAAAATTTTTCTGTTCGTTTTAAATTAAAATAGTGTTTTTCATCCCTTTTCGAAAATACTTTTGCTGGGTGGCCTCCTGCAATTGATAAAGCTTGTATATCACTAACGACTACACTGCCTGCTTGTATTATGACTCCTTCACCAATAGTCACCCCTCCTAAAATTGTTACATTATTGCCTAACCACACATTATCTCCAATTTTGGTGTGTTTTAATATATAAGAACTGTCATAAGGAAGTGCAGTTCCTTTATAATTATGAGTCTGTGCAATTATTGAACACCCAAATCCTGAATGAAAATTATCTCCTATAATAACATCTCCTTTACCTAATACTTTAAAGCCATTAAAATTTACATTTTTCCCTAATTTGGTTTGTTTAGTTAAAAATGTATACCCAAATGCTTTTACAGATTCATAGCTTAAACATGTTTTCTTAGCTATAATTGTGAAGAAAAATTGTTTAATGTTTTTGAATATTTTTTTAATTAATACCATCTTCAAAAGTTTCCTTGTATTTTTTTGCAATATTTTTCCAATTAAAGTCTTTTTTACACGAAATAGATAATCCTTCTCTGTCGTTACATTTAATCTCAATTAATTTATCAGTTTCTAAATTTACAACAGATATATATTTTAAATAATACTCCTCTAACGAAAGGGTTTTTTTAATTTGTTCATTTACAATAATTGGCAAACCGCAACAAAGTGCTTCAAATACTACTAATGCTTGGCCTTCAGAAGTACTAGGGTGACCATAAGTATCAGCGGCAGAATAGTACTTGTAAAGATTATTGTGATCAATATAATTGAAAATCCTTATTTCAAAATTCTTTATTGTTTCCATTAATGCAAGAATTTTTTGCTTTGTTTCTTGTGCTTCAAATTTACCAACTATCCAATAATGCCCTTTAAAGTTATTTTTTTTTAAATACTTAATAAATCCTAGGTGATTTTTTCTATTGGTTAATGCTCCAACAGTTAATATTATTTTGTCATTGGTTTTTATGTTATATCTACTTCTTATTTCATGCCTAGACGAAATACAAAACTTGAATTTTTCAACATTAACGCCGTTTGAAATAACTGAAGAAGAAAATGCATTAATTTTTAATTTATTTTCTGCTTTGATTCTCATTTCGTCAGTTAAATAAATTGCTCTTTTAATTAGTTCTGCACTATTATTATATAATTTTTTAACATCAATAAGTCTTTTTTTATTTGCTTTGATACTATTATTGTCATCATACATAAGTCCATGAAATGTGTAAAATATTTTTTTATAATTATACCCCGAATGTTTAATAATTGGAGCAAACATAATCCCGTGAGCATTAATAATATTAGGTTTTATTTTTTTTATATAGTATTTAAGCATTACTAAGTGCATGATGAATTTAAGTGCTGGTACTCCGAAGTTTTTCTTGAAATCTGTATATATTTTAAAAGTTGAAACCGGTGAAAATATCAGCAGGTTAAATAGCAAAAAAAGTAATCTGAGTTTTGAATATCCAAAGATTTTTACACCATTTATTTTTTTTGGAGTTTTGCCATTAAAATTAGTTGCGTATATATGTGTATCAAAATCGTCTTTTATTAACTCAGAAAGCTCAACAACAACATTTGCAACTCCAGTTGTATAGTTACCGCCAATTTCTTTTGGCAGCTGACCTAAAATTAATAGTTTTTTCATTTTTACTTAATCAAACTTCACTTAAATATTATGTTCCTTATGTTAGAATTGTATTAACATTTGAAAATCATGATAATACATAATTATTTGCATACAAATACAAAAATGACCCTAATATAAAGCTTAATATATCGTGAAAAATATAATTATTTTTTTCACCAAGTTTCTTATTTACAATAACTAAATTTATCCTAAATCTGAAGTACATCATAATAGAAGTGCATAAAGCAAAATATATTAAGTCAATATTATTTAAAAACATAATAATCATTGTAGAAATAAATAATAAAAGTGAGATATAATTATTTCTAATATAATCCTTATCCATATCTAACGACTTTAAAAAATTATTTTGAACAATATTGATTTTTAAATTATATACCATCCCCACATAGAACAATGATATTATTGAAATACTTTTTGTGTAATTTTCATAAAAATTATCTATTAAATAAAAAACTGCTATTACATAGAAAAACAGAAATAAACTAATTATTTGAGTTGCTAACATCAATTTTTTATACTTTTCTTTTAAATTAAACTTATCTAAATTGAACAGGTATGGCAAAACAACTGTGGTTATTGAATTTACAAGGGTATTAACTAAAACAAAAAACATACCTCCAAATGAGTAAACTGCAAATAACTTTACTGGATAAAATATATTAACAAAAAGCTTGTCTACATTGGTGTTTATTTGGTTGCCAAAGTTTCCTACAATTTGTGTAAAGCCTCTCTTATAAACTGGTTTAATAATATTGTAATTTATGGAAGCTGTAAGGGATAGATGCTTTCTGGAACTTATTGAATAAATTAAAAATACAATAAAAACTGAAAATAAAAACGCTACTAGTAAATAGCCAAAGTCAGTAATTTTTAAACACAAAAACACAAATAATACATAAAATAAAAAAACAAACTCCTTCAATACCTTCAAAACACTTACAATCTTGAATTTTTTCTTAGACTGATACAACGAATCATAGTAAGTATTTATAATTAAAAAAAAAGATGTGAAAGATAAACAGATAAAAACAGTATTATTAAAGGAAGTAATGTAAAATGACGCTAACAGCATAATTATTAGAATCATTGACTGCTGTATTATTATTGCTGTAAAAAAAGAAGAGTTAATAATTTTGCTTACTTTGTTGCTGCACAAGAACATATAAATCCCATCTTTTAAACCGAAGTGAAATAAGCTCGTAAAGGATAAATATAATGTGAACGATTTATAAAATCCGTAATCTTCAATACTCAGTAATTTTGGCAACAGAAACTGAGTTAAGGCGGAAGCCAGCAAGGCAAGTATGCTTCCTGAAAGAAAAACAGAAATGTTTTTAATCAAATTGTTTGAAAAAAATTCAATAAATATTAATTTAAGTTTATACAAATTTTTGAGATTGTGATAAGCTTACTTTTACTATATGAACTGTTATTGATCATAAAATAAATTGTCACTTAAAATTAAGGATTTAATGTCTATTTTATTTTCTTTTAATATTTTTTCAACAAATTCTCGAAAGACACCTTCTCCACCGCTTTTAATTAAAGCCCAATCTACTATTTCTTTGATATAAGAAGGGGCACTTGAGGGGCAGGCACTAATCCCAACTTTTTTTAATACCATGAAGTCATTTATATCATCCCCTATATAGGCAACCTCATTCCAATTTATATTCAGTTTAACCAAAAGATCTTCTATGATTTTGACTTTGTTTTTAACACCTGTGAAAATATATTTGATTTTAAGTTTTTGAGCTCTAGTTTTTGTTGATTCACTTTCTTCTCCAGAAACAATACCACAAGGTATTCCTAACATTTTTGCAAATAAAACTCCTGCACTATCATAAGTGTTAAATTTCTTTAATTCATTGCCATTTTCGTCATAATACATTCCGCCATCCGTCCATACTCCGTCAATATCAGTTAAAATAAGCTTCGGTAAATTAGCTTTAGTCATATAATAAGGTCGTTATAAATAATTTCATTTTTAGGAATAGCCTTAAGAACTTTTTTGCCTATAACATTATTCTTCTCAGACCATTTAAATCCATTGCCAGGACTAAGCAAATGAATATCAGATTCGTTGATTATATCTCCAGCTTCAAGTGCTTTATTTGTGGCTATTGATCGTTCTAGCTTAACACTAGCAGACTTGACATTATCATCAATAAATATATCTTCGTAACCTAATGAAAGTTCAAGGTTTCTTATATCTCTAACCATTCTATAAATACCATCAATTGCTAGAGAGCCTAATTGATCTGTACCTTTCATTTGGCGGTCTATTGTTATATGCTTTTCTATTATCTCTGCCCCCATTGCAACAGCTGCTAAAGGAGTAGCAACACCAATGGTATGATCAGAGTAGCCAATTGTGTAATCTGAGTAGTTGTTTTTTAGAAATTCTATAGTTTTTAAATTTACATTTTGATATTCTGTTGGATATTGAGAAACACAATGGAGAATTGATATTTTAGTATGATATTTTGATATTAAATCTACAGCAACATCTAGCTCTTTTCTCCCTGCCATACCAGTAGAAATAATTATAGGAATTTTTGTCTCAGATAACGCTGACAACAATGGAATGTTAGTTAAATCTCGAGAAGCTACCTTTAATTTATCTGGCGTAAAAACTTTTAAAAGACTTAAACATCCTATTGAACATAAGGTTTCAATAAAATCCAACCCCTTTTGCTTTGAGTAATTAAATAATTCATGATGTTGTTCATTACTGAGCTCTAAAAACTTTCTATGCTCTCCATAAGTTTTTCCAAAAGAATTTTGGGTTAAATATGGTTTATTCATTTGGGAATCAGATAACTCTTGAGATAAATCTCTCTTTGTTAACTTGACAGCATCCATAGATTTTAATTCTTTATCAAAAAGCTTATCAATAATTGGCCTGCTTACAACGTCAATTAACATTTTTGCAATATCTACTGATCCATTATGGTTTTGACCTATCTCGCCTATTATATATGCCATTACAACTTTAATTTTTTTCTAATTATGTAAGATTGATTTTTTAATTTTTCTAAGAAAACGGAAAAACTAACCTCTTCCCCGTCTGCTAGCTTTATAACTTTAGCTTTGGACTCTCTTTCAAGGGTATCAATTTTTTTTACGATATCTTTTAGGCTAAGCTTGTATATGTCTTGGCCATTAAATTGATTAATTAAAGAGTAGGCTCTATCTAAATCTTCCTGAAAATCAATCGAAAGATTAATATATTCAATATTTTTTAACTCACTTTCTATATCTATACATCCTTTTTTGGCACTTTCATCTTCTAAAACAAACTGTGTTAAGTATTCTGATTGCATTGGATTTTCCATGTTTAAATACAAATCCCATAAATATTTAACTGAAAATAATTCTGCAGATACACCAAAAGGAGCGTTGTTAGATCTAACGTAATCTAATTTATTTTCCCACATCAGCTGTATCATCTCATCAATAAGTTCAACATCTGTGAAAGGATTGTCTCCGGTAACTCTAAAGATAGCTCCTAGTTGTTCCTGTAAGGCCAGACCTAACATCCTGTCAATTACAGAAATAGGGTGCCCTAAGTAGACTTTAAAATTATTATTTTTTCCGATTTCGGCTAAATATTTGTCATCTGGCAAGAATGATGTTGCCAAATAAACTGAATTCAAATATTTGGAATTATTAACTAACCTTTTGTATAAAAAATCAATTAATATTGTATCGTGAAATGGTTTTAAAACTTTTTGTGGTAATCTTTTTGATTTTAATCTTGCGATTAATGCAACGCCAACTTTTTTGATGTCGAAAGACTCAATAATATGTGTCATATAATCTGTTCCTGAGTCTGATCTTTTAAAATCATTACCAATGATTTTTTTATACATAATACTTCTGTATTTTTTTTCAGAAGAAACAGGGTGTTTCATTGTGACACCCAAAGCTTTTTTATACTGTTTAAGTATGGAAATCATCGCGCCAAATTCATGGGGATACAAAGAGACTTGATAATCAAAGTTTCTATTATTCCTGGTAAGTGTTATGTGTTTTTCAAAGTATGAACATCCTTTAGATAAAGCCATAAGGGGTATTTTGTCTATATCTAAAGAGTGGTCTGCAAAACCAATCTTATATTCTGGATAGTAGGTTTTAAAATAATCTAATGTATTTAAATTTAAGTCTTCAATTTCAGTTGGGTAATTGCTAAATCCGTGCATTAGACAAACTACACAGTTTTGTAACTTACCTAATGCAAAATCTATCTCAATGTTTGTTGCACACTGAGTTTCTAGAATTAACTTAATACCATCAAGCTCTGAGATTCTGTTTATTAATGAAATGTTTGTTATATCAGTAGCATGGATCTTAAAGAATCTAAAGCCATTATCATAACATAATTCAAGAGATGGAATATCTAAAACACATGGTATAATAGATAGATTAATCTTGTGAGAATAATTGAAAAATTCTATCCATTCCTCAAATTTTAGAGAGTTTTCTTCGTATATTTTGTATTTTGAGTAATTTGAAACACAAAATGAAGGCACGTGCATAACCTGAATTGTAAAGTAATCAGTTTTTTGATTTTTTGCAGATAACGCTAGTTCTTTTAAATAACTTAAACTACCGTTGTGATTAAATGCGCTTTCAGCTATTACTTTCATTTTTATTAGTTTATATCAGCTTATTTTGTGATATATGATTCAAATTAATATACCATTTTTTCCTTAAACAATCAAAATTGTTTTCAATTTTTGTAGTCTCCAACACACTATACTTTGGCCTCTTGGCTGCAGTTGGATAATCTTTTGTTTTGATGGGCTTAACCTCAATTGTCTTGCCAAACTGTTTAAAAATCTCAACTGCAAAATCATACCACGAAATAGTGCCTGAATTGCTGTAATGGTAAACACCATAATTTGTTGATGAAGATAATACTATTTGTATCAAAACCTCAGCCAAATCGCCTGCATATGTGGGCGATCCAATTTGATCAGAGACTACACTTATTTCATTTAGTGTTTCTGATAAGCTCAACATAGTTTTCATAAAATTTTTTCCATATTCTGAGTACAGCCATGAAGTACGTACAATAAAATAGGCTTCCGTGGTCTCCTGTATGCTGCGTTCACCTTGCAGTTTGCTGGCGCCATAAACACTAAGTGGATTGGGTGCATCCGTTTCTAAATAGGGTATTCGCTTTTGACCATCAAAAACAAAATCTGTGGAGATATGAATCAGTGTAACTTGGTGTTTCTGACAAACCTCCGCTAAGTATTTAGGGCCCTCTGCATTGACTGCATAGGCCAAATCGCTTTGTTCTTCGGCTAAATCTACTGCGGTGTACGCCGCACAATTAATACAATAATCTAATTCATTATTTGAAAAGTATGACTCTAGTTGCTGCTTGTTGGTAATATCTAAATCCGGAAGATCCTGAAAATCAACATCTAATTCATCCTGGTGATTTACAACATCCTTTAAAGATTGAGCGAGCTGCCCATTACCACCTGTTACCAAAGCTTTAATCATAACTCCAATGGTTTAAATCCAGGGAGTTCTAAATCTTTTTTAGACAGTTGTAATTGATCATTAGGTAATTTCCAGTCAATGCTAAGTGTTGGGTCGTTATAAATGATTCCGCTTTCTGAAGCTTTATGATAGTAATTATCACATTTATAGGAAAAAATAGCGGTATCGCTAAGCACTACAAATCCATGCGCAAAACCTCTTGGGATGAACAATTGCTTTTTATTTTCAGACGACAGTTCTACAGAAAAGTGTGCACCAAAAGTTGGTGAGTTCTCACGAAGATCTACTGCAACATCCAAAACAGTGCCTTGTACAACTCGGGTTAATTTAGCTTGAGCATAATTCCCTTTTTGAAAATGTAATCCTCGGAGCGTTCCCTTTGTTGAAAAGGATTCATTGTCTTGAACAAAATTGACGTCATACCCCAAAACTTCGTTAAAATCGTCTTTACTATAAGACTCATAAAAATATCCTCTATGGTCTGGAAATATAGTGGGGGTTAGAACAACACAACCGTTTAAAGGAGTGGGGTGTAATTTCATAAAAGAGTGTTAACTTGTTGCAAACTCTATTGTTCTGGTTTATATTTTTCAATAAACTTAAAAAACTCCATGCCTAATAGTACTACAAAAGCGAGAAGAAAAAACAAGTATGGATAATAAGTTCTAGAGCTCAACTTCATCCCTAACAGTTCTTTTGTGTTATCCACAAAACCACTTTCTTGTTTGCTAGAGATCGCATCAACTATATTTTCGATATCGTTCAACTGGCGGTTAATGTCAACCAGCTCTTTCCTTAGTCTAATATCATTGAGATACAAGTCATATTCACGGGTTTTATCTATGTCGTTATCCCCCTCGAATGTAATTCCAATTTCTGCGCCCGATTTAGCATCCGTCTGCTGTTCCAAAACGCGCTTGTACGTGCGCTGTAAGGAGTCCGATTGGACTAAGGCCTGTTCAATTGCTGCTTTGCTCTCCTCGAGCTCAAAAATATCTTTTGCCTGTTCTTTTTTGAAAAAAGAATTGGAATTAATATTATCAACGATATTTGTAAATACGGCCTTGAAGTTTGCTCTGGTCGTAGACTTGATGCTAATTTGCTGGTTCCTGTGCTTGTAATCTTCAATGTTATCAATAAAAGCCTCGTATTCAACTTTTGATGCCGCTAATGAGTCTAATTCTGTGATGTACTTATCAAACATAACAACTCTGTCATTGTCTGTAATGATGGGCTCTATGCTAAATTCAACAATTTCATTAGAAACGTCCTC
>Ga0228639_1000541_pt1 | contig 16893 bp, 18 predicted proteins | sample 50DmetaG_FD_190532 | JGI IMG/M metagenome (GOLD analysis project Ga0228639, IMG submission 190532) | Seawater microbial communities from Monterey Bay, California, United States - 50D | ecosystem: Environmental > Aquatic > Marine > Coastal | place: USA: California | collected 2016-10-18
AAAACACTACTATATTTGCACCCGAATTTGGCCATGTGGCGCAACTGAATAGCGCACTTGATTACGGCTCAAGAGGTTACAGGTTTGAATCCTGTCATGGTCACGAATAAATAGTACAATTAAAAAACGCCAAGCTTGCTTGAGCGTTTTTTTTGTTTGTACTATTTTCAAAGCGGAGCTTTATCAGGTTCAGAAATAATCCTTTAATAAAAATTAGGAAATCAAATAAGATCAAAATTTGATTATCACTTTTAGTACTAATGTCCATAATTTACTTATTTATTAAAATCTCTATAGATTTTCTAGTTCGTTGAGTATTTATTAATTTAGTTGGTGTAACTATTTGTCACTCATATAAACCCGTCAGTAAAAAACGATACCCCTATGAAATACAAGGCAATAATTTTTAGTCTAGGCTTATTTTTTTTATTTAGTTGTAAAAATACTCAAGATAAAAAGTCAGAAAGTAATAATAAGCCATCATTAAGCCTGGAGGAAGTAAAAAAGATTTCTAAAGAAACATATATAGCTTTATTCCCTTTAGTTTACAACTACGGAACTATGTACAATCAGGCAATTAATAGCCAAGCACCTGAGTATATTGGAGGGTTTGGAGTTTACAAACATTATGGTTTATCTACTCCAGAAAACAAGGATATCCCAACACCAAATAATAACACCCCCTATTCTTGGGCTTGGTTGGATGTGCGTGATGAACCTTGGGTATTGACAATGCCACCCTCAGATGGAAACCGATATTATGTTTGTCAATGGGATGATCTATGGGGCTATGTGATTGATGCACCAGGCTCGGTTATAGATGGACAAAGCGGAGGTAATTACCTACTAACTACCAAGAAATTTAAAGGACAGATTCCTAAAAGTATAAAACGTGTTATTTATTCAGAATCTGAGTTTATTGGCACATTAACTAGAACTGGAATAAACGGCGAAGATGATTTAGAAGCAATGCAATCTATACAAAACGGATATGTCTTACAGTCTTTGAGTTCCTTCAATGGATTAGAGTCGAAAACTACATCAGAAGACATCAATTGGATTAACTATGATGCGGCTGATTTAAAAAATATACATTTTTTTAAGTACGCCAATTTTATACTTAACTACACCATACCCAATATAAATGACCAAACCATGCTTGAAAATGCAAAAAAAATTGGTGTTGAGGCTGGAAAAGACTGGAAACCTGAAAAAATGGAAAGTTCATTTGTAAAAGCTATTAATACCGGAATAGAAGAAGCACTAAAGGAAATAGATCAGCAAGTAAAAGTTACCTCTGACGGCAATAAATTATTTAATACGAGAGAAGTTATAGGTGAAGACTATTTAAATAGAACTGTGGGTGTGGTAGTTGGTCAATTTGGGAACTACCCCTCACAAGCAATGTACCCTGGCTTTCAAAAAGATAGTAATGGAAATTTACTTGATGGAAGTAAAAACAATTATTCAATAACTTTTCCAGCAGGTGAATTACCAGAATCTGACTATTTCTGGTCTTTTACTATGTACGATCTGCCTAATCGATTTTTAATTGAAAATAAAATTAAAAGGTATAGTATTGGCAGTCAGACATTATCATTAAAAAAAGGAGAAGATGGATCAGTAACCATTTACTTTCAAAGAGATTCTCCAGGTGGAGACAAAGAGGGCAATTGGCTTCCCACTCCTAATGGTCCTTTCTATACTGTTTTACGCATTTATGGCCCTAGAGAAGTTATGTTAAATGGCACCTATAAATTTCCTAAAATTATTGGCGATAAAAAAAATTAAAAAGGAATATGTTAATCAACTGATTGACTGTACAATTCCTCAAATTCAAATTTTGAAACGGGCTTTGACCTAATTCTAGCAATTGAATCGCAATATATTTCTAGAAATGCAGAAGAATATTGAGACATACTTTTATTAGAATAGTTAGATATTAAATTTGCTTTATAATGATTTTTAGACACCGAATCCAACACTTCATTAATTAAAAAAGCATCAACATTAACTTCTAAACCTGCATTTTTAAAAACCTTTTGAACATCATCTTCAAATTTTTTTAAAACAATTGATTTTAATAATTGATTATTATCATCTAAAAACTCGCAGCTGTTATTTTGATTACAATTGAAAAAAAATAGAGATAAGATTAAAACTATTTGTGAGTTGATTTTTAAATTTTGAAACATCATAATACGTAAGTTTGAAATAAAACTGATGAAATTACTATCCTAAATAACTTCTTAAGGCTACTCTATGTTCGGGGTTGCTCTTATCATAGTTAGTAACAAGGAGCTCTAAAATTTCTGGAGGTTTATTCCCAATATCTATTTTTTTTGAATATTTAGACACATATAAATTAAAAACACCTTGCTCTTTTTCAAATATTAGAAAATGCTGTGCATTTAATTCTGTAAAAGAAATCTGATTTCCGTTGAAAGTTTTTGAATTGTCTTTTATGAATGGAGAAAAATCGAAGTATTTAAAAATATTTTCCATATTAAACTAATTCAGCAGACAACCCAAGGCTTAGCAATTTGGAACAACGAGGTTCTAACTCTTTAAGCTCACCTGTTTTTACAGTACATTTTCCTTTAAAATGAACCAACCAAGTACATTGTTCTGCTTGCTCTTCTGTATGTTCACATACATTAATTAAAGAATTAATTACAAAATCAAATGTATTTACCTCATCGTTATGTAATACGATGTGATGTTGATTTACTTCCTTTTCTAAAACAACTGCTTCTTCTTTAATTTCTTCTTTTGTACTCATCTCTACAAATTTATGAAAAAATTTTTATGGTTTCATAAACTTAAGCGCAACCCAGTTATTCTTTTGTAACAAATTTTCAAAAGATAGGCCATGCTTAGTTACTTCGTTTTCTATAATAATAACATCTTCTTTATAAAATCCACTAAGTAATAAAATTCCATTTTTATTCAAACATTCTGTATACGTTTTCATATCAGAAATTAAAATATTTCTATTGATGTTAGCAATGATAATATCATATTTTTTTTGCTTTAATAAAGAGGAATCCCCCTCTAATACTGTGATGTGATTACATCCATTTCTTTGAATGTTCTCTAGAGAGTTTTGATAGCACCAGTTATCAATATCTATTGCATCTATAGGCTGAGCTCCTTTTTTTTCGGCAAAAATGGCCAATATTCCAGTACCACAACCCATATCTAACACTTTTTTGTTTTCTAAATCTAGTGCTAATAAATGTTGAATCATCATGTGAGTTGTTTCATGGTGACCAGTACCAAAACTCATTTTTGGTTCTATCACTATATCGAACTTCAAAGAAGGATTTTTATGAAAAGGAGCACGAATACTAACTAGATTATCTACTTGAATAGGATTAAAATTTTTCTCCCATTCTTTATTCCAATTGGTTTGAATAACTTCAAAGTAAGAAAAACTAATTTTAAATTCATTAGACCCTAAAACATAAAGATTATCTAAAATATTTGGGTTCCATTCTATTTTTTGAATGTAGGCAGTTACTCCATTATCATGTTCAACAAAACTTTCAAAACCAACATCACCAAGTTCAGCTATTAATATTTCAGTTGCAGGATCTCTAGGTGATAGGGAAAATTCGTAAGCTATGTAAATGGAATCCATTAAACTAAAAAAGTATTAAAAAGCAGTAATAATACCTGTAAAGTCAGATGCTTTTAAAGATGCACCCCCAATTAATCCACCATCTACATCTTCTTTAGAGAAAATTTCTTTGGCATTCGTTGGTTTTACACTTCCACCATATAATATAGAAACATTTTTAGCTACAGATGTACCATAAGTATTAACTAATAAGCCTCTAATGAAAGCATGCATTTCTTGTGCTTGTTCTGGACTTGCAGTTTCTCCTGTTCCAATTGCCCAAACTGGTTCATATGCTAATATGATATGTTCCCATGAGGATGCACTTAAAGAAAGTACCGCATTTTTTAATTGACTTTCTACAACATTAAAATGATTCCCTGATTTACGATCTTGTAACGATTCACCAAAACAAAAAATCACTTCCAAATTATTTTCAAGTGCAGATGCTACTTTCTCAGTTAAGATTTTATCATCTTCTCCAAAATATGTTCTTCTTTCTGAATGACCTAAAATTACAGTATTAACACCCACGTCTTTCAACATATCAGCTGAAATTTCACCGGTGAAAGCTCCACTTTTAGCTTGATGCATATTCTGAGCTGAAACTTCAATTATAGAATCTTGGGTTAATGCTACGGCAGAGGTAAGGTTAATAGAAGTAGGTGAAATTAATACTCTACAATTAACAGAAACCTCCTCTAATGCTTTATTTAAATCATTAATTAATGCGGTTGTTTGAGTTGCGTCATTATTCATTTTCCAATTTCCAGCAACAATATTATTTCTCATGTTTTTATATTTTTAAAAACGGCTAAATTACTCAATTTTAAGGGCTTTAAGAATGTTTTTATCTGTAATTTTTGTTGCCTTAAACAATGTGATTTCTCCAAATTCATTAATAACCAGATATCTTGGAATCCACCATAGGCCTAAAAACTTTCCAAGTGCTCCTTTTTTACCTGTTACCATATAATAATGGTCTCCCTTAATCTTTAAACGATCTATCGCTTTTAGCCATCGCTCTTTACTTTTATCAAGGGATAGAAAAACAAAATGAACATCTGGATTTTTATTTTGTAATTTCTTCAGTTCAGATAAGGTTACTATGCAATCTTTACACCAAGAAGCCCATATATCAATAAGAATTTTACCTCCTTTATGCTTACTTAAAATAGTATTTAATGTGAGTTCTTGCTGATTAATACTTATAAATTTATCCTGTAATGCTTCATTTGAAAACTGAGTTGGTCTTTGACAACCAATTGTGGCTAGTAACAATGATAAAAATATTTTTTTTATCATTTTATTGCAATCTAATTCTAGGATCTAACCAACTATACAAGATGTCTACAACTATATTTATAATGATAAATAATGTAGCTATTACTAAAACACTTCCCATAATTATTGGTAAATCCAGAGTGTTTAATGCATTTACAATTTCTTTTCCAAGACCATTCCAATTAAAAATATATTCAACAAATACAGCTCCAGCCAACATGGAAGCAAACCATCCTGAAACAGCAGTTATTACTGGATTCAATGCGTTTTTTAAAGCGTGATTTTTAATAATCTGATACTTTGTTAACCCTTTAGCTTTTGCTGTTCTTATGTAATCTTGACTTAAAACTTCAAGTAAAGAATTCCGCATTAATTGAATAATAACAGCCAATGGACGAATTCCTAGAACTAGGGCTGGAAGTATTAAATTTTTCCACTGTATAGTTATTTGTTCACCAAAGTCATCAACAACGTATAAACTGCCAGTCATTTCTAAACTCGTATAGTTGTGAAGAAGAAAACCAAATATCCAGGCAAACAAAATTGCAGAAAAAAATGAGGGAATACTCATTCCAAAAGTACTAACCACAGCAATTACTCTATCAAACCAGCTATCTTTATATAGTGCAGATAGAATGCCAAAAAATAATCCAATACCAATTGCTATAGAAATTGCAACTAGTGCTAAAATAGCAGTATTAGGAAGCGTTTCAGATATAATATCTGAAACCTTTTTCCCGTTTTTTTGAAAAGACTCTCTTAAATAAGGAAATTTTAAAACTAGGGTATAACTAGCTATGGTGAAAATTGTTTTGTAAGAGTATTTACCATTACTCAAAAAAGTATAATCATCTATTTTATTTGAATGAATTGATAGTGGAGATAAATCATTTAAATAATAAATATATTGAGTGGTTAAAGATTGATCAAATCCATATTTTTTTCTAATATTCTGAAGCTGATCAGAATCTTCCCTCTGATCTAGCATCATTCTTGCTGGATCTCCAGGTAAAACATTAAAAAGCAAGAAAATGACAGTAACCACTCCAAAAAGTGTTAAAACCCCATAAAAAAACTTATTAAGTATAAACTGTATCATATAGAATGACTCTTAAACAAAGATAACAGAAAGTCTTAAAAATATGTACCTTTGTATAACTTTTAAAAAGACAGATGACTACAGCAGAGATTGTAACTCAGATTCAAAAAAAGAAATCATTTCTATGCATTGGTTTAGATGTAGATCTAAATAAAATTCCTTCTTTTCTTTTAGAAAAAGAGGACCCTATTTTTGAGTTTAATAAAGCCATTATTGATGCTACTCATCATTTATGTGTTGCCTATAAACCCAATACGGCTTTTTATGAAGCCTATGGGATTAAAGGCTGGAAGTCTTTAGAAAAAACTATTAAGTACATTAATCAAAATCATCCAGATATCTTTACAATAGCTGATGCAAAACGTGGAGATATTGGTAATACTTCAAGTATGTATGCAAAGGCATTCTTTGAGGATTTATCTTTTGACAGTGTTACAGTGGCTCCATACATGGGAAAAGATTCTGTAGAACCTTTTTTAGCTTTTAAAAATAAACATACCATTCTATTAGCGCTTACCTCTAACACTGGCGCCTTTGATTTTCAAACCAAAAGAATAGAGGGAAGAGAAGTTTATAAACAAGTTTTAGAGACTTCTAAAACATGGGAAAATACCGAAAATTTAATGTATGTAGTTGGGGCTACAAAAGCCTCTTATTTAGCAGAAATTAGAAGAATTATTCCCAATTCATTTTTATTAGTACCAGGTGTTGGTGCACAAGGAGGAAACTTACAAGAAGTTTGTAAATACGGAATGAATCATCAAGTGGGGTTATTAATTAACTCTTCTCGTGGAATACTTTATGCTTCTAAGGAAGAAGACTTTGCTTTAGCAGCATCAAAAAAAGCTACGGAACTACAAACTCAAATGGCTGAAATTTTAAGTTAATTCAAACTTAAAATTTTTTTTCTAAATTTATTTTTTGATGATTTCTTTGGTGTACACACCAAATTTAGACTCAAACCTCAAAAAATAAATTCCAGATTTGAAATTAGATATATCAAATTGAGAATTAGTTTCAGAAAGTGTGTAAGCAGCTAATTTTCTACCTAATGTGGAATAAATATTTAGTTTTGTTCCTATTAAATTTCCTGGAACTTCAACACTTATATTATTGTCTGAAGGATTTGGATAAATAGCCATCTGTTCTAAGCTAGGGTTTTGTGAAGATAAAGAACTTTCCTCATAAACTCTCACATAATCAATTTCCATAATTGATTCACTAAAGTTACTAGGGATACTACCCCCTAAATTTCCTCCCATAGCAATATTCAGCAATAAATAATGAAGATTATCATAAGGAATCTCTTGAGTATTTTCTCTCTCAAAAAAGACAACATCATCCAATAAAATTTGAATAATATTTTCTGTCCAGATCAGAGAATAAACATGGTATTCACCACTAGAATCATTAATATATGTTGTACCTCCCTCATTTTGATAACTGTTGGTGTTTGAATTAGAATAATGAAGATGACCAATAAGATTGGTTTTGTCCCATCCATTCTGCTCCATAATATCAATTTCTCCACAAACAGGCCAACCAACGCTTCCATAAGTAGTACCAAAATAATTTCCAATTTCATTTATATTAGCTCCTAAAGTCCAAATAGCAGGCCAAGTACCAGCCTCTGCAGGTAATTTAGCCCTAACGTCTACTCTACCATATTGAAATGCAAACTTTGAATTTAATCTGGCTGAAGTGTAAAGTTTTGTTGTGTTATTGTAAGTATAATTCTCTCTAATGGCTTTAATCTTTAAGGAACCATTATTAACATATGAATTTGATATTCGATCTGTGTAGTGCTGTAGTTCTCCATTGGCCCAGTCTGAGCCATTTATTATTGGGATAACCTGATGATGCCATTTATTTGGATCTACAGATCCAGTATAATTGAATTCATCTGACCAAACTAAGTCATTAAAAACAGGGTCATCACCACCCCCTTCTGATTCTTCAAAAATAAAATCATCAACAAAAGCTTCAACATGATCATAATTATTTTCTCCATTTACTTGAATTAAGACTCTATTAAAATCCGTCCTAGTAACTGGTGGTGGTGAAGAGGGGTCTAAATTGATATAATTATCGTTTTCAAAATCAAAAGTAACTTCTTGCCATTGATCTAATGCAATATATTTAATGATTTCACTTTGAGTAGACCAGGGTTGCGGGAGAGTGCCATTTTGAAGTTTAACAGAAACTTTATTGGCTTGATTACCTGTAAGGCCAGATGAGGGTACGTAAATTTTAAAAGTAAATGAGTTTTTTGTAGTTAAGTCTAAATTCTGATTCGTATCAAAACGAACATTTGCATACTGCCCCCCTATATCGTCATATTTTAAAACCTTACTGGAAGTGTTAATCCCCTCGGCATAGGGGTTTGCGAAAGAACTATTAAGGTTACAGTCATCACCCACCCATTCATCGATTGTACCATTACCCTCAAAATCATCTTCAATATTTTGTGAAAATAAAGATAAACTGAAAAAACAAACTAATAATAATGATATCTGTCGCATACTTATTTTTTTCAAAAATAGGATACCTATTTGGATTCCCATAAAAAACTACCCATACAAATACCAAACAATAAAGATTAATCGAAAGAATCTGTATTTTTGTTGTAACCATAAGGACAATGCTTGCAACCACTTTTACAACAATATCCTCTTTTTAAGTGATAAGTCTCTGTAAAAATTTTATATCCTTTTTCGTTAAGGTAAAAGTCTTCTTGTTTGAATTCATTATCTTTTTTAAACATAACACAAAAATAGATTAAAAAAGATGATGAAAGCGATTTTGAAAATATTCGAAAAGAGATAAGATGAACGAAATACAGATGTAAACACTATATCTATTTGTTCAAACCCGGTGGATAGGTTGAAATAATTTTAGCGACAAATTCTTTAATTCGCTCCTCTTTTTTGTCAATTGTGCTCATCTTCATTGCACCTGAACCAATACCTTGCCAAATGAGTTCATTTTTATTTTTATCTATAAAGTCAATGAATAAAGTTCCTTCAGTATACTGATTAATATTAACATTGGAACTCCCAAAAAACCAAGGATTATATCCCCAACCAAAACCAAATCCAAAATTATTATCAGTTACATTAACCTGCTCTCTAGATTTTGTAAAAATACTAACCAGTAGGTTAGGATTTTCTGACTTGGTAAAACCTTTTTTAATTAATTCATTTTCAATAGCGCGCATGATTCTCTTTTTATCAAGATCAGAAACAGATGCTTTATCTATTCCTTTCTTATAAAAAGCAAAAGTGTTGTATGTTGAAAAATCTACATTAGTATCATAATCAGAAACAACTTTTATTGTAGAACAAGAAGTTAATATTATTACACACAATGAAAAAAACAATATTTTAAATATTTTCATAGTTGTTAATTTTTTAAAGATTATTAAATAAAGATAAATCTACTTTATTAGGAATAGTAATTTTTAATTTTTTTTCATTTTTCATTGCTCGTTTTATTGCAAAAGTAGCTTCTTCATTTCTAGCCCAGTTTCTTCTTGCTATTCCATTATTTACATCCCAAAAAAGCATAGATTTTATCCTCTTAGATGCTTCCTTAGTACCATCAATAAGCATGCCAAATCCACCATTAATCACCTCACCCCATCCAACACCACCTCCATTGTGAATGGATACCCAAGTAGCTCCTCTGAAACTATCACCAATAACATTTTGAATCGCCATATCTGCAGTAAATCTAGATCCATCATAAATATTTGAGGTTTCTCTGTAAGGAGAATCTGTTCCAGAAACATCATGATGATCTCTTCCCAAAACAACAGCACCTATTTTACCTTTTTTTATAGCCTTGTTAAATGCTTGGGCTATTTTAACTCTTCCTTCTGCGTCTGCATATAAAATTCTTGCCTGAGAACCAACTACTAATTCATTCTCTTGAGCTCCTTTAATCCATTGAATATTATCTGCCATTTGTTGTTGAATCTCTGGAGGAGAATTTTTCTTGATTTCCTCTAATACTTCACAAGCTATGAGATCTGTTTTTTCTAAATCTTTTGGATTTCCGGAAGCACAAACCCACCTAAAAGGACCAAAACCGTAATCAAAACACATTGGACCCATTATATCTTGAACATAACTTTGGTACTTAAAATCAATACCATTTTCTGCCATAACATCAGCCCCTGCTCTACTAGCTTCTAATAAAAATGCATTTCCATAATCAAAGAAATAAGTTCCATTAGCAGTATGTTTATTAATTGCCTTCGCATGTCTTCTAATGGTCTCTTTTACTTTTTCCTTGAACAATTCTGGGTTTTCAGCCATCATTATATTGGCGTCCTCAAAAGAGATATCACAAGGATAATACCCTCCTGCCCAAGGATTATGTAAAGAGGTTTGGTCTGAGCCTAAATCAATATGAATATCTTCAGCATGAAACTTCTCCCAGACCTCAACTATATTCCCAAGATAAGCTAGAGATACTGTTTCTTTATTTTCTTTTGCTAATCTGACTCTAGCTACCAACTTATCTAAATCGACCAATTTTTCATCAATCCACCCTTGATCTAGTCTAACTTGTGTGATTTTAGGATTAACCTCTGCACAAACAGTGATACATCCAGCTATATTTCCTGCTTTGGGCTGTGCTCCACTCATTCCCCCCAAACCTGCCGTTACAAATAAATTTCCTTTAGGAGATTTTCCTATTTTTCTAAAGGCATTTAATACAGTAATTGTAGTTCCATGAACTATACCTTGAGGTCCTATATACATGTAACTCCCAGCTGTCATTTGCCCATATTGGCTAACACCTAAAGCATTCATTTTTTCTAAATCGTCTGGTTGAGAATAATTAGGTATAGTCATTCCATTAGTAACCACAACTCTAGGTGCATTTTTACCTGAAGGGAACAACCCCATAGGATGTCCTGAATACATAGCCAGTGTTTGCTTAGAGGTCATCTCAGACAGGTATTTCATCGTCAATAAATACTGAGCCCAATTTTGAAAAACAGCTCCATTACCTCCATAAGTTATTAATTCATGAGGGTGTTGAGCTACAGCATAATCTAAATTATTCTGAATCATTAACATAATAGCTTTGGCTTGATCACACTTCCCAGGATATTCAGAAATTGATCTTGCATACATTCTGTAAGTTGGACGAAACCGATACATATAAATACGACCATATGTTTCAAGTTCTTCAGCAAACTCAGGCAACAAAACTGAATGATGTTTGGCATCAAAATAACGTAATGCATTTCTTAATGCCAACACTTTTTCGTCTTTAGATAAAATATCTTTTCTTTTCGGAGCATGATTAATAGAAGATTCATAGTCCCTTTTGTCTGGTAATACATCTGGTATTCCTTGTTGTATTAACTCTTTAAATGTCATTTGTACCTAAAAGATTAAAAAATAATTACTCATACAAATATAATTGATTTTTAAAACGATTAATTTTTATACTGTTAAAAAAAACATCTTTTTTTTGAAAAATTCGTAAATTGCATTTCTAAATTCATATTATTTTTACGAATAATACCATAATTAAATACATATTTACAATAAATAATAATTATTCTATAAAAAGTATTTAGTTGAATATTAACTATCCTTGAATAAAATGGAAAATATCACCCCGTACAAACCAATCAATAAAGTTAGAATTGTAACTGCAGCTTCTTTATTTGATGGTCATGATGCATCAATTAATATTATGCGTAGAATTATTCAATCTACTGGAGTTGAAGTCATTCATTTGGGGCATGATAGAAGTGTTGAGGAGGTTGTGAATTGTGCCATTCAAGAAGATGTAAATGCCATTGCAATGACCTCCTACCAAGGTGGCCATAATGAATATTTTAAATATATGTTTGACTTGCTGAAAGAAAAAAATGCAAGTCATATAAAAATTTTTGGTGGTGGGGGTGGTGTTATTCTTCCTCAGGAAATTAAGGATTTAATGGACTATGGAATTACTCGAATATATTCACCAGATGATGGCAGAGAAATGGGACTTCAGGGTATGATTAATGATTTGGTAAAACAATCAGATTTTCCCATTGGTAAAGTTCTAACTAATGAAATTAACCGTCTGAAAAATCAAGATGCTGGAAGTATTGCTAGAATTATCTCATCTGCTGAAAATTTTCCTGGAATTTCAAAAAAAACTTTATCAGAAATCCATAAAAAAAGTAAAAAATCTAAAACACCTGTTTTAGGAATTACAGGAACTGGTGGTTCTGGAAAATCTAGTTTAGTTGATGAATTGGTTCGCAGATTTTTAATTGATTTTCCAAATAAAACTATTGGACTTATTTCTGTAGACCCATCAAAACGAAAAACTGGTGGTGCCTTGTTGGGTGATCGAATTAGGATGAATGCTATTCATAACAATCGAGTGTATATGAGATCTTTAGCAACTCGTCAGTCTAATTTAGCTTTATCAAAACATGTAAATGAAGCTATAGAGGTTTTAAAAGCTTCAAAATTTGATTTAATCATTCTAGAGACGTCAGGAATTGGGCAATCAGATACAGAAATCATTGAACATTCAGATACCTCTCTTTATGTAATGACTCCAGAATTTGGAGCAGCTACTCAGCTAGAAAAAATAGATATGTTGGACTTTGCTGATCTAGTTGCCATTAATAAATTTGACAAACGTGGCGCTCTAGATGCTGTTCGTGATGTAAAAAAACAATATATGCGTAACAATAACTTATGGCATATAGACATAAAAGACATGCCTGTTTTTGGAACCATAGCCTCACAATTTAACGATCCCGGAATGAATTCGCTCTACAAAGCTATCATGAAGAAGCTTGTAGAAAAAACTGGGATAGATTTAAATTCTTCCATAGAAATCATCCAGGAAATGTCGGAAAAGATTTTTATCATTCCACCAGCACGAATTCGTTATTTATCTGAAATAGCAGAAAATATTAGAGCTTATGATAAAAAGGAACGAAGTCAAGTAGAAGTTGCTCAAAAATTATTTGGAATTTATAAAACAATAGATTCTATACTTAGTACAAAATCGTTATCAATCAATCAGAAAGATATCTTGACAAAAACAGGATTAGATCATAAAAACATTCTTGAAAAAACTCCAAAAAATGAATTGCCTTTCATAAAATTATTAATCAATCAGTTTGAAAAAGTAAAAATGGATTTAGACCCCTACAATTGGGAGATTATCCTCAGCTGGCATGATAAAATTGAACGATACAAAGCTCCAATTTATAATTTTAAAGTAAGAAATAAAGATATTAATATAGAGACACATAGCAAGTCTTTGTCTCATTCTAAAATACCAAAAATATCACTCCCTAAATATGAGGCATGGGGAGATGTATTACGATGGAACTTACAAGAAAATGTTCCAGGAGAATTTCCTTTTACGGCAGGTTTGTATCCTTTTAAGCGAACTGGAGAAGACCCAACGAGAATGTTTGCCGGAGAGGGTGGTCCTGAGAGAACCAATAGACGTTTTCATTATGTTAGTCTTGGACTTGAAGCAAAACGCTTATCCACTGCTTTTGATTCTGTGACCTTGTATGGAAATGACCCAGGACATAGACCTGATATCTATGGTAAGATTGGAAATGCTGGTGTTTCAATTTGTTGTTTAGATGATGCTAAAAAATTGTACTCTGGATTTGACTTAAGTCATCCCATGACCTCAGTTTCAATGACTATTAATGGACCAGCACCAATGTTGTTAGGTTTTTTCATAAATGCTGCAATAGATCAAAATTGTGAAAAGTATATTATAGAAAATAATTTAGAAAAAAAAGTTGAATCTATATTAAAAGAGACCTATGATTCAAAAGGATTAAAAAGACCTAAATACAGAGGAGAATTACCTGAGGGTAATAACGGATTAGGTCTTTTATTGTTAGGAATTACTGGTGATATGGTATTGCCAAATAAAGTTTATGAACAGATAAAAAAAGAAACTTTAACCCAAGTTAGAGGTACTGTACAAGCAGATATTTTAAAAGAAGATCAGGCACAAAACACCTGTATTTTCTCTACGGAATTTGCCCTGAGACTTATGGGAGATGTTCAAGAGTATTTCATTAAAAAACAAGTTCGTAATTTCTATTCTGTTTCAATTTCTGGTTACCATATAGCAGAGGCTGGAGCCAATCCAATTACGCAATTGGCATTAACGCTATCTAATGGATTTACTTATATAGAATACTATCTTTCTAGAGGTATGGACATCAACAAGTTTGGGCCTAACTTATCTTTTTTCTTTTCAAATGGAATAGATCCTGAATATGCAGTTATTGGACGTGTAGCTAGAAAAATTTGGGCAAAAGCGTTAAAGTATAAATACCAAGCAAACTCTAGAGCACAGATGCTCAAATATCATATTCAAACTTCTGGGCGTTCGCTTCATGCTCAAGAAATTGATTTTAATGATATTAGAACTACACTTCAAGCTTTATATGCTATTTATGACAATTGCAATTCTCTGCACACCAATGCATATGATGAAGCCATTACCACTCCAACAGAAGATTCTGTAAGAAGAGCCATGGCCATACAATTAATTATTAATAAAGAATTGGGATTAACAAAAAATGAAAATCCAATTCAAGGGTCTTTTATTATCGAAGAACTAACCGATTTAGTAGAAGAGGCAGTATTGAAAGAGTTTGATAGAATTACAGAAAGAGGGGGTGTTTTAGGGGCTATGGAAACCATGTATCAACGATCCAAAATACAAGAGGAAAGTTTGTATTATGAGACTTTAAAACATAACGGAGATTTTCCAATTATTGGTGTTAATACATTTTTGAGTTCAAAAGGCTCTCCAACAATTCTACCATCTGAAGTAATTAGAGCAACAGAAAAAGAAAAGAAATTTCAGATAGAAACTATAGAATTGTTACACAATTCCAATAAAAATGAAGCTACTACTCAATTAAAATCTTTACAGCAGGCAGCCATGAAAAATGAAAACTTATTTGAAAAAATTATGGATACTACCAAAGTATGTTCTCTAGGGCAAATAACAGCTGCACTTTTTGAAGTAGGTGGTCAATACAGACGAAATATGTAGTACTAAAAATAATTTATAAACTAAATATATTATCAGATGAATAAAATTTTACTCATATTATTAATCATTATTACAGGCTGTAGACCAAACCAAAAGGAAGTTAATACAGGTGAAAAAGCTATCTATAACGATTATGTTGTTACACCAAAAAAAATTATAATTAATGATAATGTTAAAAGACATCTTTTTGATTATTCTATTTCAGATGAAATTGGTTTAAATAAAATGCATGCTCCAGTGGGTTGGACTGAGCCTGTAATTAAAGCTAAATTTGAAATAAGAGGTATTGTATTGAGCGGAATACTTGGACTAGAATTTAAAGAAGGTGTAAAAAAAATTCCAAGTAATAAGGGGTTTTTGATACCTAACAACACAAAAGTTAGAATTTTTAATGCTGGTTCTGAAGAATTGGTTTTGATAGAGGTATTAAAACCAGGGTATCAAAAAAAATTGGTTACATTTTTTGAAGGATTTAATAACTAATGTATTGATGTTAAAAAACAAGTAATCACTATTTTTTTTATATTTGATTGTATAATTATTAAAAAATAAAAATATAATATTATGAATAACACAAGAGATATTGTAAAAGTAAGACTTCATGATGGTATTGTAGGACTCCTAAATATTGGATCTATAGTACTAGCAAGTGAATTAGGGTTCAACTGGATTTATATAGCTGTTGCCGTTGCTGTACTTCAAATTTTAAGCCCTATCACAAAATTTTGTCCTGTTTACACGATTTTAAATAAGTTAATGCCTGACACCACCCCCATTCAAAATGGGAAATAATTGAAAAGAAATGCATCTTTTTTCAATTATTTGAGTCTTCTATATATAAACTAAAACAACTAAAGATGATTTATAAAAATCAATGTACCTGTACTTGTGTTGCCTGTATAAACGGAGATTGCTCTGGCTGTACTTGTGAAGTATGCTCATGTTCTAACTGTAACTCCTAGTTAGAGAATTTTGATCAAAAATTTTTGAACTAACTATTATGATGACTACTAATGAAGTTTGGAAACAATATTCTGATGATATAAAAAGGTATATTGAAAATAAGGTTCGTGATGAGGCGATAACTGAGGATATTCTTCAAGACACATTCATAAAAATTCACACTAAATTACACACGTTAAAAGATTTAAATAAAATTAAGTCTTGGTGCTTTACCATTGCAAGAAACTCTATTATGGATTTTTTCAGAACCTCAAAAATTAGCTCAGAATTACCCGATCTTACAGCAGAAATAGACACTGAGGAAAATTTTCATACCGAAAAAGAGTGTTTACTAGGTATTTTACAAAACCTACCCAAAAAATATAGTACACCTCTCTTCTTGTCTGATATTAAAGGAATGAAACAGTCTGAAGTAGCTAAACTACTCCATCAAAATTTACCAACCACTAAATACCAGATTCAGCGTGCTAGAAAACTAATAGCACAAGGGTTCATGGACTGTTGTGGATTTGTTATGAATGATCAAGGTCTATTAGTTGGGGAAATCAAAGAAAAAGAAAACTGTAAGGTTTGTAATTAGTCTTTTATTCCAGGCTGTTTTAATATCCAGTTTTTCTCTTCTTTCTGAACGTCAACCATTTGCTTAACATCTAAAAGTAATTTTTTTGCATCATAAATTACACCATCTTTTATGGTATATTTTACTCCTCCTACCCTAACTACTTCATTTGATTCGGTTAATTTAATAGCTCCTGTTCCATAAAGAACTTTTAAATTTTGTAACGGATTTTCCTCTACAATAACAAAATCTGCTAATTTGCCTATTTGAATAGAGCCAATTTTATCA
>Ga0228639_1000554_pt1 | contig 16678 bp, 15 predicted proteins | sample 50DmetaG_FD_190532 | JGI IMG/M metagenome (GOLD analysis project Ga0228639, IMG submission 190532) | Seawater microbial communities from Monterey Bay, California, United States - 50D | ecosystem: Environmental > Aquatic > Marine > Coastal | place: USA: California | collected 2016-10-18
TGAGTTAGTTCTTTCGCTTCGGAAAGAGTAATTAAGTGATTGTTTTCAGACATAATTATTTGATTTAAGTGAATTAGAAAATTATCACTTGAGATCATTTGAAAAACCAATTTTCTTGAATTGTGGAAAACTACCTGTCCCTTGTATCTGTCTGAGGGTTAGTTGCTTGTGTTTGAATTATTAGGGCTTGCATGAATTGTTAATAAAAGTCATTCTTGTTATTGGTGATTATCGTTCAAATAGGGTTTCGATATTGAATTTTTCTGCTCTGAATGAGTTTACATGTACCTAGACCTCCTTGCGAAAACACTCTGTCCTAACGAGTCTAAGTCACCAAAAATTGAGTACTTGTTAATTCCAAAATCTCGTAGTACCCCAGCAATGAACCCCTTTCCAGATGGAGGTATTATGAACTTATCCACTCTAATACTTGCATCGTCAATTTCTTCAAAATCTAAATATTTGCCCTTGCGTTGAGTTAATGGATGAATTGTAAACCAAGCTGATTGAGAATATTGCCGGGTAATAAGATGATCAGGTCTGTATGCCCAGAATTGATTATCCTGGAAAGGGTCAAAATTCCTAGAAGGATTTAAGATTATTGGGTGATTGATTTCAAATGAAAATGTCCAAACAACACCTGAAGCTATTGATTTAGGTCCGTCATTGGTAGCGAAATACAATGCGGTTAGAGGGTCTTCAGTCCAGTCCAATAAGCGAGTTGGAACTCCATAGTGTTGAGCTATGGAGAGTTTCTCTAATTTGGTAAGATCTTCTTTACGTAGGTGACTTCGGGCATAAGTAAAAAAGTCACGAAGCATGTACTCCTCTTCTCTTGCCCTTGCTTTATGAAGTGAAACTCTACCAATTTGTGGAATTAAGGGCCAGTCCATGTTCTGTCCCCTAAATAGTACGACCCTGTTGGTGCGCCTTAAGCTATTTTCAAGAATACTTGTGTATTCGCTCAAACTTCTGATTACATGTTCTAAAATCAACATAACTCCAAAATCAACTAATGCAATATTTAATATCATTTTGAATTTGTTTTGATTCATTTTAATCAAAATGAGATCATACTCATTAGATTGTCCCCATAGGTAAATTCATGCTTTTACTCATTGCAACCATGTCCTGGCTAATCTTGGAATCAAGTACTTTGGCATAGTGCTGTGTAGTCTTAATGTTAGTGTGCCCTAACATCTTGCTTACAGATTCAATGGGTACGCCGTTTTGTAGAGTTACGGTAGTAGCAAAGGTGTGCCTGGCTACGTGAAAGGTGAGATTTTTATTAATCCTGCAAAGCATGGCAATCTCTTTTAAGTAACTATTGGTCCTTTGGTTGCTTAACAGGCTGAAGAGAGTCTCACCGGAGCCCACCTCATTCAGATTGAGGTGTTTTTGAATTATATCAATAGGGGTTTGAAGTAGGGGGATTTGTGAGCGAACCTTTGTTTTCTCGCGCAAAGTCTTTATCCACCAGATACCGTCTGGGGTTTGGAGAATCTCTTCCTTTTTTAGGTTTTTTACATCTATGTAAGCCAGTCCTGTATAGCAAGAGAACACAAACAGGTCTCTGATCAGATCAAGTCTTGGTAGGGGCATAGTAGTAGTTTGTAGTACATCTAATTCCTCTTTAGTTAGGAATGGCCGCTCAACGCTCTTAAAGGTGAGAGGGAAGTTGGTAAAAGGGTCTTTTGTGAGCCAATCACGTTGCATGCTCAACTTGGTAATTTTCTTGAGGTATTGCATGTTTTTGACTGCAGAGTTGTGCGCTTGAGGTACAGAATGAATTAGGTAATTGTAAAACTCCTCAATGTGTATTCCAGTAATTTTAGAGACAGGCAGGTCTGCACTTTTGTACTTAAGAATTAGAAATCGCACTAGGTGATTCTTAACGCAATTATGTTTCCTCCAGTAATTGTGTGAGATGGTTTTGCCTACCAGGAGCTTTAGTTCATCATTGTGCCTTTCCCAGACTTCAATGAACGTTTGGAGTTTGCCGTCGTTTTTACCCTGCATCAAGTTCAAAACACACTGGGCAGAGAAATGCTCTTCTGCTCTTTCTAGTTTAGAGAAGGCGGAATAGGCTTGTGAACGTAGCATCTCTAGATGCATGTTAATAGAGTGGGACTCTTCAAATCTGTGCTTGACTTCACCTCTGGTGTTGTTCCAGTGCTTTTTAGGTACACGACGTTGGACACTTTGGCGCGCTTGTACACCATTTAAGGTGATGCGCATCATGATTGGAGAACCGTCTTTGTTCTCTCTCTGGTTGCGGATGTAAAACAACACCCGGAATGACTTTTTGGTTGTTGGCATAACAACAAAATTTGGTGCCAGAGGTCCTGTTTTGACCCTGACATGTTATGCCCTCGTTTTGCGTGGGAAAGGTAAAAAGAAAACGTAATTCTCCAAACCTGTAATAGGCTGTAACAAAGAGTAAGTAAGGATTTGCGAAGATTTTAGAGCACAACTGGTAACCAGTTTTGAGTGGTTACCAGTTTGGTGCTTGAAACTTTACAGTTTGTTACTTTTTGTTACCGTAACCAAAACTGTCTGTTACAGCTCTTTACGCTGTTTTACAGGTAACTGCAAGAATTTGCAGTTTAGATTTGTGGTGATAATGGTCATCGAACCGCGTTGCCAACCTTGCTTTTCTTGCTGAGCTACATTTCCATAACTGTTTTGCCCATTGAGAACCATAGGTGTAGCATCGGCATCCTCTACTCCTGTCACGCTAAAGGAAAGTTCAAAACTGGCAGACGCCAACTCCGCCTCGCTGATGTAGAATTCGAAGACATCGTCGGTAGGGTTGCCCAAGGCATCATTACTGGACAACCCCAGATAGGCCGTATGTTCATCCTTCCACCCAACCGGTAGTCCCTCTAAATGTGCTATATGCTTTACATCTTCAACGCGTACAAAGGTGCCTGGATCAACAATTGTGTAGGTGAGGGCTAGAGCATCTGGTGAGATGAATACTAGGGTTAAGAAAATGCTTAAAAATCTTTGAAAGTAGGCGGTGCGTAGCATAGGCGATTTGGTTTGCTTTTTTTAAATAGTAGATGTTGATGGTTTATCGCTGTGCAGCGATAAGTTTAAGACTATACACGCCTTGAGGAGTAATGACCCTAAAAGTGTAAGTACCCTCCATACTAGGAGCGTTAAACGAGATGGCCGTACTTTTTGGGTACGATTCCCCTTCCTCGGTAACCCTGCCAAGCGCATCTACCAGTTGCCAGGTGAATACCTTTTCCTGAAATCCTAGGAGCTCCACCTGTACTACACCTCCAGTCAACGCGGGATTTGGATACATCCTCATGGTGGGGTGATTCGTTTGGTGTGTCGTTGGGGTCGATCTTTTATCTACAGCTACCAATTCATTATAAACCTCCATGCCCGACTTGTCATAAAGGACCACATGGTACTGTCCTTCACTTAAAGCCAATTCACTAGAGGTGTACTCATCGGACTCAAAAGTCACTCCTGTGTCAAAGGAATGCACATAGATCTTGCCATGTGCGCCCACAAAAGAGATTCCTGATCCGACTGAGGTAACCTCAAGTTGATTACAGTTTTGAGTGACTGAGCTTCGCTTGGTAAACATATAATTGGTCCCCGTTACTACATTCGATAAATCCACTTCATAGCGAATGATCTGAGCATCTTGATATACCCAAGGGGCGTAATAGAAATGGACTCCATCGGTATAAAAAATAGAGTCCGCTATCGCTCCATTCGGCTTTTGAATATCGATAACTAAGGTGTTCGACCAAGTTCTCCACGCATCCGTTGCCTTGAACTTCCAGCACGCTAAGGGATTGGCGCCAACACGAATATTAGAGCACGAACCCATCGTATGAAAAGGTGAAGACTTCCGCTCCGAAAAAACAATATACCCCTCCTGAGCAACCCAAGTTCGTGGCATGCTGCCCGCGGCTACCGCTGTATCTAGGGCTATTTTAAAATGTGATCCCGTCTCTGCGATACTTTGGGTTTGATACAACGACTGTCCTATATCCGCACCAAGTCCCATCACTCGCAGATAAAAACCTTTATCCTTATTAGCATCCCAGTAAAACGACGAATCCTTTGCCCAGTAATCCTTCCAATCGGGTTCAATGCCTTGAAGAATAGGAATAGCGTACTTTAACGACAAATAGCTATTCACTATCCTGCGCTGAGCCCGGTTCAATGCAAATGGATAATAGACCACCTCCGCTAAGGAAAATTTTGAAACATCACCAATCTTGATTTCCGGTGCCGTATCACGAGCCATTCGGAATCCACGAACCGACTGCACGGAGATAATTTTTGATAAGCTATCCGTAAAATCTATAGACGTAAACCCTTTGCCGTGATACATCCCGCCATCCGTAAGGGTCACATCACCGATTTGCAACAACGTATCTTCAACAGAGACACCAAAGTTTCCTTGAAACACGAAAAACAAGGAACTCGAATTAGGAATATCCTCCAGCTGCACTCGGGCAGCCGACTCAAAGGTGTGCAGATTCAATGTCTTGTAGTTCGAAATTAAATACGTCGAATCTTCGGAGTGTTGCCACAATCCTTGACCAACAATCCCTCCAGGGGATTGGGCATATACAGGCGCAAATAGCCCGAAAGAGAATAGAAGCAATAGACACTGCTCCAAGAAGCTGCGGTTTGTCATGGTTTAGGTTTTTAATTGGTGCTGGCAAATTGCCGCGGTATTAAGTTCTGTAAAAAGTTTTGAAAACCAATTGATTAAAATGTATCAATTCATTGGTGAATTCATGGCACTCTTAATGATGAGCAATACAAAAAGTCGACTTTTCTCCTATTTCGCAGCTCCTTAGCGCGGTATTAACCGCCGCAGAAAGCCAACGGTTTTTCCCAAAATTGAGCGTAACATAACATGTTATGTTATTCCCTTTTTTTGCCGATTATCATCCTTTGCAATAACGCTAAAACACTGTATTACTGCGTGTTACAAGATTCTGTTTCCTGTAACAACCCTCATAACACCTGTTACGCGTAACAGGTGTTATGCCCCTTGGAATGGGTAAAATTGCGCACAGGCTGCCTTGCCGCGTAGTTGGATGTTTACCTGCGTTGTACCTACCAAAGCCCCAAGTTTCTGGTCCGATGCCTTCACTTTTTATTCGTGACTTTATCACCCAACAGGGCCTAACATAACATGTTATGTTAGGCCCTTTTTTACCGTTTCTCACCCCGCTTTTGATATGTAACCATTTGTATACAAAGGCGTTACAAAACCACGGGTCTTTTCAAAACCGTCATAACACCTGTTACGCGTAACAGTGTTATGTTATGGCTTATGGGATTCGAAGAAGATCTATTTGTTCTTACCGTACTTTTTAAGGGTGCGACTCACCCGCATGGCATCACAGCCCAGCTCCCGAGCAATTTCTGCTTGCGTGTATTCGGTTTTATCCCTTCGAAGTTCTAGAATCGCTCCCTCGAGCTCGGAATAGTCTTCTACCTTCAGCTGGTGGCGTTCCTCCCCGTAGCCTAAGAAGTGGAGCCCTAAAAAATTGGTGTCCTTTTTGATCTCTAGCTCAATGACGTTGGAAGCGCCGTACTGAAACTCCGCGCTGCGCACCTTAAGCTGTTTGAGGTAGCGGCGGTTTTTTTCGGTGGTGCTCGCCCCTAGTGCAAAGAGTGCATCGGCAAAACGTGAGAGTCCTGAAGATCCTGCCAAATCTCCTTTACCCAAGGGCTTGTGTCGAAGCCGCTTGGGGGTGTGCGCCAGCAAAAGTATGGACAGCCCTAGGCGCTCTTTCAACACCTTGAGATCCTTCATTAAAGCATTGGCCTCTTGTGCGTTTTCCAGAGCGTCCTCACTCAAATAGCTCAGGTTGTCCACAATAACAATACGGCAGCCCGTTTTTACCAGGTGTTCTTCTACTTCTGAAAACAGGGCCGATGAGCGTATTTTAAGCTGGGACAACCCCGGGGAGAACCCTGCGCGCATCAGGTTTTGGGAGAACGGATAATGATTTTGGTACTCCTCACTGTAGCGCTTTTCGAACTGCTTATCACTCAGCTCAAAGTCCAGGTACAACACCGGCCGCGGAGGCCCCTCCAACCGAAATCCTTCCATAGGCTGACCTCGGGCAATGGCATCGGCTATTTGAACCGCTAAAATTGACTTACCTACGTTGGTGTCGGCAAAAAATATACAGAGCTCATTTTCAAACCAAAGCTCGTCGAAAAGCATTTTGGGTGCCGGTTGCCTGCTGGCCTCTTCAAGACATTGCTCGGCCGTGCGTATGTGTAATAACTTACTCATAGCGCACCGTTGTTTAGCGCTTGGTTTAAATCCACGTACGCTCCCGCAGTCAAGGACTCCTCGGGCCCTACAAAGCGGTATACTCCGATGGCATGGGTAATCTGAGCATCGGCGCGGTACAACTCCCGCAAGCTTTGGTTCAGGCCTTTGCAGGCACATCCCTTCCCAGAGGAAGAAAGATACGCATGCGCCTTGCTGAGCACCGTCAGATAGCGGTTGATCCGCAACAAACGGGCCTTAGTCTTCTCATGATCTCTAAGATGCAGTAGTTTACTTCGTGCCGCTTCCAGCTCTTGCATCATCTCGGACAGCTCCTTATGTAACGGCAAGGAACCTGCAAAAGTCACTCCTGTCATACGGCCTCGCCCTTATCGTGGTTTCCACCTTGAGGGCCACGTTGTTTGCCAGAGAGCCAGAGGTCCAGTTGGCTCTTACGAAACAGCAACCGTTTTCCTTGCTTAAAATGCGGCACTATCCCACGAGCTGTGTAGCCATACAGAGTGTTCTTGGACAACTTCAAATACGCCACGGCTTCCGCCATACTTAGGATGGGGTCCTCTTGAAGCTTGTCCGAAGGCGTTGGAGTTGGGGCCGATTCGTCTTTGGAATGGCGCAAGACTTCCACAAGGATTTCTTCAAGTTCCTCGCGGGTGGTTAGGATGATCGATTTCATAGGACATTTGTTTTTTATTGTTCTATGCAAATCTTCATCGTTGTTTCCCCTAAAGGTGGGTCATTGGAGGGTCACTGGGTAGTCCATAATGTTATAATTGTTCCCATTCTTTATTGAAAGTCAAGCGAATAGACTCGTCCTCCAGGGACCACAACAAGGGCTTGATACGCTCCATGCGTTTGCGCTGCGCCTTTTTTTCATACTTAAAGAGGTTGCGGTGCTTTTTGTAAATGTTTTCCAAGCTGCCCCCGGTTAAGGCGTGAATAAAGCGGGCCTTCACCTTCACATCGCATTGATTAATCTTCGCTTTGCGAAACAAAAAGTAAAATATCAAGGAACGCTCCGCAACAGTGTACGACTCGGGATCAAATATGGTCGTTATTGGCGGCTCGGCGCTCGCCTCTTCGTTGGTTTGGGCAAGAGTGTTTTGGGATTGTTCTTCCTCCTGTTGTTTTAGAAGTTCCTCCCATATAGAATCCAATAGGAACTTTTGATCCGGGCCTAAGGAAAAGAATGTTAAACCCGATGCCATGGAAGGTGGCAGGAGTTTTTCCCAATGGGGGTTCTTGCTGTTAAAGTAGGCCCAGCACAAGCAAAGGCTCTTGTACGCCGCAAAGGCTAAGGCCTGAGTATTGAGCAGCGGTGAGGTATACAGTTGGTACAGTAGGTGCCGGTTCAAATCGGTCACTGCATCCAACTCTTCAGGCCATAAGGGGGTCGGCCGCTCATGAATCTTAGCCACCATCACCTCCGCCCAATGCACCAGCAACGGATCGGGGCCCTCTAAAAAGAGTTTCGCAAACCCCAAAAAGGTGGCCGCTACCTCCGTGTCCCCAACGGGGCCTCCATCCAACGCGTTTTCCGACAGCGCATCGCTCAACCACAAAGAGCATATGGCATAAATGTTTAAATCCAACACTTCGGGGGTGGCATTCAGGGCCATAGGGTTGGCCAATCGTATAAAGCGTGAAGAATACTGGCTTTGGAGTGTGGAGGTAATCGACTCCAACAATTCCTCTAGAGATTCCATTTGATAAGTAATGAGCATAAATTGAAATTTTGCGTTCAAGTAACCGCAAACTACACGCAATTCAAAACCTCATTCCTGTACTGAGACATAATGGTACGAAAAGGGACGATATACAACGAAAAGCACCTATAGCGCCTTTTTTAGTTCGAAAAACTTCGAACCCACCTTGCATAACCGCCAGAGGGAGGAAACAACCCTTTTGTCTAAAGACATGCGTTACTCGAATAGTACGTTTCCAACAAAGTAACTGGCTGACAATACTACCCAAATAACCGTAAAATAGAAGCCGCTCAAACGGGAGGTGTTCACCGCTATTTAGGGTTGCTTTTGAACGTTTTGGACCGATTTTGTATGCAAATTGTATGCAAATAATAAAAAAAGCACTTACATCTAGTGACGTAAGTGCTTCATTTTCAGTGCTCCTCCTCTTGGGCTCGAACCAAGGACCCTCTGATTAACAGTCAGATGCTCTAACCAACTGAGCTAAGGAGGAATTTATGTTCCACTTCTTTCGAAACGGGCTGCAATAATACGGCAACTTCACAGGTTCCACAATACCTACAGTTGTTTTTTTTCGGAACAGACGACTTTTGAGCACGCCGTTAGGGCGTGTGGTTCTTTTTAAGAAAGTAAGGCTCGCTCATATGGGCGTACAGTTCTATAAAATATTGTATAGATACAGCGGTTATAAATTTGCATCTCCGTTGCATTCAGTAGGACAATTGCTAGACAGGCGTTCCTGAATAGGCCTTAAGGACAATATGAAACAGGTTGTGTTGAGCCTGAGAGGTATGTTCATCTCGCTTTTAATAGGTACCCGTTATTCTGTTAGACGAATGATTAAGCAACCGGGCCATTCTTAAGCAATTGGGGCCGCGATTCGCGGCCCCTTTTTGATTAACCGGGCCTTCGGCTTGTTTGCGAATTGGGTTGGCTGGTCCATGTCGTTGGGACTGGAAAACGAATATTTTAAGGAACTTTTGTTTGAGTTGATTTACAGGCATTTACAAGTTCTTCAAGAACAAGACCACTAAGTATAAAAGCTCATAAGTCAATTTAATCAAGTCCTTTAGAGGTTAATAACTTGTGTATAACTCCAATTAGCCCTTTATTTGGAGTTACCAAAATTTAATAAATGACTACTCGCTTAATCGTCGGAATGCTTGGCATTTTTGCCACTCTAATTCTACTCGCATATGGGTGCCAGACAGATAGGTCTTATAAAGACGAGTATATACGTCTATTAGAAGATCGAATCAGCACCATGTCTCCTGCGCTTGAGGAAGCGCCAATGGACGTTTTATCTCAACAAGAAATTCTGGAACAAGTAGAAGAAGTGATAAACTTTGCCTGCGGCACAGAAAAGCTTGTTAAAGACATTCGGGTTCGTCAAAATGCGGTGAATAAATGGTCAGTTCTAGTAGAGCTTGAAACCGATAGTATCGATCCTTATGGATACTTGGTAACTACTCGTGTTTCATTAGAAGGTGCAGTCAATCAGGGCATCTTAGAAATAGCTAACGTCAATAATTTGATCAACGCGTGCAAATAAACCCTTTAATCATATCAGCTGCATTTACGGCTTTTGGATTTGTTTCTTGCGATCCGGCTGTCCCACCTCACGTTTTCTCCGGGAGATATTATGGAATCGATTCAATTTACACCATTGATAAGTTATACCAAGATACTATCACTGACACTGTAGAAATATACCTTGACGTAACGGACCTTTTTAATGGTCAATTTGATATAGGTAACGACAAAGGATTTTGGGTCAGAGAAGGAGAGCTATTTGAAAATAAAATCAATATTAACGTCGCACCGTTTACAGGAAAAATTAGATTCTACACAGATTCTATTGTTTTACGTGCGGAATCGGACGAGACAAACTATTTAGTTAAACACACATCAACTTTAACACGATGAGAGTTAAGATATACATATTTCTTTTGGCTTTGTTAGCAGTTCCTATTGCTAACGGACAAACAACAGATACTATTTCCAAAAACACAAAGCGTCCAGCAGTCTTAGATTTATTAGGACGAAATTCAGGAGGAAAGCCCCAGTCGATCGGATCTCTACCAACAAGCCAGGGCCGTCAAACAACACCTCCGAAAAAATCTAAGAAGACGGTTACAAAAAGCGCCCCTAGAGAGAAAAGTATTTTAACACGTGCTTTGAGTGAATTCGTTCCAAATGATCAATTCAACATTTCCGTTATTAAGGACGAAATTTATGAGATAACGGAGTATACATCGGATGACGTGAGTCTCCCGGGTGTTCTAGTGGATGCGAAAAGCGAAACACGCGAAACTATTGAATTGGTTGATGAGCGATTTGCAGTTCGACTTGAAATAGACACTACCGGTGTATCAGGTGACATAGCGTTTTTCGAACGCTTGATGTACAACACTTTAGATTTAAACCTTATTAAAGATAAGGTCAGTGTAAAGATTTGGGAATTCCCTTACGCTGAGGTTAATAAGCCAAAAAAGAAGGCCAAGGCAAATAACCAAGAGATCATTTATGCACCGGCTCCCATAGAGGAGAATGTTGATGAAACAGGCTTGTCATATTATTTAAAACAATGGTGGCTTTGGTTAATATTGTTGGTAGTCTTAGGGTTAACTATTTTCTTGATTATTCGCGGAAGAAGAGGAAAAGGTGACGATGAAGATGAGGAGCTTATTATTGATAATAACAGCTTTAAAAAGATGTCACTTTCTGCTATGGATAAGGCACCTGTAAGCTTGAAAGTAAACGAGTTTAAAAAGCTTTTGGTAGAAAACCCTGAATCGGTTTCAACATTTATGGAGAACATTATCGAAACGGGTCAAGAAGATGCTATGATTGTCTTCTCAACCTTAGCGAAACCGTTCCCTGACCTTGTTTCTAGGCTAAAACCGTTTATGTCATATAGTACTTACTTAACATTACTAAATAAGGTTGACGAAGACATAGAAGAAAAAATTGATCCGGATACTAAGGACAAGTTCTTATTGACTTTTAACAATACAGTTCGTGCTATCGCGAATGAAAAGAATCAGATTGAAAAAACACCAGACCACAAAGTTTTCGGTTTCTTGGAGCAGCTCAATGACGTCCAAATTTTCAAGCTTATTGAAAAGGACAAGCCTGAGATGGCAAGCGTGCTCTTCGCTCAATTGCCTGATGAAAGAAAACTTAAAGTAATGGATTTGCTAGATACCATTCAGCGATCTGAAATTCTTCTGAAATTAACCGATATGTCTCGCTTACCACTGAGCGTAATAAAGGAAATAGGTCAACGTTATGCGAAAAAAGCAAAAGACATGGCCGGGTTATATAATATTGATATTGATGGTATTGGCGCAATCATTAGTACGTTGGATGAGCTTGAAGAAAACAAACAGCGTGAGCTCTTGGAAACAATGCTTCAAAATGATTTAGACAAAGGTCAAATCGTCGAACAAAAATTTATTGGTTTCTTCAATATTCATAAGCTTGATGTGCAAATAATTCAGAATGCATTAATGGATATTGAGACTCAGGATATACTTAACGCGTTATTTGGCTCTGATAATGAAACCATTGAAGCTTTGCTTAAAGCAAGGCCGCCAAGGGAAAGAGAAATGATCCGTTCAGAATTAGATGCAGGAAACACGATTTCGAATAAAGAACGTGCTGCGTCTCGAAAGCGGATTTTAAATAAAGTTAGGCTGTTTGTTTAAACGAGTCATACATATAATTCTAGCGTTGATGCCTCTACTTTCGTGGGGGCAAAATAGCTTTGGGGTAGATCGTGCAATTGACCGACTACTCACAGAGTTTAGCAAAGACTTTTCCCAGGTTATAGTTCCCGGTAATAGAATTTATGTGCTCCAGCCAGAGTACAACATTAATATTAATGGCTACATATCGGAGAGAGTTTATGATGGACTGACAAGTGCTGTTAGATCGTCAAAATATAATTTAGTGTATCAGCCTTTCTTGAGAGACCATGTTATTAGAAAGGTTTATTCTTCTGATTCATTATTTAGAATAGAGCATACGTCTTATTTACGAGCGCAACATACAAGTATGCGCTCGGTCCTAGATACAATGTCTTCATACGGGATTGATCACTTCATTGCAAGTACTATACAATGGAATGAAGACAATGATCTACTTGTACTGAATGTTTATATGGTAGAAGCGTCTACGCTTCTAGTGAAGTGGGCAAAGAAGTTCTATTCTGACCCTAACTATAAAGAGGATAGAACAAAAACGCACCTAAATATTTCATTTCAGGCATCTCAGCCCTTCGAGTCCACTGTATATAGAGATTACAGCACAAATTCTTCTACCTCGATAGTGGGGCCTTACGATGATTTTACAGGTTATCAGTCCATACAAATAGAAATAAACCAAAGCTATAATCATTTGTGGGGAGCAGGAATCGTGCTCGGAGGATCTAGTTTATTCCTGCCAAATGGCTTTAAAGACACTATAGTAGGGCTTAATTCAATGAATGTTCCGTTTTTTGAAATTGGCGCTTCAGTTTTTGCAAGCTTTTGGCCTAAAAAGAATTCCATGTCAAATTACTGGTTGAGCGCAAAGCAAATTGGCGTTATTGGTAAACCAACATTTATTGATACACATTTGGCAACAGAAACGAGAGTGGAGATTCATTTAACACCTGCACTTTCAATATTCGCTGGCATGAAATTTTTCGGACCAATTACTAGATCAACACTTCAGTTTTCTGAAGGAATAACCCTTAACACTTCTGCTCTATGCTACGGCGCGCATATTTCCTTATAATCCTTCTCTCTATAGGATCTTGCGTACCCTTAGAGTACGTAGAGCCTTCAGGGAACCCTAGTGCAACTAGAGGTAGTAATTCCCGGGATTTTTATCATTCAAATTTGAATGATCCTATTAAAATTGCCTATGAAAATGGCGCGTCTAAAGGGACTGTCTATTACAATATAGACGATCCTTACTTAGATATAGTCATGCAGGGTAGTAAGTCAAAAGGATCAAACGCTAATGCGGATGTGATTGCAAAGAAAGATGTTACGCTGGGCTTTGGATTCTATATTGCTGCTCAAAAGGCAATAATGGAAGACGATCTCAATACCGCCAATGAAGAGATTAACAAAGCTATTGAATTGTTCGAAATCCAGCCATTTTACGATTTAAAAGGCTCTCTTTATTTCTTATCCGGGGATACAGCCACGGCAAATTATTACTGGAATTATTTAAAATAATAAAATCATGAAGTTTTCAATTTTTACACTTATTAGCTATTTACTCTCTTTTTCAGTCTTGATGGTTGGATCGCTGGATACAGTCGGGGCAATTGGTTTTAGCGAGGCAATTCCAGAATTCTTGAAAATCCCTTTTTTAGACTTTCCATCTTTATTTGTTGTACTTGGAGGTGTAATGACAGGTTTGTTCATTATGTATCCTACGCCAGCGGTATTAAACGCTGTTGCTACCTTACGTCATGTTTTTTCGCACTACGAGGGCAAATCAGATATGGTAGAAGAACAGATTACGACAATTCTTGAATTCCGTTCGGAATATGCTGCAGATAAAAATGGTTTTGTTGAAAGAGTAAAGTCTAAAACCTCGGATACAACAACACGCTATATGTTTGATTTAGTAAGCACGAACTACTCTACTCGTGAAATGCGAGATATGGCTGAATTGTATTTGGATAAGCGATTAACCACCGAGCATCAAAAAGCTGATGTACTAACTATGATGGCCTCAACCGCTCCTGCTTTTGGTATGTTCGGGACCATTTTAGGTCTTATAATGATGCTTAAGGATTTGAGTGACCCTAGTTCCGTGGGTGTTGGTTTATCACTTGCCCTTCTAACTACGCTATATGGTGTTGCATTCGCCAATTTAGTTTTCGCTCCGATGGCAAAAAAAATCAAGCATAACATGGGAATTGTGGAAACAAGAGAGTCCGTAACAATTGAAGGAGTTATTCTAATTAAGGAGGGTAAATCGGAACTTATGATCAAGGATTCGTTGTACTCTATCATTGGTAAAGGTGGAGAAGAGTAAAGAATTTAGTTATGGCAAGTAAAAGAAATAAATTTCCGGATGATGAAGGTGGTGGAGACGCTTGGCTAGCAACGTATGGTGACATGATCACGCTATTAATGTGTTTCTTCGTTATTTTCTTCTCTGTATCAGATGTAAATGTTGCCCTTTTTGAAGACATGAAAAATGGATTTAAAAGTGATGTGACTAATACTGAAACTGAAACTCCGATAGGTATGCTTGCGAGCAGGCTTGATAGTATTTACGACAACCCGGAAGACGATGATCCGGATGTCGAAGTACAATTGATGAGGCGCGGTATAAACATTACCCTCGGAAGTAATGATTTATTTGGCTCAGGTTCAGCTACTTTGAGTAGAAAAGGCCGTTCTATTGTTGAAGAAATTACCGCAACACTCACAGACATTGTTGGCGCTTACAATTTAACTATGGATGTTGAAGGTCATACTGATGACGTGCCTATTCGCTCTTTTAGATTCCCGTCTAACTGGGAGTTATCTGCCTCACGTTCAGCAAATGTAGTTCGTAAAATGACAGAATTAGGGATTCCAAAAGAAAACAGTCGCGCCATAGGATTTGCTGATATGCGCCCGAAGATTGAGCCACGCGACAGTACTGGTAAATTGGTTCCTGGAGCACGTGAAGTAAACCGAAGAGTTGAAATTATTATTCATTATTAAGCATTTGGCGATAAACTTTTTTGAATTTTAACTGGAAACATATAACCACGCTCCTCCTTGCCCTATCATTTTGGGCGAGCGGTCAGACTGTCGTACCTTTTACAGACGGTAATGGCACACCTACGACTAAATCGGAGTGTTGGGATGCGTCTGGGATTACATTAAATGGTAATACTACTTCTTCCGACCTCTCATATCAGTGGTATGTGAGCAATGTTTCATCGGGTTCAGGGTTTTCGAAATACACAGGTTCCGGATCTACAAGTGCTTCAATTGGTATTTCTAGTAATTCAGTAACCAGATATTACCGTCGTTCAAGAATATATACGAGCGGTAGCACGACTGATTCAAACATTGCAATAATTACAGTTCATGCGCTACCTACTATTTCTGGTACGTTATCCGTCTGTAAAGGCTTGACAAGAACTCTAACTGGTAGCGGTGAATCAGGCACTTGGGTAAGTGGAGATACCGATATCTTGACCATATCATCATCGGGTGTTGTCACAGGCGTATCGGACGGGACAACAACGGTAACTTATACAGATGGGAATAACTGTAGCGTTTCGGTCAATTTCACGGTCAACATATTACCAACCGTGAATGCAGGTGCAGACCAGAGCACATGTTTAGGTGAATCGGTATCATTGTCTGCCACAGTCGGAACAGGAACATCTTTTAGTTGGAACAATAGCGTTTCAAATAATGTAGCTTTTTCCCCCTCTTCCACAAATACATATACCGTAGTAGGTGTAGATGGAAACGGATGTATTGCAACAGATGAAGTACAGGTAACAGTATTGCCATTACCGACAATATCTGGTGGTTCAACCGTTTGTGTTGGCACTAGCATCACCTTAACAGGATCAGGCTCTCCATCTACTTCTACTCCCTGGGAATCAAGTGTTCCTGGAGTTGCCACGGTTAGCTCTAATGGTGTCGTAAATGGTGTGTCCTCGGGAACAACTTCAATCAAGTATACTGACGTTAACGGCTGTGAACAAACTCACGATGTTACAGTGAATGGCCTACCGGCAGTGAATGCGGGTACTGATTTCTCTACTTGTGAAGGGTCGCAGATAAGTTTATCGGGTGGTGGAGCAAATTCCTACACTTGGGATAATGGCGTTACTAATGGCAGCTTATTTACCGCTACAAGTACCACGACCTACACAGTTACGGGCACAAATTCAAATAACTGTGTTAACACGGATCAAATCACTGTTACAGTCAACCCGGTTCCTACAATTTCAGGGTCATCCTCTGTATGTGAAGGAGAAGACATTAGTTTATCGGTAGATCTTTCTGGCGGTACTTGGGACAGTGATGACGACGGTGTTGCTACGGTGAGTGCTTCAGGGGTTGTTACTGGAGTTGGTAATGGAACAACTAATGTTACTTACGTTGTAAATGGCTGTACTGATACTTACAGTGTTACTGTTTACTCAAAACCAACAATATCTGGAACTTTTACTGCAACGGCAGGAGGGTCGTCAGTTACCCTTTCGGCTAGCGGCACTGCATTTGGTACAAACGGTTGGTCATCAAGCAATACATCTTTTGCTACAATAAGTGCGGGAGGAGTTGTTACGCCGTTATCACCGGGAACAACGACGATAACCTTTACGAATAGTAACGGCTGTTCTTCTACTGCTAGTTTTGTTGTGAGTGCAGCCCCATCGATAACCTCTACGGTTACGGAGGTATGTGATGACGGTAGTGTAACATTAACGGCTACACCAGCCGGTGGTAGTTGGACGACATCAAACGTTACAGGAACTGGAAGCATTGGATCTACAGGGTCTTTTACAGGGACTTCTCCGGGTAGCGTTACAGTTACGTATACGGTAGGCGGCGCAACGGCAACGACGACGGTTACGGTGAATGCTTTACCGGTCTACTCTACGACAGCAGCTACATCGGTATGTGTTGGTAGTGACATTGCTTTGAGTGCT
>Ga0228639_1000568_pt1 | contig 16398 bp, 14 predicted proteins | sample 50DmetaG_FD_190532 | JGI IMG/M metagenome (GOLD analysis project Ga0228639, IMG submission 190532) | Seawater microbial communities from Monterey Bay, California, United States - 50D | ecosystem: Environmental > Aquatic > Marine > Coastal | place: USA: California | collected 2016-10-18
GCGTTACTTCAAATGAAATCTTATCAACAGACAGAACTGCTTTGATGGCTGAAATTCGCGATGCTGTTCGTGAGCAGGCAACAGTTTTGGGGGTTGAAATCGTTGATGTTCGTATCAAGCGTGCAGATCTACCAGAACAAAACCTTGAAGCAACCTTTGGAAGAATGCGTGCTGAACGTGAACGTGAAGCAGCTGATGAGATAGCAAGAGGTAATGAGGCTGCACAAAGAGTTCGTGCATCTGCTGATAGAACAGTTGTTGAAACAACTTCGGTAGCTCAAAAAGAAGCAGATATTATTCGAGGTCAAGCTGATGGGAAGCGTAATGCCATATTCGCTGAGGCATTTGGTCGTGATCCTGAGTTTTTTGCATTCTACAGGTCATTAACTGCATATGAAAAATCATTAACCAGCGATAATGCAACTATGATTATTTCCCCGAATAGTGAATTTTTTGACTATCTCAACTCAGACAGTTTGAATGAATGATTTTTTAACAGCACTGGGATTAGTTGCAGTGATTGAAGGGCTAGTACTTGTACTAGCCCCATCTCGTTTTGAGGAAATTATTCGTGCTTTGGGTGCTATGAGTATTGATAAAAGACGACTTTTGGGATTAATTTTTGTTGCTATCGGATTTGTTATTATTTGGGCAGTTAAAACTCTTTAGAACTTAACTAATAAAAATACATTTAGTATAGGGATATGTTTTCAAAATAATTTGACAGAATTTAATAAAAACATATTTATTATATAACTAAAAATTTTATTTCAGTAAAATCTAATCTCCAGGAGGAAAACTTCGTGAAATCAATCACAATCTCAGAAAGATTGTCAATAGGACAAGCTAAGTCATTTATCATTAATACGCTTTTTGTTTTTTCTATATTAATATTATCTAGTATGTCATCACATGCTAGAGGAGCTCCTGAAAGTTTTGCTGATTTAGCTGAGGAACTTTCTCCTTCAGTTGTCAATATTACAACCTCGACAACTATCGCAGGAATAACAGATCAAGCAAGACCGCAAATTCCAGAAGGAAGCCCTTTCGAAGATTTGTTTAGGGATTTTTTCAATAACGGTGAAGGGGGGCAAGCCCGGCCACGAAGAAGTAGTGCTCTTGGATCAGGTTTTGTAATATCAGCTGACGGTTTCATAGTTACTAACAATCACGTCATAGATAAAGCAGATGAAATTGTAATTGAATTTTTTGATGGAAAAGAGCTAGTTGCTGAATTGGTTGGGCGCGATCCCAAAACTGATATTGCTTTGCTCAAAGTAGAAGCCACTGAACCTCTTCCGTTCGTTGGTTTTGGGGATAGTGATATTGCTCGTGTAGGTGACTGGGTAATGGCAATTGGCAATCCATTGGGACAAGGATTTTCTGTATCTGCGGGTATAATATCTGCACGAAACAGAACTCTAAGATCAGGGCCATATGATGATTTCATTCAAACAGACGCTGCGATAAATCGTGGTAATTCGGGTGGGCCTCTTTTCAACATGAATGGTGAAGTTATAGGTGTAAACACCGCAATTATATCACCAAATGGTGGATCAATTGGTTTGGGTTTTTCAATGTCATCTCGTGTTGTTAGTCGAGTAGTCAATCAACTCAAGGAATATGGTGAAACAAGACGCGGTTGGCTAGGAGTTCAAATTCAAGACATCGATAGTGATATGGCAGAAGCTCTAGGTTTGGAAAAGGTATCTGGAGCATTAGTTAGTGGAGTGCCTGATGGGCCAGGCGCAGATGCTGGAATCGTATCAGGCGATGTAATTCTTTCGTTTGATGGGGTGGAAGTAGAAAACACTCGTGGATTAGTTACAATTGTTGGTAACGCTGATGTTGGAAAGGTAGTAGACGTTATTATCTTTAGAGATGGAAAATCGAAAACTATAAAAGTTACTCTTGGAAGACGTGAGGCTGCGGAAAAAGAAAAGATAGTACCCACAGCCAAAGTCCCTGAAAAAATTAAAGAGACAGAAGAGCTCGGAATGAAGTTGTTAACTATAAATTCTGAAACCAGAACACAATTAAATTTACCTGAAGATTTAAATGGAGTTGCTGTTTTAGATGTAACTGAGACTTCAGATGCATTTGAAAAAGGCATAAGAGCAGGTGATGTAATAGTTGAGGCGGGTCGCACTAAAGTGACTGATGTTAATGACATATCTGATATCTTTGAAAATGCCATAAGTTCAGGTCGTAAATCTATCCTATTATTAGTTCAGAGGGGAAATAATTCTCGATTTGTAGGTTTATCACTTTCTAAAGAATAATTTATAACCGCCTAAAAATATGGTAATTAATACAAGTTTTTTAGGCGGTTATATAAAAAAATTTTCTAGAATAGTTTGTTTGAAAAAAATGCTGGTTTTCTTTTTTTTCTATGGTATCACGCTCGAAGTTTTATATGGAGATTCTCATGCCTAAGATAACATTTATTGAACATAATGGAGCTCAACATGAAGTTAATGTTGCAGTTGGCCTTTCAGTTATGGAAGCAGCAAGAGATAATAATGTTCCTGGCATAGAGGCCGATTGTGGTGGTGCTTGTGCATGTTCTACATGCCACGTGTATGTTGATGCAAGTTGGAGCGAAAAATTACCAGTTAAAGATGCAATGGAAGAAGACATGTTAGATTTCGCATGGGAGCCAAGCGAATTATCAAGATTGACTTGCCAATTACGTGTGACTGAGGATCTTGATGGATTAATTGTGAGGATGCCTGAGAAGCAAATTTAAAGCGCTCTCCATCCAATATCATTCCTGTAAAAACCGTTTTCCCATTGAATTTTTTCAATTGTTTCATATGCGATCTTGTGTGCTTCAATAAGGCTTGATCCTCTTGCCGTAATGTTAAGGACCCTTCCACCGTTTGAAATTATACTATTTTCTACTTCTTTTGTACCTGCATGAAAAACTTGCACATTACTTGAGGATGAAATTTCATTTAATCCAATAATTTTTGTACCTTTTTTATAATCTCCAGGGTAACCGTTTGCTGCGTATACAATCGTTAAAGCATGGTCATCAGCCCAATTTAGTTGATATTCATTAAGTTCGCCTTTTGCACAGGCTAACATTGCATCTAATGCTTGAGCTCCAAGCCTCATCATTAAGACTTGGCATTCAGGGTCTCCAAACCTAACATTGTATTCTACTAATCTAGGTTCCCCATTTTTAATCATAAAGCCTGCATAGAGTACCCCATTATATGGTGTGCCACGATTTGCCATTTCGTCTATGGTGGGCTGAATAATTTTAGAAATTGCTTTTGCAGTGACATCCTTTGTCATTATAGGTGCAGGTGAGTATGCCCCCATGCCACCTGTATTTGGCCCTTTATCTCCGTCAAAAACTCGTTTGTGATCTTGAGCTGTTCCTATTGGGAGTATATTTTTACCATCTGATAAAATGAAAAAACTAGCTTCTTCGCCCTCCATGAATTCTTCTATAACAACTTCTGATCCTGCTTTTCCGAATGCACCAGAAAAAATATCTTTCAAACCATTCAATGCTTCTTCTAATGTCATTGCTACAATGACACCTTTACCACCAGCTAAACCATCAGCTTTGACTACTATCGGTGCCCCTTTTTCATTTACATAATTTAGAGCTGGTTCCAGTTCTGTGAATCTGGCGTATTCTGCAGTGGGCGCGTTACATGCATCGCAGACACTTTTTGTAAAAGCTTTGGAAGATTCTAATTTTGCTGCAGATGCAGAGGGGCCAAACGTTAAAATATTCTTTGCACGTAAATCATCTGCAATTCCCATTGCTAACGGTGCTTCAGGACCAATAATTACAAAATTAATATCATTATCTATACAAAATTTAATTATCTCAGAGCTATTTTCAATATTCAAATCAATACATTGAGCTATTTTGGATATGCCTGCATTGCCAGGGGAGCAATATAAAGTATCGCATTTTGGATTTTGTTTTACTGCCCATGCCAGCGAATGTTCACGGCCACCAGAGCCTAAAATAAGTATATTCATGTTTTTAATTTCCTTGGCCTTTTCTTACAATGGTTCTATTGTTTGCTACACAAAAAGCCAAGAGAGGATGCAGAAATGTCAGATCTAATCGACAGCCCAGGTCAGGGTGAAAATGCTCCAGAATTCTCAGTTTCTGAATTATCAAGTGTATTAAAAAGGATGATAGAAGGCGAGTTTTCAAATGTTCGTATTAGAGGTGAAGTAGGGCGTGTTTCACGGCCAGCTTCAGGCCATCTATATTTTGATTTGAAAGATGATAAATCAGTTATTGCATCTGTTACTTGGAGGGGCCAAGCTTCAAAATTGGCAACACAACCAGAAGAAGGCTTAGAGGTTGTTGCAACTGGTAAAATTACAACTTTTGCAGGTCAATCAAGATATCAAATGATTGTATCAGAAATGTCCGTGGCAGGTATCGGTGCTTTGATGGCGCAATTAGAAAAGCGCAAGAAGAAGTTAGAAGCAGAAGGCCTTTTTGATAAAAACATTAAGAAAGAAATCCCTTATCTACCTGAAATTATTGGTGTAGTTACATCACCATCGGGTGCAGTAATAAGGGATATACTTCATCGCTTAAGTGATAGATTTCCACGAAAAGTACTTTTATGGCCTGTATCTGTTCAAGGTGAAAGCTGTGCTCCCGATGTCACTGCAGCAATAAATGGCTTTAATAAACTGACACCAGGCGGTGCAATGCCTAGGCCTGAATTGATAATTGTTGCTAGAGGCGGCGGATCCATAGAAGATTTATGGGGATTTAATGAAGAATCTGTTGTTCGCGCAGCATTTGAAAGTGAAATACCATTAATTTCTGCAGTAGGTCACGAAACAGATACAACATTAATAGATTTAGCTTCTGATTTACGCGCACCAACTCCAACTGCTGCAGCTGAATATGCAGTACCTGTCAGAGCAGATCTTATGGGGTGGTTGTCATCAATGGAGGAAAGACGAGTGCGATCTTTAACTTCTAATTTGGAAATAAAGCGACAGAGATTAAAAGATCTTAGTAGAGGATTACCTACTCCAGCTGATTTAGTCGCAATGGCTGCACAACGCTTAGATGCAGTATCTGACAGATTGCCAAGAGCATTGAGCGCTGTAAGTAATAATAAAAGAACATTATTATTGCAAACAAGTGCTGGTTTGAGGGGACGCCTGTTACAGAATAAATTGATTGATCGAACTAAAGAAATGAATCGATTTGTGAAAAGTATAGAGGCCAATATAAGACTAATTATTCAACGTAATCAAAGCTCACTGGATGGGTTGGAGCGTATACGACAAACGCTTGGGTACGAAGCTACATTACGAAGAGGATATACTGTGGTTCGCAATAAAGATGGAAAATTAATAACAAGACTAAAAGAGGCTGAAGTTAATAAAGAATTAGAAATTGAATTTTATGATGGGAAAACCTCATTATTTAAATAGGTTGATTACGAATTTTTCGACTTAGAAGTCGTTTTTTTAGCTCACAAATATATTATTTATAGTTATTAAACATTAAACTAAGAAGGCGTAGATAATGGCTTTAGATCAAAAAACTGATGGCGTATGGAAATCAGGCAAGGGAAAAGGGCGCAAAACGCCAAAAGGTCGTCAAGTTAATGAGCAAGCTATTGATGATATAAAAGTACTATTAGGCAATCGCGAACGAAGGGCTGATCTTTTAATCGAGTATCTGCATTTGATACAAGATAAGTTCAAACATTTATCATCTCAACATTTGGCTGCACTTGCTGAGGAGCTCCGCCTCTCTCAAACTGAAGTATACGAAGTCGCAAGTTTTTACGCACATTTTGATATCGTCAAAGAAGGCGAAGAAATTCCACCAAGTCTGACAATTCGCGTATGTGATAGCCTGTCATGTGAATTGGCTGGTGCTCAGGATCTGTTACTTAAGCTTGGTGAGAAGTATAATAGTGGGCGCGATGTAAGGGTAGTAAGAGCTCCATGTATGGGTAGATGTGATACAGCCCCCACACTAGAAATAGGGCATAATCATATTGATAATGCAAATGAAGAAAAAGTATCTAAAGCGATAAAGGCGAATGATGTCCATGCAAAAATTCCTAATTATCAAGAGCTTAAAGACTATTCTGCAGGTGGGGGATATACAGAACTAAAAAATCTACGGGGTGGATCAAGGACTCCAGATCAAATTCAAGATGAAATACTTGAAAGTGGATTGCGTGGTATGGGTGGTGCTGGTTTTCCTTCTGGTAAAAAATGGTCTTTTGTAAGAATGAATTCTGGAATTAGATATTTAGCTGTAAATGGTGACGAAGGCGAACCTGGAACATTTAAAGATCGTTACTTTCTTGAGCGAGAACCTCATTTCTTCTTAGAGGGTATGCTGATTGCTGCTTGGGCGGTAGATGCTGAAAAATGTTTCATTTACATGCGTGACGAGTACCCAGCAGTTCTTGCTATTTTAGCAAAAGAAATAACTGCACTTGAGGATGCAGGAATCGTCGAAAGTGGGTTTATTGATTTACGTCGAGGAGCAGGTGCATACATCTGTGGTGAAGAAAGTGCGATGATTGAAAGTATTGAAGGTAAAAAAGGTTTACCTCGTCATCGACCACCATTTGTAGCCAGTGTTGGAATATTTAACAAACCAACTTTAGTTCATAATGTTGAAACGCTTCATTGGATCGCAAAAATAGCTCGTGATGGATCTGATGTATTTGGTGCTCATGGTGCACATGGCCGAAAAGGTTTGAGGAGTTATTCTGTTTCTGGTCGTGTACGAAACCCTGGAGTAAAATTAGCCCCTGCGGGAACAACAGTACGCGAATTAATCGAAGATTATTCTGGTGGAATGCTTGAAGGGCATTCTTTTAAAGCTTACCAACCTGGTGGACCATCTTCTGGCTTATTACCTGCTTCAATGGGAGATATTCCTTTAGATTTTGATACGCTACAAGAATATGGAACATTTATTGGCTCTGCTGCAGTTGTAGTATTATCAAACCATGATAGTGCTAAGGAAGCTGCTCTTAACATGTTAAAATTCTTTGAAGATGAAAGTTGTGGTCAGTGTACTCCTTGTCGTGTTGGATGTGAAAAAGCAGTCAAGCTAATGAGTGAAGATAAATGGGATCAAAATTTGCTAGAAGAACTCTCTGAAGCGATGGTCGATGCATCCATTTGTGGATTAGGACAAGCAGCACCAAATCCTATCAGAATGGTAATCAAACACTTTAATGACGAAGTTTAAGAGCCTCATTTATATCTCATATTATTTAAAACTATTATCTGATCTTATTTTATAAGAATGAGCTTTATTGAAGTCTTTTACTTTATGTAAGATAAGGTTACACAGATTTAAATTACCAGGCTTAGCGATGTCTTTTTTTAAAAAACTTAAATCAAAACTGTTTAGATCCTCTTCAAGAATTGAGGAAGGTATTGATGCCATTGTTGAAAATGAAGACAGTGAAGCTGAAAATAATTTACTAGATGATGAAGATAAGACTGGACAACAATTAGAAACTGAAGTTTTTCCAGAGCCAGAGCCAGAGCCAGAGCCAGAGCCAGAGCCAGAGCCAGAGCCAGAGCCAGAGCCAGAGCCAGAGCCAGAGCCAGAGCCAGAGCCAGAGCCAGAGCCAGAGCCAGAGCCAGAGCCAGACAACACCCAAGTTTCAAAAGAAGAGAGTTCGACTAAAAAAAGTTTTTTTGGAAGGGTTTTCAAGCGTAAAGACGAAACCAAGAAAGTTGAAAAAAAGCGTTTGTTTGATGACAATATGCTTGAAAGTCTTGAAGAACTTTTAATCAGTGCTGACATGGGCGTTGACACATCACTTCGTGTTTCTGCCAATATGGCAGAAGGTAATTTAGGCAAAAAAATATCGGTTAATGAAGTTAAAACTCTTTTAGGAGATGAAGTTGCGCGTATTTTAGAGCCAGTTGCAAAACCAATGCCTCTCTATTCTCAGAAACCCCAAGTCGTATTAGTTGTAGGAGTTAATGGCTCAGGTAAAACTACAACTATAGGTAAACTTGCATCTCAATTTCGAGCAGCAGGAAAATCTGTAGTTATAGCAGCAGGTGATACTTTCCGTGCAGCTGCTGTGGAGCAACTCCAAGTTTGGGGTGAAAGAGCCGGGGTGCCAGTTTTGACTGCTCCAGAAGGCTCTGATCCAGCCTCATTAGCTTTTGATGCAATGACTAAATGTAAAAAAGACTCAGTAGATCTGTTGATGATTGATACAGCAGGACGATTGCAAAATCGAAAAGATTTGATGGAAGAGCTAGATAAAATTGTAAGGGTTATACAAAAGAATGATCCAACTGCTCCACATAACACTCTATTGGTACTTGATGCTACTACTGGTCAGAATGCCATAAAACAGGTTGAAGTTTTTCAAGAGGTTTCAAATGTTACAGGCTTGGTAATGACTAAACTTGATGGCACAGCCAAAGGTGGAGTATTAGTTGCTCTTGCTGATAAGTTTGGCCTTCCTATTCATGCAATAGGGGTGGGTGAACAAATTGATGATTTACAAGCTTTTGATCCAAAAGATTTTGCAAAAGCATTAACTGGAAGCGATGCTTGAGTAATTACATAACTGAGATTGCTGGAACACCAACTGGCGGCCAACTTGCAATGTTCTTAGCGCTAAGTGCAGCAATTCTTCATGCAGTTTTTGGTGCTCTCCAAAAAGGGCGTTATGACCCATGGCTTTCAAGGGGTGTTATTGATTTCAGTTATGGAATTATTGCTGCGCCGTTTGCATTGTTTCTTATGCCATGGCCAGAACCTCACATGTGGTTCATTTTTGCTGGAATGGTTTTAATTCATGTGGTCTATAAACTATCGCAAGCAATGGCTTATAGCTTTGGTGCTTATACTGTTGTTTATCCTGTAGTTCGTGGAATTGGGCCATTAATTACTGTGGTTGTAGCTGGTATTGTTTTTGGAGAAAGCTTCACATTAAAACAATGGGTCGGTGTATTACTTTTATCATGTGCAATTTTGAGCCTTGCATTAGTGAATTTGTATGGATCAGAAAAATTTCAACGTAAAGAATTATATCTTGCGTTGTCTTGGGCAGTTTTAGCAGGAATAATGGTTGCTGCATATACAACTTATGATGCATATGGCATTAGGTTAACTGCTGACCCTTTTACATTTCTTGCATGGTTCTTTTTTTTGGATGGTATTTTGGTGTTTCCTTGGATTGCACTAGCAAGGTGGCAAAAAATGGAAATAACCCCAAAAATTTTACCTTTAATATACCGTGGAATAATTGGCGGTTTTATAGCAATTTTTAGTTTTGGCTCAATAATGATTGCTACTCGTTTAGATAGTGTGGGCGAGGCAGCCGTAATTAGAGAAACGTCAACGGTATTTGCAGCTATTATAGGTTGGATTTTTCTTAAAGAGACTGTAGGACCTTCTCGAGCTGTGTTAATGGGTTTAATAGCGCTAGGCGCAGTGATTGTAGAATTTGGAGGGTAAAAGATGAGTCATAAGAATATACAACCTTGGGTGAAAACTGCTTTAGAAATGGGCCCAGTTATTTTATTTTTTGTTTTTTACTCAAAGTTTAAAAATAATGAATATATTTTCTTGGGTGAAACATATGAAGGGTTTATTCTAGCTACAGCTCTCTTCATTCCAGTTTTATTAGTGGCGACTGGAATTTTATATTTCTTGACTGGAAAATTATCTAAAATGCAGGTTTTTACTGCAGTTTTAGTGGTTGTTTTTGGAGGTTTAGGAATTTGGTTTAATGATGAGAAGTTTTTCAAGATGAAACCAACAATTATATATTTATTATTTGGAGGTATTTTGGGCTTTGGGTTATTCAAAGGGCAGTCTTATTTACAGATAGTAATGGATGGGGCTTTACCGATGTCTAACGATGGGTGGATGATATTAACTAAAAGATTTATGTTATTCTTCTTCGGTTTGGCTATTGCAAATGAGGTGATTTGGAGAAGCTTATCAACGGATATTTGGGTTAATTTTAAAACCTTCGGACTACCTTTAGCCATGTTTGTATTTTTCATCACACAAGCAAAAGTAATATCCAAATATTCAAATGATAATAATTAAAATATTTTTTTGAAAGCAAATGATTTTGTTGACGTTCAGATGCTCTAAGAGTACTGACAATTTGTGGCGATTTGTAACCGGATTGTGGGCCACTTTAAATATGCCACTAAAAAGTTGAAATAATTCATTCCAACTTCGGCTAAATTTTATGGGATTAATCCCCAGGATAATATGATGGAAAATTGGAAAACACGAACTAAATTAGTACATTCAGGCATAAAGCGTAGTCAGTTTGGGGAGCTATCAGAGGCACTTTTTTTGACTCAAGGATTTGCTTACGACACGGCAGAGCAAGCTGAGGCTAGATTCATTCAAAATTCTCCAGATGAATACATTTATGGTAGATATGGAAATCCAACAATTAGAATGTTTGAAGAAAGAATGATTGCGATTGAGGGTGCTGAAGATGCATTTGCAACTGCTACTGGAATGGCTGCTGTATCAGGTGCCTTATTCTGTTTGTTAGAGCAAGGTGATCATATAATTTCTTCGAAAGCATTATTTGGATCATGTATGTTTGTTGTTGACAATATACTTCGCAGGTGGGGCGTTGAAGTAACTTTGGTCGATGGTACTGACTTAAATCAATGGCGTGATGCAATGCAGCCAAATACAAAAGTTTGTTTTCTTGAATCTATTTCAAATCCTACATTAGAAGTATGTGATATAGCAGGTGTATCTAAAATTGCTCATTCAGGTGGAGCTAAACTTGTAGTCGATAATGTCTTTGCGACGCCATTATTTCAACAAACATTAAAATTAGGTGCTGATGTAGTAATATACTCAGCAACTAAACATATCGATGGGCAGGGGCGTTGTCTTGGTGGCATAGTTCTTGGAACAGAAGAATATATTCAAGATGTATTCATTCCATTTAATAAGCATACTGGAACAGCAATGAGCCCCTTTAACGCTTGGGTGATGTTGAAAGGCCTAGAGACCATATCATTAAGATGTGAAGAGCAGGCTAATAATGCTCAAAAGATTGTTAATGCATTAAAAGACAATAAAAATATTAATAGGATATTATACCCTACAGATGTATCTCATCCTCAATATGAATTGGCAGCCTCTCAAATGACAAAGGGTGGAACAGTTGTTTCATTTGAATTAATGGGCGGTAAAAGTGCAGCTTTTAGATTTATGAACGCTTTAGAAATTATTACTATTTCTAATAATCTAGGTGATGCAAAGAGTTTAGCCACTCACCCAGTTACAACAACGCATAAAAATATGGCGATTGAAGCAAGAGCCGCTGCTGGCATTACAGATGGATTTGTTAGGCTTTCAGTGGGAATAGAAGACCCCGAAGATCTTATTTTAGATTTGCTACAAGCACTTGAAAAAGTTTAATAATGTTAGCATTTTATAAAGAATATACTTAATGTCTTTTCTATTGTAAAAATTGCCGGTTAATTCGTAACCGCTCTGGTAATCTTAATGTTAAATGTTTAAAAATAATTAAAACGGTTAAACCAAGGAGTAAGTGATGAATATTCACGATCCAGCTATTGAGACCCAAGAAGACGTTATAAGGCCTTCCCAAGCCGAAGCTGAAGCTGCAGTTCAAACCTTATTAAGGTGGGCGGGAGATAATCCTTTAAGAGAAGGTTTGCAGGACACCCCAGGCCGTGTTGTCAAAGCATATAGCCAATGGTTTAGGGGTTACAGAGAAGACCCTCAAGCTATGCTTCAACGTACTTTTGAAGAGGTTGAAGGATATAATGAAATGGTTTTATTGAAAGATATTCGCTTTGAAAGTTATTGTGAGCATCATATGGCTCCAATTATTGGCACTGCTCATGTTGCATATGTTCCTACTGATAGAGTTGTGGGTATTTCAAAGTTAGCCAGAGTCGTTGATGCTTTTGCTAAAAGACTGCAGGTTCAAGAAAAAATGACTGCACAAATTGCAAATACAATCGATGAAGTTCTTCGACCAAGAGGAGTTGCCGTTGTCCTTGAGGGAGAGCATCACTGCATGTCAACAAGGGGTGTTAATAAACATGGAGTATCTATGGTAACATCTGCAATGCGGGGAGATTTTCAAAAAGATCGTGAATTAAGGCGAGACTTCATGGGTATAATTGGAAATCCACGTTCATCTATTTAATCAAATTCTAATTATTACAATTTGGAATTTACAGAGATTTCTTGACACTTTGGTAGGCATTCGCCAAATCTGCAATTATGTTTGATCTACGACCGGCAGGTTATGTTATTGGTTTATTATTAATGGTTCTTGGTTTGACTATGGTCATTCCTATGGGTTTAGATTGGCTTGATGGATCAATAAACTGGATTTCTTTCGCCTTGTCATCATTTATTACTGTTCTCATAGGATCAGTTGTATGCTTATCTTGTCAAAATAAAATAAAAGTAAATCTAAATATCCAACAAACCTTTTTTTTAACAACAAGTGTTTGGTTAGTACTCCCCATCTTTGGTGCTTTGCCTTTTATTCTAGGTGAACCAAATGCAAGATTCACGGATGCTTTTTTTGAAGCAATGTCAGGCTTTACTACTACAGGGTCTACTATATTAGATTCATTGGATAAATTGCCTAGAGGGTTGCTTTTATGGCGTGGATTGATGCAATGGTTTGGAGGGATAGGAGTTGTTGTAGTTGCAATGGTTTTCTTACCTGTTTTACGTGTTGGAGGAATGCAAATATTCCGTACAGAAGGGTTTGATACTTTTGGAAAAATACTACCTCGTGCGGCAGAAATTTCACGTTCAATATCATCAATTTATTTAACATTAACTATTTTGTGTTTGGTAGCGTACTCAATTGCAGGAATGTCTTTTTTTGATGCATTGGTCCACTCAATGACAACTATAGCCACAGGTGGTTTTGCAAATTATGATAGCTCATTTGGTGGAATGGGTGCGGCGGTTGAATATGTTGCAGTAATATTTATGATTTTAGCAGCATTACCTTTTGTCCGTTATGTTCAATTGATTGGTGGGTCACTTAGATCTTTCGTATCTGACTCACAGGTAAAGACTTTTTTGATTACTGCAGGGGCTGTAATATTTATTTTAATAATATGGCAAATAAATTTTGTAACAAATTCTTATGAACTTGCGTTGCGTAAAGCAGCTTTTAATGGTGTATCTATTCTTACCGGGACTGGGTTTGCGAGTGATAATTATTTATCATGGGGTAGTTTTCCCATTACATTCTTTTTCTTAATAGGTTTGATAGGAGGATGTGCGGGATCAACAACTTGCTCAATTAAAATATTCAGATTTCAATTATTATTTGCATCAGTTAGCGCTCAAATAAAGCGAATACATAGCCCGAATGGAATATTTCAACCAAGATATAATAAGAAACCTGTCGCCGAAGATATTATTAGCTCTGTTATGGCATTTTTTGTATTATTTATGGTCACACTTGCAGTCTTGTCTGTTGCCTTGGGGATGACTGGGTTAGATGCTGTGACTTCAATTTCTGGAGCTGCTGCTGCATTAGCTAATATTGGTCCAGGTTTAGGACCAGAGATTGGGCCGGATGGGAACTATTCAGGGTTGAATGATATTGCAAAATGGCTATTGGCTGCAGGTATGCTAATCGGGCGGTTAGAATTAATGGCAGTTTATGTTTTATTAACTGCAACCTTTTGGAGGGGTTAATATTGAGTACAGGTGATTTAGATCCCAATGATTGGAATTCATTTAGAGCTGAGGCTCACAAAATGTTGGATAAAAGCATAGATAAGATGGAAAATGTTAATACCGGTAGAGTGTGGTCACCGGTTCCACAAACACTTCGAAATAAATTTGAAGAAAACCTGCCACTTGCGGGATCATCTGCAAATAATATCATAAGTGAAATTTTACCATATGGCGTGGGAAATACACATCCTAGGTTTTTTGGTTGGGTTCATGGTGCTGGGACACCATCAGGAGTTATCGCTGATATTGCGTCTGCGTCTATGAATGTAAACGCCGGTGGTCGTGATCACATAGCTCCTGTTATTGAGAAGCAAGTTTTATGTTGGTGCCTCGAAATTATGGGAATGCCAAAAGGTGGTTCTGGACTTATTGTTTCAGGGACTTCAGTTGCGACAATAATAGCAATGAAAGTAGCGCGTGATCAAAAAATTAAAGGTTCTAGAAAGAAGGGTATATCTCAAACTCAGCTTGTCGGATATACCTCAGAACAATCTCACTCATGTATTAAGCAAGCTTTTGATATACTAGGTCTAGGAACTGAAGCTTTAAGAGTTGTAAAATGTAATAAAAATTTTGAAATTGATTTAGAATCTTTAAAGAAATTAATAGCTCAAGATAAATTAAATGGATTAATACCGTTTTGTGTTGTTGGAACTGCTGGTGCAGTGAATATGGGTGCAATTGATGATCTTGAAGGCATTGCCTCTATAGCAAAATCTGAAGATTTATGGTTCCATGTAGATGGTGCTTTTGGTGCTGCTGCTTTACTGGGAAAATTAGCGTACGAGCGTTTATCAGGAATATCTCTTGCAGACAGTCTAGCATTTGATTTTCATAAATGGTTTCAAGTTAATTATGAAGCTGGATGTGTGCTTTTTAAAGATGAGGCATCCCATCGAGCCTCTTTTTCTGATAGGGCTGAGTATTTACGCGGTTCAGAGCGAGGTCTTGCTGGTGGAGATTTTTGGGCGGTAGATTATGGCCCAGAATTATCAAGAGGATTCAGGTCTTTAAAGGTCTGGGCTCACTTAAAAGAACATGGCGTTGAAGCATTAGGGAATTCAATTGATCGAAATATTAAACTTGCAAAATATCTCGAAAAAAGAATTCATAATGAAGATTGTTTAATATCAATGGCGCCTACACCTCTAAATATTAATTGTTTTAGATTTATTCCAAACCTTAATTTGCCCATCGAAAAGTTAGACAAAGTTAATGAGGAGATAGTTATACTTCTTCAAGAAAGAGGCATAGCAGTTCCTTCAACTACTAAAATAAATAATCAAATTGCAATTAGGGTGAATATAACCAATCACAGAACACAAGAAAGTGATTTAGATATACTAGTAGATGCCATTTTGGAAATTGGTGATGAATTAACAAAAAAATAAATTTTTAATTTTTACACTCCAAATGTGAAACACTTTCACAAAATGTTTGAGTAATTAAAACAATACTTTAATTGACCTAAACGATTGAATTTCATATTGAAGGCACAACTGATTAAAAAGGCTTAGCTGTGGCAATTGTAAAACCTACTTGTTTCCAAGATATCATCTTACGCCTCCAGAATTACTGGGCTGAGCAAGGCTGTGCTATTTTGCAGCCATACGACATGGAGGTCGGTGCTGGGACGTTTCATCCAGCTACTACTCTTCGTGCATTAGGTCCTAAACCTTGGGCTGCTGCATATGTGCAACCTTCTAGACGTCCAACTGATGGACGATATGGTGAAAATCCAAATAGACTACAGCATTATTATCAGTATCAAGTTATAATCAAACCTAGCCCAGAAAATTTCCAAGAATTGTATTTAGGCTCTTTGAATGCAATTGGAATTGACATGGAATTGCATGATATTCGTTTCGTTGAAGATGATTGGGAAAGCCCGACTTTGGGAGCTTGGGGGCTTGGTTGGGAAGTATGGTGTGACGGTATGGAAGTGTCTCAATTCACATACTTTCAACAGGTAGGTGGCCATGATTGTAAACCTGTATCTGGCGAACTTACATATGGTCTTGAGCGATTGGCAATGTATGTTTTAGGCGTTGATCATGTTATGAACATGCCATTCAACCCTCCTGGCTCGATAATTGAATTGAAATATGGAGATATCTTCCAACAAACAGAACAAGAATATTCAAGATGGAATTTTGATGTAGCAGATACAAAAACCTTATTACAACATTTTGAAGATTCTGAAACTGAATGTAAGCGAATACTAAATGAACCAGAGATAGATCCTAAAACAGGAGATAAAATCGTTATGGCTCATCCTGCTTATGATCAGTGTATTAAAGCTTCTCATTTATTTAATTTGTTAGATGCACGAGGAGTTATATCTGTAACAGAACGTCAATCGTATATTGGTCGTGTTAGGACACTCGCAAAAGCGTGTGCGGATTCATTTTTAAAAACTGAAGCAGGTGGATCTACCGAATGAAAGGATCCCTTTTAATAACTATTCTTCTGGTAATAGCAGGCACGATGGGTATTGGCCTTTGGTATACCATAGAGAAAGCGTATTATGTAAATGTTACTGATATTAGTGAAATAAATGTTGCTGGAACAATTCGTAAAGTCCAAAATTACAATGGAATTGATGCTGATACATCACCCTTGAAGCTCCGTGCTTGCTT
>Ga0228639_1000577_pt1 | contig 16313 bp, 17 predicted proteins | sample 50DmetaG_FD_190532 | JGI IMG/M metagenome (GOLD analysis project Ga0228639, IMG submission 190532) | Seawater microbial communities from Monterey Bay, California, United States - 50D | ecosystem: Environmental > Aquatic > Marine > Coastal | place: USA: California | collected 2016-10-18
TCCGGGTCAGCGCGGAATCGGTTAGGTCGGTGAGCTCTGAGACACCTCGCCTCCTCGATATTGGGTGTTGGCCTGGTTATCTTTCCCTATATTTCCGGCGCAGCGGCTGGGAGGTTACCGCAATTGACCTCAAACCCGAGCGCCTCCCCATCATTAGCGAGGCTGGCATCAATTTAATTGACCACAATTTAAACGATCATCCCAGCCTCCCTTTTCCGGAAAATCACTTCGACACTATTCTCTTCACCGAAGTCTTTGAGCACCTAAATCCGGCCTCTTTTGACGAGCTCTTCAAAGGGATCGAGCACTGTCTAAAACCAAGTGGCCGTCTTATCTTGACAACCCCAAATCGGCGAGCCCTTAACAAAAACTTCTTCATTCCAAATCGATGGGAGGAACCTGAGGTTGATGACGAAGGTCATGGGCACTGGAAAGAATATACCGTGGCAGAGGTTTTGGAATGCTTTAGCAACACTTCGTTGGGTATCATACGGAGTGAAACCATCTCATTTTACTCTCACCTTGGCCGCTCCAACGAAACTGGTTATTTCCCCCTCGACGACTGGAAATCTCATCCCAACAAGCTTCGTAACCTTGCAAAATTCGCAGTGAACCCCATTCGTAACCTCCCTTTCTTTCGGGATAGCTTGGTGATAGTCGCACAAAAAAATTAAGCGCCCTTACAGCATCAGGAGATCTTCCGACCATCCCGAAGTGATCCAGATATGACGCTGTATTAATCCTCCAATGAGGAAAAGTGCCTTAGCCCTCGGGGCCCGTTCCCGAAATACCCAATCATTGCCCTCGCAATGAAGACTTAGTTCCTGATGACTTGTCCCAAATTCCAAAAGTGGGCCAAAATCGACTGGACGTTTCTTGAATCTTACAGTCCGGGCCCCAATCGCGGTGGAATATGGCTCTGCCCAAGGATCAGCTGCCACCAACCTCGGGACTTTTTTCTCCACCCACACTCACACCCTAGCAAAGGACAGGCCAAAAAATCTAGGGAATCTCAGACATTCTCTTTATTTTTTCAAATAATTTAGTTATCTTAATGATGTCGATGAGCAATCGCAGACTTTCTAGTAAACTCAACAAGAGCTCCCGCTCCCGCCGGAAGCGTCTTGCCGGTTGGGGTGCAAGTCTGATGAATGTTCACCAGCGAGCCCAAATTCAGGTCAATCTCCGAGGCGATCGCAGACGCCGCGGCATGACCCGTCAAGCCGCCATCGCTGACACCGCGAAAGCGAGTGATCTTTACGATGACGAGTTACTCAGCCTGCCCCTCACCCGCCGCATTTTGCATTGGGGATTTGGAGTCTTACTGATGCCACTCTGCTTCATCACGGCCATTACTCTTATGAAAGAAAGCGGTGAGGAGCGCATTTTTCAGACGATTTGGTATTCCACAGAACTTCTTTGCTTTATCGCTGGAATTGGCTCGATGATCAGTTGGTTTATCGCCGGGATCGCCAATGACCGTCTCTTATACCTATACGTTCTTGGACACGAAATGACCCACGCAATGTTTGTATACGTCTGCGGTGGGCGCATCAGCGCGATTCACTTCAGCACTGAAGGAGGATACGTGATGACAAATAAGTCCAATATTCTCATCGCCCTTTCTCCTTACTTTATTCCCTTTTGGTCAGCCGTCCTCATCTCCCTTCACAGCTTTATTAGCCTCTGGTGGGACATCCCAGCCGGAGGCTTAATCCTAACCGGACTGCTCGGCTTTACTTGGACTTTCCATATCATTTGGACCATCTGGATGATCCCGAAAGACCAACCCGACCTCAAAGAAAACGGCACCTTTTTTTCCCTAATCATCATCATCTTCGCCAATCTTGTTCTCTTCACTTTAATCCTCTGCGCCACTTCAAGGGAAGTTCAACTCAGCAGCTTTCTCTTCCAGTGGTGGAACAACTTCCTTGACCTTGGCGAGTCGGTCCTTCGCCTTGCTCCATAAATAGACCAGTTCTATCGTGCCTTGCCTACTCAGCCAGTATTTACCTTTTTCCTATCAGAATCCGGAGACAAGGTCAGTCTTTCGTATGATCAGGTTGTTAGCTTTGGGGGAGACTTCAAATATCGTTTTCAACAAGCATCATTCTGAAACGCTTAGGGCGTAAAAAGTGGGGAATCAGAAAAGTCGGGGATTTGGTAAATCTCAACACTGAAATTTCAAACTTCACTCCTTCCTCTTCAACCTTCACCATTTCCTTCATGAGTTCACTCAAAGTTCACAACGCCATGTGGCCCGGTCTTGTAGGGAAAGAAGATGGCACAGACCACCCTCCTATCTCCCTCGAGCGTATGCTCGAACTCACAACCAATGCCGAAGTCAACGGCCGGAAATACGACGGCATCGACTACTTTCTGTTTCACCCTCACACCGACCCAGATGCTTCCGAAGATGATTTAAGAAAGATTGCCGATCTCATTGCCTCCAAAAATCTCAAGGTTGGAACCCTCGTGGCCCCCATTTGGGAAGGGACTGTTGGTGGCCCTGCTTTCGGCTCACCATCTGACCGCGACAACTTTGTCCTCGCAGTTGAGAAAGCCTGTCGCGTTGCCGGCATTTTTAGGACACACGGAGTTCGCGAATACGGATCTATCCGCATCGACACCGCTGGCGGAGTCGAGGACTGGGCTAAAGACCCTGCTGGAAACACTGCCCTCGCTGCCGACACCATCCAACGCGCTGCAAAAGTCGCCGCAGACAACGGCGAGCGCCTCGCTATGGAAGGTGAAATCTGCTGGGGTGGAATCCACTCTTGGAAAGACACCCTCGATCTCCTCGAAACCATAGACATGCCCGAAACAGTCGGTTTCCAGTCAGATCTCGCCCACACTTATCTCTACCTTCTCGGCTACAACGCTCCCGAGCATGCACTTGTCAAAGAAGACCATACCAACGAAGAGTTTTGGGCAGCCTATCGCCCTATGGTCGACAAACTCCGCCCGTGGACCATCGACTTTCACGTCGCCCAAAACGATGGCACTGTAAACGGGTCTGGCGCCCACGATAAGACCGGTCGCCACTGCCCTGCCGATGATCCAAAAGGAAAACTCGACATTGTTGCCTGCTCCTCCGAGTGGCTTAAGAATCACACCGACCGAAAAATCGAGCATATTTGCTGGGACGGCTGCATGTTCTCAAACGAGCTGCTCGAAGAGCCAGAGACTTGGAACACCATCCTCGACACCATGCTCAAGGTCAGCGACGCCCAGTAGCGATAACGGGTGAAGCGGCCACTCTCCAAATTACCCTTGCCCCGTCCTCTCCCTTTTTTAATCTGTCACACAGATGAGCAAAAAACCTGTCCGCATTGGCGTTGTTGGTTACGGATTCATGGGCCGTACCCATTCGAATGCCTATTCCCAACTTGATCACTTTTTCAACACCGAACATGTTCCAGTCAAGCAGGTGATCTGCGGCCGCTCTGAAGATAAAGTGAAAGCCTTCGCAGAGAAATGGGGCTACTTCGACACCGAGACCGATTGGCGTGAATTGGTCAAACGAGACGATGTAGATGCCATCGATATCTGCACACCCAATAACTCCCACTTCGACATCGCCATGGCGGCCATCGAAAATGGAAAGATGATCCTTTGCGAAAAGCCCCTCGCCCTCGACGGGAAACAAGGGATCCAAATGGTCGAAGCAATTGAAGCCGCCGGCCTTCCCAACCTCGTTTGGTATAACTACCGTTTTCTTCCCGCCGTCACCCTTGCTAAGCAGATCGTCGATCGCGGCGACCTGGGCCGAATCTACCACTACCGCGCTAACTTCCTTCAGGACTGGACTATGTCCGAAGAGCTCCCTCAGGGCGGAGAAGCCCTTTGGCGTCTTGACGCAGCCACGGCTGGCTCAGGTGTTACCGGCGATCTCCTTGCCCACAACATCGACTGTGCCCGCTGGATTAACGGCGATATCGTACGCGTCTCTGCGATGACCGAGACTTTTATAAAAGAACGCGTCCACCAAGAGACAGGCGAAAAGCACCCTGTCACAATCGATGACGCCTGCGCTTTCCTCGCTCGCTTTGAAAACGGCTCCACTGCTATTTTTGAATCTACCCGCTATGCTCGCGGCCACAAAGCACTCAAGACCTTTGAAATAAACGGGCATAACAAATCAATCTCTTGGGATCTTCACGACCTCAATCGTCTCTCATACTTTGACCACGAGGTTCCCGGCGAAACACGAGGTTGGTCCAGCATCCACGTCTCTGATGGCGACCATCCTTACACAGGGAACTGGTGGGTTCCCGGCCTATGCCTCGGTTACGAGCACTCCTTCGTCCACGGTGCCGTGGAATTCATGAAGCACCTAGATGATCCAAGCATTGCTAAAAACTTCCCAGATTTCCGGAACGCCCTCGGCACCCAATACGTTTGTGATGCCGTCCTCGAGTCTGCCGAAACAGGTCAGTGGGTTGACGTGAAACGTGCCTAGAAAATAAATGAATAACATCTTTCAAAACCGATGCTCCGGCATCGGGTTTTTTCTTACAACTCATCCGCTCAAACTTTAAGTTATCAGGAAAACAAAAAAACCGCGGTCCTGCTAATTCTCTTCATTCCACCGTAGTGTTTATTTAGCTGACGATGTGATCCCTTCTGGGATAAGATAGATAAATTGATAATCCAAAACCTCCGATCATGCCACCTCCAGCAAGTCTTGTCCTGATCGTCTTCACGCTATTCTTTATCGGGTTCTGGTGTGTGATCTTGAAAATTATTTCCTGCTTCGGGTGGAGTCAGCTTGCCAAACGCTACTCGACTTTTTCTCGCCCAAAGGGAACCTCATATCACTGGCAAAGCATGAGCCTAGGCCAACTTTCAAAGTATGGCTGCTGTATTACTTTCCGCATCAGCGAAACCGGCCTCTATATCGAAGTCTTTCCACTTCTCGCGCTTGGACACCCCCCTCTTTATTTCCCATGGTCTCAAATTCGGTTTCGCAAAGAAGAAGACGGTCTTTTCGGAAAAAACTACTTTTACGATCTCGGAACACCACGCGGGGGCCGGATGGCAATCAGAGGAAAAATGCACCGAGCAATCCTCCGTGAATTACAAGATGATTGAAGTTTTTAAAAACAAGGCAGACAGCCCAAAATCACTAAATTACTGATTCAATATTCTTTCAGCCTCCAACCAATCTCCCTCAGCTGTTCCTAACAGCTCCGGCTTCCTCGCGCTTCGGATACAAAAAGTAGGCAACTTCGCCTATCATCCTGTTAGAACAATCATTTTCACCTAACACTCCGGGAGAAACTATTTCACACGAAGATCTCTTCTTCGCTTTTTTCGCAGCAGCAGCTTTTTTTTGCTTTCTTTCGGATCGTTTTCTTTTCCACAGCCACACCGGTGCGAAGCAACCAGAGAAACAAAGTTAACAGAAAATGGCAAAGGACCCCTAATTGAATTCGTAGCTGCAATGAAGCACGTTGATACGGCGAATTCGATTTATCAGAGTGATCCAAAGACTCCGCGAAGGCGAATCTCGAGAACGTCTCCGCCTGGAGAATTCTGCGTTCCCGCTAAAATCCGTCCTACAAATTGATCAATGATCATAAATACCCGCTCCCGAAAATGGTCACGATGCATTTCAGACTCTGCTAGGAGCATTCCACAAGCCATCACCCGTTTCTGATTCATCTCACCATTAAGTGGATTCGATAATTGCTCTAATTTTGTACGAACCATTTGGCATTTCCTTTCCGCCATCACTAAATTTTCTTTTAATCTACTAATTTTCCAGAGCTCTGCCTCCAAAAAATCTCTTACTTCAGCCCAACAAGCAGCATCCTTACTGGCTGATTGTAAAATTTCACGGCATCGCGTTATCACAAAAGTAATAGTTTTTGAGGGAAACTCGTCACTAAGCCTAAGATCGCTGTCCTCGGCCTCTTGAAAGCAATTTGCTAAAACACTACTAATTTCCTCAGTCTTACTTCCCCCATTTTCATTTTGCTGACTAAAAAGGGATTCTCCTCTCGTCGTGAATTCTACCAGGGATTGATTATTTTTAAAGGAATTCGGAGGAAGTCGCTTAGATTTCATGAGTTTGGGGATTTTTTGCCGAACAGCTTCGACACCCAACAAACTATCAAAAAACTCTCATTCGTCCAGAATTTTAGAGTTTTAACCTAACTTACTGGGGTTTTTTATTTTAGATAAGCGAAATAACTTGCCTTTTACTAATATTTTTTCTAATTTTAGGCATGGACGACTCCTCAGACCTAAAAAAAATTGCAGAATTAGTCTGGTCTCTTGAATTAGAAGGAGCCAAGGCCGCTTATGAAGTCGTTCATAAGATTATTGAGACCAAGGAAGCTGTAGAAGGTGCCACCGAGAAAATAGGCATCCGCCAAGACCAGCAAACATCAGATGAACTCCGTGAAGTTCGGGGCTTCCTCGACAACACTAGCCTTGAACTCAACGGTCCAGAGTGCGTTCTACTCGGAAGCTTTTTCAAACATCGTGAGAATGTCGATCTTCTCGACACACGCTCACTCAACGTCACATTGGACAGCTACGGGCGGAAACCCTCAAATACCACCAGCACCGTCGAGAATCTTGAAAAGAAGGGACTAATTGAATTTGTGGCTGGCGAAAACCTTCACGCCCACAAAACTTTTCAACTGACTCCCCAAGGATATGCCGAAGTTCGTGACTTGATGAGCAGACTAGCCCGCAAGAATTTCTCAGCAGTCGGCTAGGTAACTTCGGCCTCTTGCAGATACGCGAAATTGTCTTTTAATTGGGTGTCTCCGTCTGCTATTTCTCCACCGCGCCGCGGGAGGCGATGAATTTTATCTACCTAAATTTCCAAGACTATGCCGATCAATATTGAAATGCCCAAACTCTCCGACACCATGACCGAAGGCACGGTGGTACGCTGGCTTAAAAAAGAGGGCGAGGAAGTGGAGATTGGCGATATTATTGCAGAAATCGAAACAGATAAGGCTACGATGGAGATGGAAGCCTTTGATGAAGGTATTCTTTCAAAAATTTCTGTTCCCGAAGGAGGCAAGGCTCCCGTTGGATCTGCGATCGCCATTCTCCTCGAGGACGGAGAAAGCGAAGAAGCGACGGCTCCTTCTTCTGCGGAGAGCGCACCCGCCGCTTTGCCGAACACCCCGCCCGCCGCGGCAAAAGCGTTGGAATCAGCGGCAGCTACCGTCAATAAATCACAGACCCCCGCCCCCACTCCAACCGATGGTGAACGCATCAAAGCCTCTCCGCTCGCCAAAAAGATCGCTGAATCCGAAGGTGTCGATCTTACCGCTGTGTCAGGGACCGGTCCTGGAGGTCGTATCGTTAAAGCAGACGTCGTTGCGGCTCCCCCTGCTTCTTCTCCCGCCCCTGCTCCGACAGCTCCGGCAGCTTCCCCTACTCCGGCAGTCGCTCAGGCCCCTGCTGCTATTTCGCCAGTCGCCGAAGGCGCAGACCAAATTGTCGAACTCTCCAGCATGCGTAAAATTATCGCCGAGAGACTCCTCACTTCTAAGATTAGTATCCCTCACTTCTACCTTCACCTCGAAGTCGATGCGGCGCCGCTAATGGCTCTCCGCAAACAGATCAATGCCCAATCCGAAGCGAGTCATGGAAACAAATATTCGGTGAACGACTTTGTGGTGAAAGCTCTCATCAACGCCTCGGTCACTGTTCCAGAGGCGAATGCTTCTTTTAATGGCGATCACATCGTTCAATTTGCTCACGTTGGTATTTCAGTTGCGATCGCAGTCGATGACGGTCTTGTCACTCCCGTTGTGAAAAACGCTGAGCAGAAATCGCTCCTCGCCATCTCAAAAGAGATCAAGGAAATGGCTGTTCGAGCTCATGACAAGAAACTCGCTCCCAATGAATTTGACGGAGGCACCGTCACGATATCCAATCTCGGAGCCTGGGGTATCGAATCCTTTGATGCCATCGTCAATCCTCCGCAAGCCGTTATTCTAAGCGTGGGTGGAATCATCGAAAAACCTGTTGTGAAGGATGGCGAAATCGTTCCAGGCCTGCGCATGAATTTGGGAGTCAGCTGCGACCACCGTGTTGTAGACGGAGCCGTTGGTGCGAAATTTCTAGGGGAGATCAAACGCCTCCTTGAGAACCCAGCTCTCATGCTTGTTTAATCATCGACTTAAGAAGTTAAGCGCAGAGTTCCCGGACGGTTCTGACCTCCGTAGCTCTGCGTTTTTTTCTCTGGCCCCTAATCATTAATGCTCATCGCTTTCAACAAACCCTACGGTGTTCTAAGTCAATTCAACTCCAACCCTGGAGACGAAGGCCAGCGGACCCTAAAAGAGTTTGATTTCCCACCGGGATGTCTCCCTCTTGGGCGGCTTGACATGGATTCCGAAGGCCTCCTCCTTTTCACTGATGAGAAAGCCCTGGAAGATCGTCTCCTCAATCCTCGCTTCAAACACCGCCGTCGTTATCTCGTCCTCGTGGAAGGGGAACCCGGGCCGGCTTCTCTTGAAAAGCTTCGCAGCGGGAGCATCATCATAAAAGGGCATACTTGTCTTCCATGCCGCGCCAAACTTCTCAAGCAGGCTCCCCCGATCCCTGATCGTGACCCTCCCGTTCGCTATCGTAAAAGCATCGTCGATACCTGGCTCCGTCTTGAACTCCGCGAAGGCAAAAACCGCCAAGTGCGCCGCATGACCGCCGCCGTTGGCCACCCAACCCTCCGCCTTCTTCGGGAAGGCATTGGCGCTTTTCCTCTGGGTAGCCTCCCGGTCGGAGAATGGAGTGAACTCACGGAACAAGAACGCGCAGCCGTTTTTGCAAGGTGAAAAGCTGCAACATTCCCTGGGATTAAAAGTAAGACACAGAGGCCACAAACGATTTCACCTCATAAGTTAGGGTTAGATTCCGAGAAAGAATCGGACAAAAGCGCCTCTAAGCCAATTTCGAAGACTACTCATTTTTCAGCCACTGAAAAAAGTCTCTAACAACTCTTAAAAGAATTTCATCTTCCGATATTTTCAATTAGTGTTCATTTGAACGATGGAATTACAGAAGAAACTCGAGATTCTGGCAGATGCCGCTAAATATGACGCCTCCTGTGCCAGCTCTGGCGCCTCGCGTAAGAATTCAACCACCGGGAAAGGCATCGGCTCCACCGGCGGTGCTGGAATTTGTCATTCCTATGCACCCGATGGCCGCTGCATCTCGCTCCTTAAAATTCTCCTGACCAATCGTTGCCTTTACGATTGCCATTATTGCATCAATCGGCGCTCTTCAAACGTCCAACGCGCCGCCTTCACCTCGGAGGAAGTCGTCAAGCTGACCCTCGATTTCTACAAACGAAACTATATCGAAGGCCTATTTCTCTCCTCCGGCATCATTCGCAGCGCCGACCACACCATGGAAATGGTCATCGAAGTTGCCCGTGCCCTCCGCGAGGACCACGATTTTCGCGGTTATATTCACCTCAAAACGATTCCTGAAGCATCCGTTGAACTCATCGAAAAAGCTGGTCAATTTTCTGACCGTATTTCCATCAATATCGAACTCCCCAACGAAGATAGCCTCAAGACTCTTGCTCCGGAAAAATCCCTAAAGCGCACCAGGATTGCGATGGGTAAGATTCGCCAACGTGTCGAAAACGCCAAAGAAGTGTGCCGCGAAACGCGTAATCGAAAATCACCCGAATCCCGCTTCGCTACTGGGCAAAGTACGCAAGTCATCGTAGGTGCGGATGGTTCCACCGATCAAACCTTTCTCAAACGCTCTACTGATCTCTACTCAAACTACCGTCTCCGCCGCGTTTACTACTCCGCCTTCAGCCCCATTCCGGAGCCCTCTTCTATTCTTCCACTCAAGCCCCCTCCTCTTATTCGCGAACACCGGCTTTACCAAGCAGATTGGCTCATGCGCTTTTACGGATTTAAAGCCACCGAAATTGTCTCGGATGCCCTCCCCTACCTTGACCTTGATATCGACCCCAAACTCTCCTGGGCTATTCGTAATCGTCAGCTCTTCCCCGTTGATCTCAACCGCGCCGAAAAGTTTATGCTTTACCGCGTCCCCGGACTCGGCATTCGCAATGCCGACCGCATCCTCGGCATCCGACGTTATGGAAAGATCCGCATTCAAGACCTTCTCCGTCTCCGCGTTTCACTCAAGAAAGCCCTCCCCTTCATCATCACAGCTGACCACACTCCAAATACTCGAGAACTCGACCACGAAAACCTTCGCGCCAAGTTCTCGCCTCCTCCCGAGCAAATGGAACTTGCTCTCACCCCCTCTGATCAAGGTTCTCCCCTCGGAAAAGTCATCGATTGAACCATGCTCACTCTTACTGTCGAAAATCACTTCGAAGACTGGCGAGCCAAAGCTCGCGCACTTCTTTTGGCGTGTGTTTCACCGAACGAAGTTATCTGGGAAGAGCCCGGCAAAAGTGGACTCTTTTCGACTGGAGGCTCCCTTCCGCCGCCAAGCAAAACTCAAACGCCGAGAGTCACCCGAGAGTTTCTTTCGCTCGCTGAAACCATTTCCTACCATAAGTCGCACCAGAAATGGGCCTTACTTTACCGAACACTTTGGCGCCTCACGCTTGGTGGCGAAACTCATCTTTTAAAGATCAAAACCGACCCCGATATCTTGAACCTCCTTCGAATGCGAAAGGAAATCTCGCGCGACATTCATAAGATGCGCGCCTTCGTCCGCTTCAAAAAAACCAGCGACGACATGAAAAGCGAACGCGAACAATTCATGGCTTGGTTTGAGCCGGACCACCGCATCATGCCGCTGACTGCGCAGTTTTTCCAAAAGCGTTTCACGGGCATGGACTGGTCTATCTTCACTCCAACCGGTTCCGCATCGTGGGACGGCAAAACCCTCAGACTCGGTCCAGGAGTCGAAAAAGTCGAAGTCCCAAAAGAGGAACTCGATGAGCTTTGGCGTGGCTACTACAAAAGCATCTTCAATCCTGCCCGGCTCAAAGTGAAGGCGATGCAGGCCGAGATGCCAAAAAAGTATTGGCACAACCTTCCAGAATCGAACCTCATCGAATCACTTATTTCCGAAAGCCGTCATCGGGTGCAAGAAATGCATAAAGAAACCCTACGCTCTGCTACCAGCGGAGGTAAAAACCCTTACCTCGAACATCTTCGTAACCTTGCTTCGCATGATGAGCGTATCGTTCTCAATCCAGATGAGCATATCCGCCAACCACTCAGTCGGCTCGAGGAATTAGCCACTTGTTGCCAAGCTTGTCCACTCCACCAGAATGCCACCGGAACTGTCTTAGGGGAAGGTCCAGCTGATGCCGAAATCATGATTGTGGGCGAGCAACCCGGCGACCAGGAAGACCTTCTCGGTCGCCCCTTCGTCGGCCCTGCTGGAAAGCTTCTTGATCATTTTCTCACTAAAACCGGAATCGATAGAAAAGAGTGCTATGTCACCAATGCGGTGAAGCATTTCAAATTTATCCCTCGCGGAAATCAACGACTTCACCAAAGCCCCAATCTTGATGAAATTTCACGTTGTAAACCATGGCTCGTTGGCGAGCTCCGGGAGGTCAAGCCCCGCATTATAATCCTCCTTGGATCCACAGCCGCTCGCTCTTTGATCGGAACTCATTTCAAGATCACAAAACAGCGCGGAATCATCACCGGCACCGGCCTTGCCGCTAAGGTAATTGCAACCGTTCATCCATCCTATTTACTCCGAATCAAGGATTCGCAACAGCAGCAGCATGAAAAAACTCTCTTTCTAAAAGACCTTCAACTTGCACAGTAGCCAATAAAAATTAGCCAGTCCTAGGTCGTTTCAATTTCTTGATCTTCTTGTATTTCCTCGGGAAGTTTCACGAAGCGCAATTGCTCAATCCGCCGGCCGTCAGTACTGGTCACACTGGCTTCAAATCCTTCGACCTCAATCTTCTCACCAGGGTCCGGCAAATGACCTAGTTGCTGCACGATGTATCCACCGATCGTACTAACTTCCCCGCTTTCCAAATCAATAGCAGGCTCGTGATCTGAAAGTTCATTGAGGCTCAGGCCGCCCTCGACGACAAACTCCTCCTTGTTGATACGAAGAAAATCTGTCTCCTCTTCTTCATCAAATTCGTCGTGAATATCACCAACTAACTCCGCCATGATATTATCCATAAAGACCAGCCCTGAGGCATCGCCAAACTCATCGACAACCAAGGCCAACTGAGCACGTTCCTTGAGGAAATATTGGAGTAAATCATCCAGCCTCATCGTAGAAGGCACCATTTTGAGCTCACGGCGAATTTCCATCAGGTCAGGATCTTCTTTCTTAAGTAGGCTCACCACGTCTTTAATGTGGATCAAACCTTCAGTTTCGTCGAGATGCCCTCTCACCAAAGGAAAACGAGTATGCTTGCACTCGATCGCAAGTTCAAGATTCTCTTGGAAAGTAAGCTCTAGATCTAGAACGACAACCTCGCTGCGCGGAGTCATAACGTCTTTCACCGTCACATCGTTCAATTCGAGAGCGTTTATGAGAATCTCACGTTCGGTTTCAGTCACCTCCTGCTGTCGCTCGGATTCCTCGACAAGAAGCGCTAACTCTTCCGAGCTATGAACGGCTTCACCTTCTGAAACCGGATCAATTTTGAAGACCTTCTTGAGTAGCCAATTCGCCGTTCCATTGAGGATATAGATACAAGGACGAAAAACAGCGTAGAAAAGGTGAAGAGGTCGGGCAATAACCATCGTGGTTGCAAGCGATTTACGAATAGCAATCGACTTTGGAAGAAGCTCCCCAATCACGACGTGAAGGAAGGTGAACGAGAGCATCGCGGTTAAAAAAGTGATGATCTTAATCCATTCCTCTCCCAAGCCTGTCTTCAACAAGCTTGGGCCCACAAGTTTCTCGATGAAGGGTTCGCCAAGAAAAGCAAGCGCTAGAGAAGCGATGGTAATTCCGAGCTGGTTGGCGGAAAGGTAGCCATCCAAATTACTCACAACGCGCTTGGAAATTCCCGCACGCCTCGGTTTTTTCTCCAACTCACCCTCGATCTGGCTCGGACGAACTTTGACGATCGCGAATTCCGACGCCACAAAAAAGGCGTTGAGAAGAAGAAAGAAAATGATCCCAAGAAGATACCACCCTGCTTCCGCCCATGTGGGATACTCTATCGGGGATTCTCCCCGTGCGCTTGCCAAAGTGTAGAGCGATTCAATCATCTTAGTAACTCGCTAAACTTTGTCATAGCCACCATCGCAATTCTTCTCAAGAACATTGAATCCAGCAGATTTTGCCTCAGAGTCGGAAAACTCCTTTGTAGCAATTTTAGTGTTCACTCGACTGACTAGTTTCCTGATGGGACGGGAACAGAGAGGACACTGTTCCAGCGCCTGCCGACCAATCGGGCGTAGCAACTCGAATCCCTTCGCACAGACGCTACAACTCAACTCCGGATCATCCGGATTTTCAGATTCATATTCGTAAATTGGCATGGTCGTTAGCCAGAAAAGGGTGCCGGCCAGAAAACCGCACCCTCGAAAATTCTGACTCGTGATCCTATCCTACCAAGAGGACTTTGTCACTCCAGGAATCATGCCGTGAGACGCCATCTCGCGGAAAGTGATCCTAGAAAGGCGGAAACGGCGAAGAAAAGCACGACGACGGCCGGTCACCTCGCAACGATTAACGAGCCGAGTCGGGCTTGCGTCACGGGGGAGCATTGTCAAACCAACGTAGTCCTTCTCCTTCTTCAACTGGTGACGAAGGTCAGCGTATTTTGCTACAGTCTTTGCTTTGCGCTTGTTGCGCTCAATCCAGCACTTTCTTGCCATGGGACGGTTTGAATAGGCTAAATCTTAGATCAGGCAAGGTTTTTTTAGACTTTTAAGGAGGTATTTTCACCAAAAGATCATCATCGGGCGAATTGATTAAGGTAACTAAAATTTCTTCCTCTTGGATCAAATCGACTTGCCTTGAAGCCATTAGGAAACTAATTCCGCGTATGGACCGACCCGATGGACGCGCTATTCCTGATCTCCGACCGATTTCTTTTATCCCCAATGTTGCCCCACACGCTTCCGGCTCGGTGCTCGTTTCCTTCGGCAACACCCGTGTAATCTGCGCAGCCACGGTAGAAGAAAATGTTCCACGCTGGATGAAGTTCCAAAACGTCGAAGGTGGCTGGGTGAGTGCCGAATATTCCATGCTCCCCTACTCCACTCACGATCGTAAGCAACGCGACATCAATCGTGGCAAGCTCGATGGTCGATCATCGGAAATTCAGCGTCTCATTGGCCGCTCGCTCCGCGCTGTGATTGACCTCAAGAAACTCGGGAAACGAACCATTTGGATAGATTGCGATGTCCTTCAAGCAGATGGAGGAACCCGCACCGCTTCAATAACCGGAGGATGTGTCGCAGCGGCCATCGCGATCAATGGTTTGATGTCTCAGGGAAAACTTAAGGATTTTCCCCTCAAAAAACTTGTCGCAGCCGTGAGTGCGGGAATTTACAAAGGGGAAGCAATTCTCGACCTCAACTACCCTGAGGACCGTGATGCTGCCGTCGACTTTAATGTTGTCATGACTGAAAGCGGAGAATATGTCGAATTGCAGGGGAGTGGCGAGGAGGATGTCTTCACCAGCGAGCAAATGACAGCTATGCTCCAACTCTCGCGCGAGGGAGTCGCCAAATTAATTGAATTGCAAAAGGAAGCCATCATCGCCGCAGATAAGGCCACCGGGGCGGATCTTGAGGGCTTGGCTGCCGCTTTTAAATAAACACCCGGAGAGCCGGATGATTTATCTTGCCGCGACTTGGCTGCGAAGTATTCTTCCTCCGGAAGGGGAATTTCACGGGGATTCCTACGCCAACTAAAACCGGAGCGTAGCCTCCAAGACTATAGACACGATAATGAAACTGAAAAACACACAGAAAATGAAGGGCTTCACCTTGGTGGAGCTGCTCGTGGTGATTGCAATCATCGCGGTTCTTGCTGGAATCGCGACTCCGCTCATCCTAAAGGCTCAAAAGGCCGGTGACCGAACCAAAGCACTCGCCAACTCGAAATCGGTTGTCGGCGGCTTGTTGAGTTTCAAGAGTGACAAAGGAGCTTACCCTTGCCGATCAACTCGCGAACTCCTTGAAGACGAAGGTATCGACTTCCTTCCTCCTGGAAATGATGCCAATGCCTACCTTGCCCAGTTAGTGGCTACCGACAATATCGACACCGAAAAAGCGTTTTTCGCCCCAGGTGTCATTGGCGCCAAAGAAGGAGACAATATTAAAGGAAGCTCAGACAAGTTGCTCGCTCGTGGCGAGAATAGCTTCGCCTACATTATGGCCGAAGACGAAGCCCCCCTTACTGACACCAAAAGCTACACCCCTCTTGTGATTGCTCCGATTAAGAGCGGCGGCGATGACCCTAAATTCGATGGCGGCCCATACGGAGATAAGTATGTTTACGGTCTTGTCGACGGATCATCCTCTGCGGGTGACATTGCCGAAGATGGAACCGCCAAATCCTCCGGACGTGAAAGTTTCTTCCAGACCGGCCGGGACTCCCTCTTCGGAAACGACACTCCTGTGGTGAAGCTCCCTACTGGAATCCAGTAAGCACTAGTCTAGTTTTACCACTCAATTTCTAGGCGGGCCTCTTCGGAGGCCCGCTTTTTTAAGCTTAGAACCCAATGGCTTTGTAATTCAATACTCAGGTCACAAGGCGCCTCATCTATTCTTTAATTTTCCTTGGATAACCCATTCCAGTTTCCGTAATCGAATGGGGTCGCCCTCCGAGCCCATGACTTCATCGCAAAATCCCATTTGCCCATCTCTCGACCTCTGTCATGTTAAAACCGAAATATGGAAGAGCTTACAACGCAAATCACACTCAACCAAGGCGCTTTCATGCCCTATCCGGTCTCGACTCTGAGTCCTAAAATCGTCCCCAACGATCTTTCCACCTTCAAATCGCGCGGGATCAGCCAAGTCGAACGCGAGCTACAACAAAAGCTTGTCCAAATGCGGGAAGAATATGTTGCCACTATCGAGCATTTTAACTGGAACAAGCTCGTCTATGAAGCCGACATCAATTTCGAACCTATCGTCGGCGAAACCTATCACCTTTACCGTATTCGTGGTGGAAATATCCTTTCCATGATCGCCCCCGACCAATGGCCTCACCCACACCTCGCAAGCTTTCGGCTCAATGTAGACCGCCAATGGGAACTCATCGAAGCGAGCGTAGAAGGACGCTCGCTTTTCACTGACGAAGAGGTTACAGATCTCTAGAAGTCAGCATGATTCATCCAACCGCAATTGTCTCACCCAACGCAAAAATCGGAGCCGATACCG
>Ga0228639_1000597_pt1 | contig 15997 bp, 15 predicted proteins | sample 50DmetaG_FD_190532 | JGI IMG/M metagenome (GOLD analysis project Ga0228639, IMG submission 190532) | Seawater microbial communities from Monterey Bay, California, United States - 50D | ecosystem: Environmental > Aquatic > Marine > Coastal | place: USA: California | collected 2016-10-18
TAATCCCTTTTCATTAAAACGACCTTCGCCATAGTCTGTTATATCCCACCCTAAACGTGCATCAAAAATTGCTTGAAACTCAAGCTTTCGGGTGACGAGTTCACTAGGTTGAAAGTAAGCAAATGGTGGCAACCTAAATCCATATGATTTTATAAATTCATCGGATTCTTGGATAATATTATTAATAATCGAGCGTTTCATATTTTATTCCATTTTACTTGGGTAAATGACACCCTTGCGAATAATGAGGTTTGCATAAAGACAAGGTTCACTTGTCGAAACAATTGCATGACACTTTTTTACACGATCATAAAACTTATCTCCAACCAATGCTGTAAGAGGTTTGTTTGGGGCATATTTATTACAAGTCATGAGCATTTCTTGATGTATGACATGCAATTCTTTTGGATTTTCGCCAACTGTTGATCGAAACAAAGCTTGATCCGTAAAATCATCAACAGGCAGAACACTTAATATAGCATCTATAACAGGCACTAAATTCATTCCATCCAGACGAATAAGTCTACGAGCATTTTCCAATGCAGGGTAATTGCCATCAACAATAGCAATTTCATCTCCATGACCCATGGCCCGCAAAATAGCGAGGAGTTCAGGACTTAGTATTGGGTTAATACCTTTTAGCAAAATTAGACTCCTTTAAACAAAACATTTTGGTCAAGAAGGTAAAGCGCGAAAAGTGGTAAGCTTGCGCCGCCAAGTGCTCGGGCGCCGCGACCTACTATACCTTCAAGAATATCTGGTTCACTGATGCCACGGGTATCTAACTTTTCGACTTCAAGGCGAATTGCATCTACTATTTTTTGCCTTATGTCACTTGGAAATGCCCCATCAATTACAGCTGCCTGAAAATCAATAACTGACGAGGAAGCAACAATAGCCCAAGCTAGATGTCTAGCTGTATCTTCAATCCATTTATCTAGAAGTGGTCCAATTGAATGCCAATCTTCAGGTTCAGACCACTGATGTGATAGGGTAAACCCGTTTGTTTTCAAGCGCATTTCAAGTGTATAAATAGATGCATTGTCGATAAGTGTGGTAACTTCTCCATCACTATTCATTATAGGCATTGGCCCAATAGCTCCGGCGTTGCCGGTTCGCCCAGAATATAAACCATGATTTAATACAACACCACCACCAATGAATGTGCCTATGAAAAAATATACGAAATCAGACAACTCTTTGCCGTGACCAAAAACAAGTTCTGCGCCACAAGCTGCAGTAGCGTCATTTTGCATGCTAACTGGTAAACCACTTATACTTTCTAGTTTAGACTGAAAGTCATTATCTTTCCAAACATTCATTAAATCTTGAGGTGCGTTAATTTTTTCAGCCCAATTCCATAATTCTGATGGAATCGAAACACCTAGTCCTGCAATGCGCTTTTGTTGAGATGGCGATAATTGTTCTCGGAGAGCAGCAATGCCAGTTTCAACAAAAACTATAACTTCTGATGGGATAGGATAGTCAAAAACTTTGCTAATTGATCCTAACTCTTGGCCTAGAAAATCTACCAAAACTAAATCAGCACTTCTTCGACCAATTTTCAACCCAAATGAAAATACTCCATTTGGATTTAGGCTCATTGGTATAGAGGGTTGACCAACTTGTCCACGCTGAGGTTTGCCTCTTAGCAAAAGCCCATCTTTCTCTAATGACCTCATAATTACTGAAACTGTCTGAGCGGATAGGCCTGACCTGCGCGCAATTTGCGATTTTGCAAGGCTACCATGTCTACGAACAAGAGATAAAACAAGTCGTTCATTATAATCTCGTACACGACTTTGGTTAGATCCACCACTTGGATCGTTTATTTTTTCTGGAGTATCATTTAACATATAAAAAAATCTCTTTTTAAAATTTATAACCTTATTAATGACAAACAGTCCACGTTTTAAGCTCATTTATAATGACTCAAGTAACGCATATTATTAATGATTATAGATTAAAGTAATTAATAAATCAAAGTGATTTATCTATTGACAAGATATGTATCAATATGATTTGTATCTATGGTGAGAAGCAAATCCATGCTTTTAACTAACTGGGAGAACAACTTATGAAAAATACTATTGTGAAATCAGTAATAAGCGCAATTGCCGTAACAACACTTTCGACAAGTGCTTTTGCTGCAGACACCGCTGCTTGCTTGATTACCAAGAATAATACGAACCCATTCTTTGTGAAAATGAAAGAGGGTGCAGAAGCAAAGGCCAAAGAGTCTGGTATAGACCTTAGTTCATATGCGGGGAAGGTTGATGGTGATGCTGGGCCACAAATTACCGCTATTGAAAACTGCATGGCTTCTGGTGCAAAGGGAATATTAATTACAGCATCAAACGATTCTGTAATACCAGCTTTAAAAAAGGCACGTGCGGCAGGTATTCTTGTTATAGCACTTGATACTCCCATAGCGGATCCTGAAGCGCAAGATATGACATTTGCAACAGATAACTTTGAAGCTGGACTGTTAATAGGAAAGTGGGCAAGAGCAAAGATGGGCGATGCTGCAAAAGATGCCAAAATTGGTATGCTTGACATTAACAAAGACAATATTTCTGTTGATGTAGCTCGCGATACTGGTTTTTTAGTAGGTTTTGGCATTGAGGTTCCAAACCTAAATGTAATGGGATCTGAGACAGACCCTCGCGTGATAGGTCATGAATCATCTGGTGCAAACCCAGAAGGAGGAGTTACTTCTGTCGAAAATTTATTAGCAAAAGAACCTGGCATGAATGTTGTTTATACAATTAATGAGCCAGCTGCTGAAGGTGCTTATCAAGCACTAAAAAAAGCAGGAAAAGAAAAAGATGTCTTAATTGTTTCTGTTGATGGTGGTTGCCCAGGTGTCGCCAGTGTTAAGTCAGGCGTTATTGGTGCGACTTCTCAGCAATACCCTCTACTTATGGCATCTAAAGGTATCGAAGCTATCGAAGCATTTGCAAAAGATGGAACAAAACCTGCTGCATCTGATGGATTAACATTCTTTAATACAGGCGTAAATCTTGTAACAGACTCACCAGCTGATGGTGTCCCATCAATTGACTCCACAAAAGGTACTGAACTCTGCTGGGGTTAATTTGAAAAATTTAAAATATATGATTAATATATAAATAAAGGGCGGTACTTTTGCCGCCCTTTAAGTTTAAAATCTATGAATAAAATATTTACTGGGGAGCTTGGGTATAGTGAGTCAATCTGAATTTGAAACAAACTTAAACAGTGTAGATAGCGCAGTTGCTGTATTTGAGCGGGATGATAGGACGTTTCTATCGAATGTACGAAACGCTGTAAGAAATTACCCAACACTTGTCCCCGCATTAGTTTTAATTGTTAGCATTCTAATTTTTGGTATCATTGCACCAAGATTCTTAAGTCCTGGCGTCTTGTCACTGGTACTTCAACAGGTAACAGTTATTGGTATTGTTGCAATCGCACAAACGTTGATAATCTTAACTGCAGGGATAGACCTTTCAGTTGGAGCAATATTGGTCCTTTCGACATTTGTAATGGGTCGACTGTCTGTTTCTTATGGTGTTCCACTTCCAATTGCAATTTCAGCAGGTATGGCTATCGGCACACTCATGGGTGCATTCAACGGCTTTCTTGTTGCAAAGATCAAACTACCGCCATTCATCGTAACACTGGGAACACTATCTGTATTTACAGCGCTAAAACTGTGGTATTCTGGATCAGAGTCTATTCGATATTCCGATATTGACGCTAATGCACCATCACTTCTTTGGTTCGGTGAAGCAGCTGCGCGTCCTTTCGGGGCTACAATTACATATGGTGGAATTGCACTAATTTTATTAGCAGTAGTTTTTTGGTTCATTTTGCAACATACCGCTTGGGGGCGACATGTTTATGCAATTGGAGACGACCCAGAAGCTGCTGCTCTGTCAGGTATTAAAACTGATAAAACACTTATTTCTGTTTACGCTGTTGCTGGACTAATTTGTGGCTTTGGAGCTTGGGTTGCAATAGGACGTGTTGGTTCAATTTCACCGATCTCATTTGAAGAAATTAATTTGGCTACAATAACTGCAGTTGTAATTGGTGGAACTTCACTGTTTGGAGGGCGGGGCTCTATTCCAGGCTCTGTGCTAGGTGCATTGATTGTAGGAGTGTTTACAACAGGTTTATCGCTTGCTGGTGTGGATGACTATTGGCAAATGTTTGCAGTAGGAAATCTTGTTCTAATTGCTGTTGCCCTGGACCAGTGGCTGCGGAGGGCTTCACAATGAAGAATATCACTCAAAATTTAAAACCAATACTTCAAGCTAAAGGTTTAATGAAAAGATACGGCACGGTTGTTGCAATGAATGGTGCAGATTTTGATCTCTATCCAAATGAAGTTTTAGGGGTTATTGGTGATAATGGTGCAGGAAAAACCACTTTAATCCGTGCAATTTCTGGTGCTACCATACCTGATCATGGGGTTATTGAGCTTGATGGAAAAGTTGTAAATTTTAACACTCCAGATGATGCTCGGAATGCTGGTATCGAGACAGTATATCAAAACTTGGCTTTATCCCCGGCCTTATCTATTGCGGACAATATGTTTCTTGGCCGCGAGATCCGTGAAAAAGGAATTATGGGCAAACTGTTTCGCAAATTAGATCATAAACAAATGGAAACATTTGCACGTGATAAACTTTCAGAGTTGGGACTTCTTACAATTCAGAATATTAATCAGGCGGTTGAAACTTTATCTGGTGGGCAGCGTCAAGGAGTAGCAGTGGCACGGGCCGCAGCCTTTGGTTCTAAATTTGTAATTATGGATGAGCCCACTGCAGCTTTAGGCGTAAAAGAATCTCGCCGAGTTTTAGATTTGATTCAGGATGTAAAGTCTAAAGGAATACCCATTGTACTAATTTCGCATAATATGCCTCACATTTTTGAGGTTTGTGATCGTATTCACATACATCGCTTAGGCAGACGTCTCTGCACAGTTGATCCAAAAATAATTTCCATGTCTGATGCAGTGGCCATGATGACGGGAGCAATGGAACCACCAAGCGAAGATTTGACTGCAAAATGAATCCTAAAGCTCTTAGAGATTATGTTATCAAACACTCTGAAGGTAGAAAACGCTATATCGTGGCTATTGCGGGCCCTCCAGGAGCTGGTAAGACTACATTTGCAACGTCACTACTTTCATTGTTAGCAGAAAAGTCTATTCAATCGAAAATTATTTCTATGGACGGATTCCATTTAGATAATACAATATTAGCAGAGCGAAATCTATTAGATCGTAAAGGTGCACCAGAAACTTTTGATACAGCAGGTTTTATTCACTTAATAAACAGGCTTACTAGTTTTGAAAATAATATAGTTATTCCAGAATTTGACAGGAAGAAAGATTTATCTATAGCTGGGTCGAGCATTATCACAAAAAAAGACAGAGTATTGATTGTTGAAGGAAATTATTTACTTGTTGAAGAAAAGCCATGGGCTGAATTGAATAAATCTTGGGACCAAACAATCTTTATAAATCCAGGTATAGATATCCTAGAGCATCGTTTGCTGGAAAGGTGGTTTAAGTATGGGTTGGACTCACAAATTGCAAAGAACCGCGTCTTAAATAATGACTTGTCAAATGCACGCTATGTAATTGAAAAATCTTCAAACTCTGACATACAAATTTCTAAATTTTGAGGTTATTTAATATTTTTAAAATTTATAAGAAATTTATTTACAGATGGTTTATTTTGATTACTTTTCCAACTTATATCATTAATTGCAAAATAATAATTCCATTCCTAATTGAAGGGGTTGCCTATCTCTTAAGGAGCATTTCTGCTCACGTATTATTTGCAAAAGCACGGATAATGAATATTAATGTTACATAAATGTCATGTTATTGTAGGTGGTGAAAATTTAATTGATAGAGTTCAAAAAAAATCAATTAAAGGTAATTCTGAAAGCGTAGATAGTCTTGGAGGTTCTCCTTATAATGTAGCTGTAGCTCTGGCACGTCAAAAAGTAAAAACATCTTATATCACTCCAATATCACTAGACTCCTATGGCATAAAGTTAGCTTATAATTTAAACCAAGAAGGTGTAAAAATAGCATCTAAAAGGAATTATAAGCCGACAACTATGGCTATTGTTAGCTTAAATGATGGTATCCCTAGTTATGCTTTTCAAAGAAAAAATACTGCCGAACGATTAGTTACCACATCAAGTATTAAAGCCTCGATTCCTGCTGATGCTACCCATCTTCATGTGGGTTCACTTGCATTTGCAGGAGGAAGTGATGCTGATGCTTGGGAGTTTTCATTTCATGAAGCTTTTAAGAATGGTCTTTCTACTTCGCTAGATCCCAATATTCGTGAGACTTTAATTGAAAATTCAGACACATTTAGAGAAAGGTTTAAAAGGCTTTTAAAATCAACCAATATATTAAAACTTAGTAATGAAGATTTATCATGGATTTATCCAGGTAGAACACAACAAAATGCTATAAATCAAATCCAATCCCAGACATCTGCGGAATTGATAGTCCTCACCAAGGGAGCTGAGGGTGCAGAATGTTGGACTTCAGAATTTCATGTAGTGATGCCAAATCATAAGAATATCAAAATGCTTGATACCATTGGCGCGGGTGATACATTTATGGCGACTATGCTGGCATTTTGTATATCTTCTAAGCTTTTGTTGCCTGGATCGATTAAAGCTCCAGATGAAAACCAAATCAATTGCTTATTGAAACGTTGCATCACTGCTGCACTGTTAAACTGCTCAAAAATTGGTTGTGACCCGCCAACACATGAAGCTATTAATAATGCAGATGAGGAGTAACTAAATGACGTTGTATCTTGATAGTGCAGATTTTAATTCTTGGGATGAATTAATGCCTCTTGGGATATTTAAAGGAATAACTACAAATCCAATTTTAGCAGCAAAAGCTGGACTTGATTACAAAAAAATAAATTGGGCAGATATGGTCAAACGTGCATCAGATCATGGTGCATTTGAATTTTATGCCCAAGTATATGGGTCAAGTGATACATATATCGATTGGGCTGGAGAACTTTATGAAATTGGGAAAAAAAATGGTATCGAAACCATTATTAAAATACCACTAGTGGAGACAGCAATTCAACAAGTAGCTTCAATAAAAAGCCTTGGTGGGCGCATTTTAATGACTGCATGTTATGATGCAAAACAAATGTTGATTGCAAAATCCCTGAAGGCTGATTTTATTGCACCATATTTTGGGCGAATGAATGAAGCTGGTATAGACGCATTACATCACCTTTCTTTAATGGCAGAAATGAATAAAAATAGTCCTCATAAATGTGAAGTGCTAGTTGCTTCAATACGAGACGTTGAGCAAATGATAATACTTTCCAAACTTGGACATAATAAGTTTACTATTTCGCCTTCAGTTGCAAAAGAATTAATAGATCAGAAAAACACAATTCAAGCATATAATGAATTCGAGAGCTCTGTATTAAAATCATAATATACAATATTTAAAGTGTACCATTTGATGCTTGATCTACTTAGCCAACGGACACCGCCATCTGCTTCCCCAGATTGCAAACTAGCCCATAATTGCGTAAATAACCGCGTTATTTCAGGGAGATACGGGCGTGCGTTTTGTGTGATGCATGGGCTGAGGCCTTGATATCAGCGATTCTGTAGCTTTTACTCAGACGCTCATTTGGCGAGGGTGGGTTTTGGAAAGCTCAGATATTAAAAGTGAAACGCGCCCATGCCTTATGTAGTATGTCTGAGAACACCATTTGTAGATGTGTGTGGGTTTGAGTTTGGACTGATATAAAACTATCTTGATGCAACAAGAACAAAGTCAGATTTGATTTCCTATTTTTTGATCGCTTCCGGTGTTTTATCGCATATTGAGAATGTAAACTCTCCTTTACGCTAAAGACTTCATCAGGATGTCTAATCTGGACATTGAGACAGTAGCCAGTTCTTAAATATGACCGCCGAGTTAGATAAGGGAATTCTATTGGGTATTCCTAGATAGTATGCGAAAGAAGTGGCATAAGTGCGGTTAAACACATTTATCAGCACTCCAGTCTCGAGATCGGTTTTTATCATACTATACGGAAGCAAAGCAACGCCGAGGCCATTGATGGTCGAACTAATCTGAAAGTGTGGCTCTTGCGGTGTCAGATTTTCGCGCAATAAAGGAGGAGTTAACTGATTATTGGTAAACCATTCTCGCCATCTCGTTTCATCGTCTACGTGCAGTAATGCAAGATTTTTTAAATCTGACTCTTCTTGGATAGGATTTTCACGAAGATAATCAGTGCTGCAGGCAACAACCATTTCCTCAGGCCATAGACGTATAGACTCGAAATCAACCCAATCTCCTTGACCCCATACAATACCCAAGTCAGCAAAGTCGCTCGGTCGTTCACTTTCCGCAAAGGTATTGTTCTGACTTCGAAACGATAGCTGAGTGTTTGGATGAGCATCCCAAAAATCGCCTAGACGAGGCGATAACCACCGACTGGCAAACAAGGGTAACATTGCAATGCGTACAATTTCAGTTTGATCTGAAGCTTTCTCAAGTCCAATCTGGATTGAACGCAAACCGTTTGCCACATATGTTGCAAGGTTTTCCCCATTCGAGGTGAGCATTAATCCTTCCCGATTTCTCTGAAAGAGGGGTGCATTCAATTCATCTTCTAATTTTTTGATATGATAACTTACTGAGCTTTGACTAATGTGCAATGACTTGGCAGATAACGTAATACTCTTAAGGCGTGATACTTCGTTAAAAACTTGAATAGAATTGAGATTTCTAATTTTACTCATTCAAAAAAAAAGCCTTTCTTATAATAATCATAATAATCTATACATCTAATAATTAGATATTCAAATGATTCTTTATATATCAATTTGTAAACAAATCTGTTGAATTATCACTTGTACTGAGCAACCTTAATCTTATCATTGGGTTGCTAAAAAATGACTGCTGCCCTTTAAGTTTTATAAAACTACATAATTAAAAGGAGAGTAAAATGAATAAGATAATTACCTCTGTCCAAAAATTAGGACTGATTATTTTCACACTTTTCACTGCAAGTGCCATAAGTACTTCAGTGTCTGCAGATACAACTTTTGATAAGATTAAAAAAACAGGTCAAGTTACTGTTGGAACTGAAGCCGCCTTTCCGCCATTTGAGTTTGTACAGGATGGCAAGATTGTTGGATATGGAAAGGACATTCTTGATATCATAATTGCGGATCTTGGTGTTGAACTAAATCAGCTGGACCTACCCTGGCAGGGCATTCTTCCAGGCGTGCTGGCCGGAAAATTCGACTTTGTTGCGACTAGTGTTACAATTAAACCAGATCGGGTCAAAGAATTTGCCTTCACCGTGCCAATTGGTGAAGGCACAACCTGGGTCATGAAACGAAAAGGTGATGCGTCGATTATGTCTGTCGATGATATGGCCGGTAAGGTTGTTGGCACGCAGCTTGCTTCGGGTAATGAGGACGCTTCCAAAAAGTTTGAGGAAGACATGAAAGCTCGGGGTCTAGATGGCTTTGGTGAGTTGAAACTTTTCACCAGCTATCCGGAAGTTACCCTTGCATTGGCAAATGGAACGCTGGATGTGGCTGTGCAAAATTTGCCGAATTTGGCGGTCATCATCCAAAAACAACCGGATATGTTTGAACTTGTCGGACCAATAACCGATATTAGTTACTTTGGATGGGTTACGCGCCCCGAAGACACGGATCTGCGTGATTACCTGAGCGAGCAAATACTTATTATGCGTGACAACGGTAAGATCGATGAACTTCAGGACAAATGGTTTGGATTCAGGATGGAAATCCCCAATGATGGATACCTACCTGAAGGGGCTCTCTGAATTTTGGAAAAAATACCATCGCCCTGTTTAATGCTTGGGCGATGGACTTCAGAATATAAAGTTATTTTGATCCACTTTAGCCGTCAGCGACACATTATTTAGGAATGAGCACTATGAAATTCGACCTGAGCTATACCCTCGATGCATTGCCACGACTTCTTGACGGATCGCTTGTTACGCTCAAATTGGCGCTTTTCGGGTTTGCTTTTAGTGTCGTACTGGCAACAATAGTTACTATTGCACGCACAGTATCCAATTCACAAATTTTAGGCATTATTATTGCTGTTTACATCAGTTTTGTTCGTGGAACACCTATTTTAGTACAAATTTTCCTTGTTTACTATGTGCTTCCGGTTATTGGTCTCAATATTGGCCCTGTAAGCGCGGGAATTATTGCTTTAACTCTCAACAGTGCGGCATTCGTAATTGAAATCCTGCGCGGCGGGCTGGCATCAGTATCCAAGGGACAATTCGAAGCCGCTCGTTCGCTTGGACTCTCCGGGTTTGCGCTTTGGTTCAAAGTTATACTTCCGCAAACATTCATGGCCTCAATTCCACCTTTAGTGAATGAGTTTACCCAATTGCTAAAGGCAACTGCTCTACTTTCCACCATTACAGTTGTTGAACTGATGCGAGTATCACAGCAGATATACAGCAATAATTATCACCCCATAGAAGTGCTGACTGGGGCTTTTGTTATGTATTTTTTGATGTGCTTTGCCGTTAGCCGCAGTGCATCTTGGCTTGAAGCTACGTTCGAAGTAAAGCGGGCGTAGACGGTTATGAGCATCGACCTGTCAATCTTCACAAACTATGGCCCACAGCTTTTACTTGGCTTTTGGATGACCATAAAAATCGTCATAGGGGCAATCATTATAGGTATGCCTTTGGGGCTTTTTTTAGCGCTTGGCCGGCGATCTAGATGGAAACTCATGCGTATTCTGGCCACAAGTTTCATTGAAATTTTCCGTAATACGCCCTTTATTATTCAGGTGTTTATGTTCTTTTATGTATTGCCATTTTATGGGCTGTATTTACCAGCGACATATGTTGGGATGGTGGCGCTGGGCTTGTTTGGGAGTGCTTACTTCGCCGAAGTCATCCGCGGTGGAATTAACGCTGTACCTAATGGGCAACTGGAAAGTGCTCGGGCCACTGGAATGTCGGACTGGAAGGCGATGCGCTATATTATCTTGCCACAAACGCTCCCGATCATTTTGCCTACAATGACCAATCAGACGCTCTCTCTGGTCAAGGAATCGGCGGTCCTGTCGACGATAACTGTCGGCGAACTGACGATGGCGGCGATTAAGGTTCAAGGCGAAACTTTTCGCCCATTTGAGGCGTTCATAATGATCGCCTTAATGTACTGGGCGCTGAATGAAACCATTGCGATTATCATGCGCCGTGTCGAACGCAAATTTTCAAAACGGTCGAATAGTGGGCGTGCAACTGAGATCGCATGTGAAGACCTGGCTTTAAATGATGAGTGACGATATGGCTGTAGATACTGAAACAAAAAACAACTTTCTGGAAATGACTAGAATACGAAAATCATTTGGGGGCATGACAGCGTTGCAGGATGTTTCGCTAAGTGTGGCTAAAGGCGAAGTCGTCTGTATCATTGGCCCAAGTGGATGCGGTAAAAGCACACTTCTGCGCACCGCCAACTGGCTGACACCGGCAGATGCTGGCGAAGTACGCCTTGATGGCGAGTTGGTTGGCACGGTGCCTGACATGCGTTCGACCTCCATGCAGGCAAGCAGCCTCAATGCAGTGAGGGAGCGGATTGGAATGGTTTTCCAACAGTTCAACGTATGGCCTCATATGAACGTCTTGGAAAACGTTGTTTGTCCGCAAATGGTTGTCGCCAAGCGTGATCGTGACATCGCTGAAAAGAAGGCGCTTGCCGCGCTGACTGAAGTTGGTTTGGAGAACAAGAAAACGGACTGGCCAGACAACTTGTCTGGGGGACAAAAACAACGTCTTGCTATTGCCCGAGTCCTAGCGATGGATCCGGTCTTGATGTTGTTGGATGAACCGACCTCTGCATTAGATCCTGAACTAGTCTCAGGAGTATTGGCCGTATTAAAGAAGCTTGCTGAAAAAGGTATGACGATGATCATCGTGACCCATGAACTTGGCTTTGCTCGCAGCGTAGCAGATCGGGTTGTGTTCATGGAAGGAGGGCAAATCATTGAAGATGGTTCCCCAGACACAATCCTTCGATCTCCATCGACAAAACGACTCCAATTCTTTTTGGAAAAACTCAACATTACCGCCTTCAAACCAAAATCAGATGCCGCAACACATCGGTCGATGAAATCTGAACTGAAAATTTGAACTCAGGCATTTTGGCAAAGCTTGCAACCAAGCTTTGGCAGTAACAAAAATAGTCGGCATCGCCGATCTTACAAATGAATAAAAGGATACATAGTAGATGACATCAGATTTAACGGTTGCTCCAAAGCGGGAGTTTCAAAGTTTTCATGATTTTCCAATTGTTACTGATCTGGATAATATGAAAGCTGATATTGCAATATTGGGGATTCCCTTCGGCGATCCCTATTCAATGGGAGAAGCAAGTAATGATCAGTGTAACGCACCGACGCACATCCGGCGTTATTGCGAGCGTGCGCTTCGGGGACTTGATCGTTATGATTTTGATATTGGTGGCACTCTTCTTGATGGTCGAGACATTAAGGTCGTCGATTGTGGAGACGTCGTAGGTGAGGCCAAGGATGTTGCGGGAAACCACGACCGCTCAGAAAAGGCTGTACGCAAAATTCTCGCCTCTGGCGCACTGCCAATTATCTTGGGTGGCGATCATGCCATACCAGTCCCAGTTTTTCGTGCCTTCGAAGGCCGTGGGCCTATTACCTTGATACAGGTAGATGCTCATGTAGACTGGCGAGATGTATTTCATGGAGTGAGCGACGGATTGTCAAGTGTCATCCGCCGGGCATCCGAGATGCAACATATTAAGGATATCTATCAAATTGGATTGCGATCCGCAGGTAGCGGGCGGCCTGAAGAGGTAGAGGCAGCACTCGCTTACGGATCAAATTTGATCTCTGACATGGAGTTACAGGAAGTTGGTATGAAGGCTATTTTGGATCGCATTCCCGATGGTGGAGATTATTATCTGACAATTGATGCAGATGGTGTTGATCCCACAATCATGCCAGCGGTAGCAGGGCCTGCCCCAGGTGGTGTTAACTATTCCCAAATGCGGATGCTGATCCAAGGGTTGGTTAAAAAAGGCAATGTTGTGGGCATGGATATTGTCGAGATTACCCCTAGCCGTGATGTGAACGGGATCACCGCAATCACAGCTGGAAGATTTATCTGCAATCTGATTGGTATGGCTGTTAGGGCTGGATATTTTAACAAGAAATAGGAGATATATTTGAAATTTCAAAATTGCACCAAAATCTTGCTTGTTTATAATTCTTCGTGGGATCTGAGGCATGACGGCTCGTAGAACTGCAATACAAAGTCTTGCGGAAGCGGTAATGTCTTTCCAACTGGAGACCATTCCTGAGGATGTTCTGTGCATTGCAAAACGTTGTTTGGCTGATGTCTGTGGAGTAACTTTGGCAGGATCAAAGACTGAGTCTGCAAAGTTACTTTTTGCAACAGTGGCCAAAATCTATGGAATAGGGAATTGTGATATTTTAGGAACGTATCATAGGATGAATGCTCCCGGTGCAGCTTTTGCAAATGGAGCATCCGCGCATGCGCTTGATTTTGACGACAATTGTTATGCTGGCATTGTGCATGGATCAGCAGTTGTCTTTCCATCTGTCTTGGCCGTGGCGCAACAACGCGGCGAAATGGGTTCCAAACTGCTGCTTGGATTTGTTACTGGCCTAGAGATCGAGTTTGCTATTGCTAAAGCTCTGTCTAACTCAATATATGATAAAGGCTGGTGGACGACTTCAGTCCTTGGAGCAATTGGCAGTGCGGCAGGTGTCGCCAAGGTTGCAGGCTTTAATCGTGAGATGACGGAACATACCCTTTCCCTTGCCGCAGTTGGTGCTGGAGCCACACGTGCCGTACGCGGGACTACAGCAAAGCATTTATATTGTGGGCGCGCCGCCGAATTAGGTGTGGTTTCTGCCATTGCGGCCAAGCAAGGTGCTACTGGCCCAGTTGACGTGTTTGAAGATCGATTAGGTCTTGGGCAATTACTAAATGACGGAATATTTGACCCAAGAGAACTTGAAGCACTGGGTGAAGAATATGGTATTATTAACCCAGGTATGGATATAAAAAAGTATCCTGTTTGTTACGCAAGCCATGCAACCGCTGATGCTGTGAAAGAGATTATGGTTGTTGAAGGGCTAGAGGCTAGGGATGTCGCGTCAATTACCTGTACAGTGCCACCAATTGTAGCATCTAATCTCACGTACTCCAGCCCGCAAACTGCTGCTGAGGCGCAATTCAGTTTGCACTTCGCAGTCGCTTCGATCGTGCTTCATGGGGACATAACACTAAAACATTTGAAAACCAAAGTTTTGTCAAGTGCACCAATAAAAAGGCTCATGGCAGGGATTGTTGTAAAGGTTGGGGATATCCCACAACAACACAGATCTTCAAGCTTAATTTGCCCAGAATGGGGATATGTCGAATTAAATACACTATCTGGGACTCACAAATGCTGCTTTGTAGGCTCACCAGTAGGCTCTGCATTAAGGCCCTTGTCTAATGAAATGCTGAAGAAGAAATTTAATGACTGCGTGCAATACAATAATTGTAATAGCTCGGATTTAACTCTTTATGATAAAATCTTAAACATTGAACAACTAAAGAATACTCGGAACTTATTTCCCTAGTGCAGCTTGGTCTACACTCCAAGCTAAAGGCAGCTTACCAACTCCAATAACCTGATGTAGATATCGCGAGACGTTCAACAATGACTCGTCTCCCCCAAAGCGTCCAACAATTTGAATGCTATAAGGCAGGTTTCGATCGTCAGTTCCAGTTGGAAAAGTAATGATGGGTAGACCTGTATAACTCCAAAAAGCATTCATACGAAAGTCTCCTGTCGTACTGATGCCTTCTGGGGCTAGATCAGGCGCAACTGGTGCAATCCATGCATCAATAGCATGCTCAACCATCAGTTGCTGCATCCAAGATTGCACTTTTCGGGCTTTATTAAGACTTTCGACTAATGTTTTATTGGATACGTTTTGTCCAAACTCCAGCGCAGCGCGTGACATGGGTTTGTAGATTTTCCAATAGTCTTTGATCCAAGATTTATGTATTTGATAAAGTTCGGCATTGGCAATCAAGTCATGGGTATCATTGTGGTAGGAAATATCGTCACATAAGATAATCGGCTTAACTGTGGCACCCATATGTTTTATTGCACCAATTATCATCTCAAACTGCGCCCTAATATGCGGCATCGCAATATCGATATATGAACCCATTGGTACACCGATTACTGGTTGATGCTCTGGACTATTTTCAGTATTTTGCCAGTCAGTTACTAAAATTGGTATGGTTGTAGCCAGCGTCGGCATATCTTTTGCGAATAAACCTATATGATCCATGGATTTTGAGTATGGCAACACACCATCTAATGCCACTCTTCCAAAGCTTGGTTTGTAACCAAAGGTCCCACAATAACCTGCTGGTCGGATTACTGATCCAGATGTCTGAGTTCCAAGCGCTATGTCACAGAAGCCAGCGGCAACTGCAGCCGCAGATCCGCTAGAAGACCCTCCAGGAGTATGATTTAGGTTGCGGGGATTTCGCGTAGGGCCGGGGTCTGAAATTGCGAACTCTGCTGTAACGGTTTTCCCCGCCATTACTGCCCCAGCTTTCAAAAGGCGCGTCGCACAGCTAGCCTGTGGTCCATCAAACAGATGGGCAGGCAAAACTGAGCCACATCGTGTGGGAAATTGATCGATGTTAATAATATCTTTGACGCCAAGCAGTAAACCATTGAGTGCTAGTCTCTGATCGGATTGGGCAAAGGCATCCAAAACCCTGTCGCAATCAAATGTTCCATCGACAAAAGCTTGTACACTGGGCTCATGTCTTGAAATATGATTGATACGCTGCTCTATCAAATTGGGTTGTGTCCGTTGACAACTCATATGGTGCTT
>Ga0228639_1000607_pt1 | contig 15824 bp, 10 predicted proteins | sample 50DmetaG_FD_190532 | JGI IMG/M metagenome (GOLD analysis project Ga0228639, IMG submission 190532) | Seawater microbial communities from Monterey Bay, California, United States - 50D | ecosystem: Environmental > Aquatic > Marine > Coastal | place: USA: California | collected 2016-10-18
GGTCAAAGGCCCCTGTCACATCATGAGATCCCAGATCAGAGCTGGCCATATCTACCGCTAAAAGATAGGCTATTCCCTTCGTCTCTTAGATTGGTTATGGTGCTTTTAAAGATTATTAACCCCGCCTCATTAGCTAAGCGCCTCCTTCTTCTAAGTGCTCTTGGAAGTTGTCTCTTGGTGGGGCTTTTATCGCTGTCAGCTGATTCTCATCTTGCAGAGCAAAACTTGTTAGCAGGTGCTCACGTTCAGGATATCACACCTCCTTTTGATTCTCTTTTGATCAATGGAGGGTTTGTTGAAAGAAGACGGGGGAAGATGCGTCCAGGTGATCTCAAGGCGCGTTGTTTTGTTTTACAGCGTGGTGAAGTCAGCATCGCGGTAGCAGTGGTCGATAGCTGCATGATTCCTCGGGATGTTTGTGATCGGACAAAAGCTCTGGCATCACAAAAGACTGGGATTCCCATTGATCGAATCGTGATTGCAGCGACTCATACCCACTCTGCTCCGAGCACGATGGATTATTGTTTGGGAACAATGGCAGACCCGGCTTACACCAAATTCTTACCGAGTAAAATCGCGGAGGGAATTGTGAAGGCCTATGGGAAAATCGAGCCAGCAAAGATTGGTCATAAGCAAGTGAAAGCGACTGGCTACAATTACAATCGGCGCTGGATCACGCGGCCAGATCAAATGCAAAGAGACCCCTTTGGTGATAAAACGGTCCGAGCTATGATGCATCCTGGATTTCGAAATCCAAAATACGTCGGGCCCTCTGGGCCGGTCGATGATGAATTGTCTGTCTTATCGATTCAGGCTTTGAATGGTGATCCGATTGGCGTGCTCGCGAATTTTTCGATGCACTACCATGGCGGTGGAGGAGGCCCTGCGGATTACTTCGGTCTTTTTTCTGATCGGCTTGCTAAGCAGTTGGCTGTCGGAGGGCGTGAGCCTGTGTGCGCCATGACTCAGGGCACGAGCGGAGATCTGCATTTGCGAGATTATGAAGGCGACCGAACTAATTCAGATATCTCGATCTATACTGATGGGCTGGTTGAGATTGCTAAAGGGGCGGTTGGAAAGGTTCGTTATGACCGAAGTCCCCTGCTCGGGATGGACCAGAAAGAGCTCACGCTTTCACGGCGATTGCCTGACGTGAAGCGTTTGGCTTGGGCTGATAAAATGCTCTCTGAAATGAAAGGGCAAAGGCCCAAAAATCGCCCCGAAGTTTACGCGGAACAGGCTCGATATATTCATAAAAATCCCACTGAAAACCTTGTCTTGCAAACGCTACGGATTGGAAGTTTGGGGATTACGACAATTCCCAATGAAGTTTACGCCATCACGGGCCTTAAGCTCAAAGCCTGGAGCCCATTCCCTTCGACCTTTAATATTGAATTGGCGAACGGAGCCGCGGGATACATTCCGCCTCCTGAACAACACGCTTTGGGAGGTTACACCACTTGGCCGGCTAGGACCGCCGGGTTAGAGGTGGAGGCCGAGCCAAAGATCGTTGAGACTTTGTTGAGCTCTTTTGAATCTCTCGCAGGAAAACCCCGTCGACCGTCACTGAGGCATCAAGGAGATTACGTAAAATGGATCATGGCGCAAAAACCTTTGGCCTACTTTCAGTGTGAGGATTTGGGAGGGGGCAAGTTGGACGATGCCTCTGGCCAAGGTCGTAACGGCCATGTTGAGGGAATGGTGGCTTATCATCTCCCGGGGCCTGAGTGTCAGGCTATTTCTGAACAAAACCCAAATAACGCTCTTCAGCTGGCAGGTGGACGTATTTCAGTCACGGTTCCAAAGGCGCGAACATTATCATTTTGGTTTTGGAATGGCATGAGTAATACGGTGCGAGATCATACCGGTGACCTTGTGCAGCATGGGGTGTCTCGCTTTCTGAGGATTGGCGGCAAGGCGGATGGAGATTCTAGTGGTTCTTTGATTCTACAAGATGGTGAAAAACGTTTTTTTGGTAAGACAAAGTTAGCCTTAAAAGCATGGCATCATGTCGTAATGTCCCAAGAGGAGGAAGAGGTTAAGATTTATCTTGATGGGCACATCATGCCAGAAGTGAGCGCCCCTCTTACCCCGTCTGAATCTGAGCAATGGCACTTGGGGGGAGAGTTGCCAGTCGAAGGGCGCCTTGATGAAGTCGCTTGGTTTAAGGGCGCCTTTAGCCAAAAAGAAGCGGCCCGAAATTTTTCTGTTTCAAGGATGATTCCACCCGCGCGCCCTGCCCCACCCCGTCCGAAGTATGACCGCGGTGCGATGGCTGGTTATCAAAAATCAGTTTTGGCTTCTCAACCATCAGTCTGGATCGAACACGGGAATGAAGCTTCTCAGCAGCGCGTTCAGAAAAAAATTGAAGGGATTGAAGACGTCTACACTGTAGAATTTTGGGTTCGTAACCAACTCCCAAATCAAACCCGCCCGGTTACTGCCTACTTGTTTTCGCGAGGAGTGGATGGCATGAAAGAGGCGGAAGGAGACCATCTTGGCATTGGGGGATCACACCTTGCAGCGGGAAAATTAATTGTTTTTCAGGGGAACCGGAGCGGGGGGCTATTAACGGGAGTGACTGAGCTTGAACCAAATAGCTGGCACCATCTCGCCATGATTCGTGAGGGAGAGCGAGTGCGAGTGTATTTGAATGGAAGATCTGAACCTGAAATCGATGGGGCCCTTGCTCGCACTTATCCGGATGAGCATCCTGAGTTTTTTTTCGGAGGCCGAAGCGATCGCTTTTCTATTCTTGAGGGGCGCCTCGATCATGTTGCTTTATATGATCGCGCGCTCTCTATTGCTGAGATTGCGGGGCATTACGAAGCAGTCAATTTGCTGCCAAGTGAAAAGAATTTAGAGGAAAGCAATTCCGGTGCCCTTTCGCCACAGGATGCTCTCTCAAGCATACATGTGCCTGAGGGCTATCGAATTGACTTGGTGGCGAGTGAGCCGTTGGTCAAAGATCCCGTCGCAATTGATTGGGGGGCTGATGGTAAATTATGGGTTGCGGAGATGGCAGATTATCCCTCTGGAGTTGATGGAAAGCCTGGAGGACGTGTACGTTTTTTGGAGGATCTTGATGGGGATGGGAAATACGAAAAATCGACTCTTTTTCTCAAAGGGCTCAATTATCCTGCGGGAATCATGTCTTGGCGCAGTGGTGTAATTGTAGCGGCCGCGCCTGATTTGATCTATGCGCAAGACACCACGGGTGACGGTAAAGCTGATCTCCAAGAAGTGCTCTATTCCGGATTCAAGCAAGGCAATCAACAGCTACGAGTCAATGGATTGAGCTGGGGTTTGGACAACTGGATTCATGGTGCCAATGGGAGTCACCATCCTGGGTATGCAAAAAATACCATGATTCATTCGTCGCGAGCAGGAAGCACTTTACCACTAGGTAGTATGGACTTTCGAATTCGTCCGGATGAGGGGCTGATGGAAGCTCTCTCCGGACCTTCTCAATTTGGCCGAGCGCGTGATGATTGGGGGAATTCGTTCGGGGTGCAGAACAGTTTCCCCCTTTGGCACTATGTTTTGGAGGAGCGCTATTTGACTAGGAACATTAATTTTGCACCACCTGAAATTCGTCGTCAGCTTCGCTCTCAAAACCCGCGAGTTTTTCCAGCGTCACCCCTCCAGAAACGGTTTCACAGTTTTAATCAATCAGGGCGTTTCACGAGTGCTTGTTCGCCGATGATTTATCGTGATCGACTTTTGTTTGACGACGGGCAGGTGCATGCTTTGACCTGCGAGCCCTTTCATAACTTAGTGCAGCGTGTCGTGTTGGATCGTGATGGCTACAGTTTTAAAGCCAAGCGAGTAGAAGAAGGAGCCTTTGATTTTTTTGCTTCTGAGGACAGGTGGTGTCGTCCGGTGATGGCCCGAACTGGTCCAGATGGTGCCGTGTGGGTGGTCGACATGTATCGATATATGATTGAGCATCCCGAGTGGTTGCCTGCCGAGGGGAAAAGAGAAATGAAAGCGCACGAGCGCAAGGGGTCTGGATACGGGCGGATTTATCGTATTTTGCCCAAGGATGAGCCGGCCCGGGGAATCCCAGATCTGGCAAAGGTTGCTCCCAAAAATCTTGTGAGGCATTTGGCAAGTCCAAATGGAATTGTGCGAGATCTTGCTCATCGCCTTCTTGTCGAAAGAAAAGCGGTTTCGGTGACCGGTCAGGTTTCGAAGATGGCCTTAAAACATCCGAGTCCTAGAGCTCGTTTGCACGCTCTGTGTGTGCTCGATGGAATCGATCGATTGACTCTGGCGATCCTTTATTCCGCGTGCAAGGATCCCCATCCTCAACTTCGTCGCCATGCCGTTCGTCTTGCGGAAAATCGCTGGGATAAAGAGCCTAAATTAGTCGTAGCAGTTTCGGAGATGATCGATGATGTTGATTTAGGAGTGCGTTTGCAGGTGGCTTGCTCACTAGGCAACTCAAAGAGACCTGAGGCGGGCCATGCTCTGGCTGTCTTGGCGGTAGATAATGCCGCGGACCCTATGATTAGGGCAGCAGTGATGAGCTCGCCTCCGCATCATTTTATTGCCCTAGCCGAGCGAGCTCTTGATCAAGGGGTGTTGGTTGACGAGCTCATTAAAGTGGCTGGAGCTGAAAACCATGCCGCCTTAGAAGCACTGGTTACCCGACTCTCTCAGCCTGGCAAAGAAGGCTTCCAACCGGTGCAATTCCAATCGCTGAGTCATTGGGCGGATTCTCATCCCCAATCTGCAGTAAGGCTCAGTCATGTGATTGGGGAGGCACGCAAAATCGTCCGCATGCCAGGTGGATCGAGCCCGCTTAAAACTGCCGCAATTAGCTTATTGGGAAGAGAGAAAATTTTTTTAAAGAGCGACCGAGATTTCCTAGGAAAATTACTTGTTTTGTCGGAATCCAGCGAAATGAAATTTGCGGTGATTGAAGCTCTTGCGAGAATGGGTGGACCGGACATACCACGCCTTTTGATTGGTTCTTGGAGTGGATCTTTTCCTCGAGAAAGGTCAAAAATCATGGACACCCTTCTCCAGCGAAAAGAATGGTCGATGGCAATGCTTAAGGCGATAGGACAAGGTCAAATTTCGGCAAAAGCAGTCGATGTTTCGAGGCGCCAGATCCTGCGAACTCATGCGGATGCCGGGATTAAAAAGATGGCGGAGGAGTTTTTTCCCTCTCATGGAGGACTGACACGAGCGCCGCAGCTCAAGAAATTCCGTTCTGCTTTGGAACTTAAAGCGAATCCTCAAGATGGGCGAGCGGTGTTCAATCGAGCCTGTGCGCATTGTCACCTTTCGGTAAAAGGTCTCCCCATGAATGGGCCAGACTTACGCTCAATTACCGAGCGTAGCAAGGAGGGTCTCTTCACCTCAATTTTAAATCCTAACGAATCAGTGGACCCTTCTTATTTCGGTTATTCAGTGACTCTTAAAGACGGCAAAATGCTCTTTGGAAGGGTTCTTGCAGAAAAGGAGAACAATCTCACTTTGAGACTTCTTGATGGTAGCGATCGTCAGATTCTCCGAAAAAGAATTAAAGGTTTAGACGCAAGTGGGCGCTCGCTTATGCCAGATGGTCTCGAGCTTGGTATGACCCACCAAAATCTTGCGGACCTGATTGGATTTTTACAAATCTTTGGGCGCGAAGGTGAATAAAAACCCTCCCAATGGTTTTGGGTTCGGCGATGGATATCTGAGAGAGCTAGGCGATGACGCCGTGTTCCACGTTTCCGGCGACGTCGGTAAGTCGGAAGTCACGGCCAGCGTAGTTGTAAGTGAGCTGTTCGTGGTCAAGCCCGAGGAGATGGAGCATCGTAGCGTGGAGGTCATGCATGTGAAGTCGTCCGCTCACCGCGGTGTCACCCACTTCATCGGTTGCCCCGTGAGCGTGACCAGGTTTAGTGCCCCCTCCGGCTAGCCAAGTCGTGAAGCCGCGGGGGTTATGGTCGCGGCCGTCCTTGCCTTGTGAGAAGGGTGTGCGTCCAAACTCTCCGCCCCACCAGACAAGGGTGTCTTCCAGAAGGCCGCGCTGTTTGAGGTCTTTTAAAAGTCCGGCCACGGGCTGGTCGGTTGCGTGAGCGTGGACCTTGTGCTTGGGCATGTTGGAATGCTGGTCCCAGCGTGGATTAACTGATTCATCGGAGTAGTTGACTTGAATAAAACGGACTCCGCGTTCCGCGAGACGGCGAGCCATGAGGCATTGTCTCCCATAGTCGTCAGTTGCTTTTTCGCCAATCCCATACATGGATTTAGTAGCTTCAGATTCTTCCGCGAGGTCGAGAATGTCGGGGGCATTCATCTGCATCCGGAAGGCAAGGTCGAAGGAGTCGATGGCAGCGTTGATATTTTGATCGTTTTTGGTTTGCGCTTGCTGTCGGTTTAGTTGTTGGAGGAAGTCGAATTGTTTTGACTGAGTGTTGAGGGGAAGGTGTGGGTTTTTGAGATTTCTGATGGTGGCTTTTGATGCAGGAAGTCCGGCTCGGCCAATGCAGGTGCCTTGGTGGACAGCTGGGAGAAAAGCATTGGAGTAGTTGCGCGGTCCGCCCTTGCTGGCAGAGGGCATAATGGTGACGAAGCCTGGAAGATTCTCGTTTTCGGTTCCCAGACCATAGGTGATCCAGCTGCCCATGGAGGGGCGAACTAAGTTAGTTGCTCCGGTATGAAGAAAGAGGGTGGAGGGGCCGTGTGCCACCCCTTCGGTATGCATGGAATGTATAAAGCAGAGATCATCGACATGCTTTGCGATGTGGGGAAAGAGAGAGCTGACCCAGCGACCTGATTGGCCGTGTTGCTTGAAATCCCAAAGCGGTTTGAGAAGTTTTCGTTGGGATTTTTTGCCGAAGGTGTTTTTGCGGACACCCACGAAATCGAAAGATTGCCCGTCGCGTTTGATGAGCTCGGGCTTGTAATCGAAGGAGTCAACATGAGAGGGCCCTCCAGCCATAAAGAGAAAGATGATCCTTTTAGCGCGAGCTGGTAGGACAGGAGATTTTGGAGATAGAGGGTTGCTGAGACCTTTGCCTAGAAGCGAAGAAAGCGCGAGGGAACCGAATCCACAACTCGAGGATTTTAGCAGCTGGCGACGGTTGAGCATAGGCTGAAGGTTTGGTTTTGTGACATGAACTATCCCGCTGTGTGGTTTAGTTGATGAAGCGAAAGTCGATGGTTGAGAAGAGAGCTTGAGTGAGTTGGGTCCAAGCTTCTGTTTTTTGGTCGGGGGGGAAGCTGGCGAGAAAGGTTTGAGTGGAGAGGCGTTCGCTTTCGGAGGGAGGACGGGAGAGGATGAGGAGGTAAGTATCTTCGATGGTTCCCGCCTCGGCGAGAAGTCTTTTGGCGGTGAGTTCTGACTGCTCACGTATAAAGGGGCTGTTCATGAGGAAGAGTGCCTGCGTGGGAAGGTTGGTGGTGGAACGCCGTCCCACCACAAGATTGGGGTTTGGGGCGTCGAAGACTTCAAAAATAGGGAGCATGGAATTACGAAACCACGGGACATAGACACTCCGTCGGTTCGAATCAAAACGGTAGTTGAGGTCATACTGTCCAGCATTACGAATCGTCGGTCCGCCCTTGATGGGATCAAATTGTCCGCTGAGGTGAAGAGCGGTGTCGCGAATAGCCTCGGCTTCAAGGCGCTTACGATGAGCTCGACCAAAGAAGCGGTTTTCAGGGTCGCTAGGGTCAGCAGCTTTCGAGGATTGCTGATAGGTTCGACTCAGGATGATTTCGCGGATGAGTGATTTGATTGACCAATTATTTTCGGTGAACTGGATCGCTAGGTGGTCGAGTAGTTTAGGGTGACTTGGCAATTCTCCTGTTTTGCCAAAGTTGTCAACGGTGCGCACGATGCCTTCACCGAGGAGATATTTCCAAATGCGGTTGACCATGACTCGAGAAGTGAGCGGATGCTGAGGATCAGTGATCCACTCGGCGAGTTCAAGTCGACCAGAATGACCTTCCGGAATTTCGTGGGATATTCCGGCTTGGGAGGCGACGGTGATGAAACCCCGCGGAACCTTGGCTCCTTTGTTACGGACTTGTCCGCGGATGTGGACGTGCCCGTCTGCGATCGTCTCGGCTTCGGTCGGCGCCATCGTGACGGGTTGAAGCTTCTTTAATTTAGCGGTGAGTGTTTTGTATCGGCTTTCGAGTTTCTTAAGATTAGCTTTGGGCTTCTGTGGGATTACAGAATTTGGTGTGATGAAGGCTACGGCATCGGCGATAACATGGGCCGTGGTTTTCTCGGTGGAGATGACGATGGATGCCGAATTTTCGCTTGAGAAAGGGAATGTTCCTACGCTGGTGAAGGTTCCCTGAATGGAAGCTGGCTTTGATTGGTCGATGATGACGGTCGCTTTTCCCTCGGCGTGGTAAATGGTAACGGGGACGTTTTTGGCGCGATTGGCGCCTGCGCTGTAAGCGACCAGAACCTCATAGTCCCGAGTTTCCCCAAGAGTGGTGGTGAACTCGACTTTCTTTTCTCCTTTGTTGGTATTTTCGTCGTGGAGGTAGCCCTTGCCGATCCAAGGTTTGTTTGAAGTGGATTTCTTCCACTTGCCAGTGAGTTTCGCCTTGGAGGAATCGATGATGAGCCCGGGAAAGCTTTTTAGTTCGGATGAGTTTTTAAGGGTATCAATTTGTTTCTTGAGGGAGTTGATCGAACTGCGGAGCTGTGTGATCTCGGTAGGATTGGAAATTGCGAGAGGGCTGGTGGCAAAGGACGTGACTCCAGAGGCTGCGCTGCCTTTACCCATGGAGCGTGTGCTTTGAAAGATGCCAGCAAGGGCGTAGTAGTCAGAAGTTGGGATGGGGTCAAACTTGTGATCATGGCAGCGGGCACAGCCAAGAGTCATTCCGAGGAAGGTGCGCCCGACCGCGTCGATTTGCTCGTCGACGAATTCCATTTTGAGAAGTTCGTGATCTTGCAGTTCGTAGTTAAGCGCGCCAAGGACGAGGTAACCCGAGCCAATGAGTTGGGAATTTTTTTGGATGGGCGTCGAGTGGGAAAGGAGGTCTCCGGCAAGATGCTCGCGAACGAGTTGGTGGTAAGGCTTGTCCTTGTTAAATGAGTCGATGACGTAGTCGCGGAAACGCCAAGCATCGGGAAAGACGAGGGAGCGGCCGCCACCGGAGGATTCGGCAAAGCGGGTGATGTCGAGCCAGTGGCGGCCCCATCGTTCTCCAAATTCTGGACGAGCGAGGAGGTGAGCGACGATGGTTTGGAACGCTTGCGGGGACTTGTCCTGCAGGAAGGCGTTCAGTTCGTCAGGCGAAGGTGGCAGCCCGATAAGATCGAAGTAAACGCGACGGAGAAGGGTGGTTTTCGATGCGCTTCTCGAAGGAGTGATTTTTTGGGCTTCGAGTCGGGCGAGGATGAAGCGGTCGATATCGTTGGCTGGCCACGCGGTATCGCGGGGCTTCGGGATTGGGTGGGCAACGGGAGGTTGGAAGGACCAAAATTGGCGCCCTTTATTGAGGTCGATTTGGGAAGTTGTTGTTTTGGCTTTGTTTTCGCGAGGGTCAGGGGCACCCATCGCAATCCATGACTTGAGATGCTGGATTTTAGAATCTGGGAGCCGGTTTTTAGGTGGCATTTCTAAGTCGCTATTGGTGTAGGAAATGGCGTTGAGGAGAAGGGAGTCCTCGGGCTTTCCAGGGATAATAGCGGGGCCGGAGTCACCACCGGTTTGCCACCCGGTGCGTGAATCAAGGTAGAGGTTGGCTTTCAGCTCTTTAGCGTCGGCAGAGTGACATTCGTAACAGTGCTCGACAAAGAGAGGACGAATGTGGGTTTCAAAATATTCAATACCCTCCGAATTATTGGCGTGAACTATCGAGCCACTCGCGAGGAAGGCGAGAGTGATTTTTAGCTGACGTAAGTTGCCAAACATAGATCAAATGAGGTTGAAAAAAGCGACAAGGCCGATTGGGAGAAGGTTGAGTGGAGAGGCTAAATACGGAAGAATCGAGCACAATTGTTCATTTTCTGTTCATGTCATAAAGGCTAGGCTCGAGAAAATATGAGAGTGCTTGTAGTTGAGGATCAGGACGATCTGCGTGAGGTGGTGGTGGAGACGCTACGCGAGGAATCCTTCGCGGTAGATGAATCGGCGGATGGTGAAGAGGGCCTCTACAAGGCGCTGAACTGGGATTACGACATCGTGGTTCTTGATGTAATGATGCCGGTGATGAACGGCTGGGAGGTTTTGGATGGATTACGTAAGGAGAAACAGACACCGGTCCTGATGCTGACGGCTCTTGATCAGGTGTGTGATAAGGTGAAGGGTCTGAATCATGGGGCGGATGATTATTTAGCAAAACCTTTCGATTTGACGGAGTTGGTGGCACGGGTGAGAGCAGTGATGAGAAGGAAGGGCGGTGACCATTGTCCGGAGGTCGCGGTTGGTAAGGTTACGATCAACACGACGGCTAAGACTCTCCGGCTAGGTGATAAGGAAGTGGAGGTGACCGCACGAGAATTTGCGATGGCAGAGTTATTAATCAAGCACCGTGATGAAGTCGTGACACGTGATTTTTTATACGACCATCTTTTCGACGAAAATGATGAGTCGATGTCAAACATGCTTGATGTTTATGTTTACAAATTACGTCAGAAATTTGGGAAAAATTTTATCAAGACGCGTCGGGGTCAGGGGTATATTGTCGAATCAAGTTAGATGGGTATTTTTCCGCAATCGATTCGCTGGCGTATTCAGCTTTGGTATCTCCTTCTTTTGGCGGTGATTATCGCGGCGTTGTTGGCAGCATTTCATCGTAACCAACGTGAGATAAAATATCAGGTTCTCGATCGCGAGCTGAGTAATCCGATCACGCGTCTTTTGCCGAGTCTGGAGAGGCGCCCGGAATCTCCTCCGCGTGGTCGACGATTACCGAGGCTGGGTCTTTTGGAGGATTTTGGAGGTGACCCTCGGCCCGGTCTCGAGGGTGGGGGTCGGCGCAGTCCGCGTGGGCCCGATCCTTTGGAGCGCCGCCGGGTAAACTTAGATGAAATCGTGGAGGAGCTTGCTGAGAATGACATTTTTGTGATCCACTGGAGTCGGGGTGGTGACCTACGGTTTGCTTCTGCGAATTCGCCGGAAGAATTGAAGTTGTTTCCGGATGAGCGTTCTAGGGAAGGGGATCGTGTTTCGAAGGAGACAGTGCAAGGGTATCGCGAAATTATTCACGCGAGTCCGAATGTCGGAATTTTAGTAGTGGGGGCTTCCGTGAAACCGATCGAGACTTATCTTTCGAAGCTTGAAACTAAGTTGATTGGGATAGGTTTTTTGATTATTGCAGGAGGATTTTTGGTAGGTTGGTTTTTGATCGGGAGATCGTTGAAGCCCATTGAGGCAATTAGTGGAGCGGCTCATCGAATCGCGTCGGGAAATCTTTCGGAGCGCATCAAGATCAGCGGGAATGGGAGCGAATTGGGACAATTATCTATGGTGCTGAATGAAACTTTTGAAAAGTTGGAAACTTCATTTGAGCATCAGGTTCGATTTACGGCGGATGCCTCTCATGAGATGCGGACTCCGATTGCGGTGATTTTATCCAAGAGCCAATTTGCGCTCAGTAAGAATCGTTCTCCTGAGAAGTATCAGGAAGCGTTACAAACGTGCGTTGATTCGGCGCAACACATGCGCACCTTGACCTCGGGCTTACTGGAGCTTTCCAAGGTAGATTCAGGAGAATTTCATCTTCGTCCCGAGCTTGGAAATCTTGAAGAGTTGACTGGTGAAGTAGTGAAGTTGATTGAGCCGCTAGCCGATGATCGAGGAATTAAGATCAAGTGTGATCTCCAGTCGATGAAGACTGAATTTGATCCGTCTAAAATGCGGCAGGCATTATTAAATTTATTGGGTAATGCTGTTAAGTATAATCGAGAGGGAGGAGAGATAGAAGTTACTCTGAATAAGATTGGCGCCGAAATTTTGTGGTCGGTGCGAGATACTGGGCCGGGGATAGAGTCGGTGGCGCTGAAGAGTATTTTTGAACGGTTTTATCAGGTCGACAAAGCTCGCACGCGGACTGGGCGTAATGGAACGGGACTAGGTCTCCCAATTACTAAAGCGATTGTGGAAGCACATGGAGGAACGATTTTGGTGGTAAGCGAAGTTGGAAAGGGAACGACTTTTGAGGTGAAGCTTCCGTCTGAGTAAGTCCAATTTTAGCGCTAAGCTTCAATGTTGGCTTGTCATATGACCTGACCAACTCTTAAAGAGAGTGCTCTGGCGATCGCCCTGAGTGCACAGTTTTGAGACGGTTCTTCGATTTCTCCCTATTTCCTTTGGGTTTGTTTACCCAAGTCGGTTTAGAGAATTGGTAGCGGATTTGACCTATGGAGTTTTTGTCCGTCTTACTCGGTAAAAGCAGTAGGCTTCGGCCGGATCCTTAGGGCGGGAGAAAGTAATGCCAGTGGGAGATGCCAAGTTTTCAAAGGTCGACCCAGGGAGGTCGGCGAACCAGGTGACGAGGTCGTTCGAATACTCGACTTGATCGGTCCAACCGACAGCGGTTTGCCAGTTTAAGTTGATGCCACCCACCGGGTCGAATTGATGTGTTACCTCGATTCTATTCATACCGCCGGTCGATTGGGAATCTTTGTCGACAGATTGGATACTGAGATCGGCCACAAGGAGAAAGTTGTCGCCATAATTATATGGGGCAAGAGACGCAAGTTCCCACTCGAAGGCGAGGAAGCCGAAGTCAAGAGGAGCATCCGTGTTCGAGAATTGGGCGTTTTCGAAAATGGGGATTTCATCGATAGATACAGACCAGACATTTTCCTCAAGGTCGACAGTGGCGACAAGGTTGAAAAGTTCCCCTAGGGTAAAATCAAACAGAGTGTCAAACTGGGTAGTATTACTGACGCGCCAGATTCCAAATTGTGAGTTAGGAGTGTCTGGGTTTTCATTGTCAAAACGGATGGAGGCAAGACGATCTCCATCTGCATTATAGATGCTAAAATAAAAATCGTCCCGCTGATCGTTAGTGGAATCCTCAATGCCAATAAGGGTATCGACTTCTACGACTGGTTTCCCACTAGCGATGTGGTCATACTCAAGGTCAAGCGCGATAAAAGTAAATCTTGAGGTGGGTTGTGCGAATCCAAGGGTCGCAGTTTTTAGAAGAGAAGGGAGAACATTTTCATCGATAGCTTGAGCGCCTGAGGTGGTGTCGTTTGAAATCCAACCATCGTTCCCAGACCAATTATTGGCGCCTGCGGGAAAATTGTCGAAGTCGGTGTCGTAGAGGATCTCGCCTTGAATAGTGTGAACTAGGAAAAGAAGTGCGAGAAACGTTTTCACGAGATGAGTAGAGTGTCTAGGCGGTGAGGGTGGTAAAAAATTCCTTAAGATTAGAACGCTATCAAAAAGTCGTTTGAAATGACACAAAAAAAGGTAACCTCGTAAAGCCGCCTAAGGTTATTTCAGAAATTATCAGATGGTTGCGGAGCTTAAAATTTTACGAATAAGCGCGCGCGAGACTTTTAAGGTCTCCATTATTTTCGTCAGAATACGGTGCTGCCATTTTTCGTCGCCAGCCAAGTCGAAATGTTAGTTACCGGGATCAGGTTTTTCTGGCGAACTATGGTCACGAAGGCGCATGTTAAACTCCTCAAGAGTCACCTCGCCACTATTGTCTGCATCTAGACGCGCAAAAAGGGAAGTTAGCCGCTCTTCGGACATGTTCTGAAAGGCCTTTAAATCCACCATCTCTCTGAGAGAAAGAAGCCCGTCATCACCAGCGATCCCGGTAAATTTTTCAGCGCGCTTAGCGATGATTCTTTTTCGAAGTGATTCTCGAAGGAATTCGCGCTCTTCAGCGCGCTTTGCAATGCTTTTCTCGCGGAGTAACCCACGCTCAGCCGATGAGATTTTTCCATCACCATCAGCGTCGATCCTAGCACGTTTCCTGGCCCGCGCTGCCTTACGCTCTTCTTTGATCGCTTGACGCTCTTCCTCGTCGATTGAGCCGTCTTCGTTTACATCATACTTCGTTAAAAATTCCGGAAGAGTCCCGTCTCCAAATGATTTAGCGATATGATCCGCAATCACAGCACCTGTTAGGAGGCTGCTGGTCATTAATATTATTGTTAGATTCATCTTCTTAAAATTGGCTCAAATTCTATCCGAGAACATTATTGAGCAAGTAAATCGAATAGATTTCCGCCGGAGTGGCTGGAGGAACCACCATCTCCCGCAGCGCTTTCCGAGGCTACCCGAAGGCCCGCAGAAGGGTCGTCAGCAGGAACCATTTCCCCATTGCTAATGGCAGTATCAAGGTCGCTTTCAAGCTGCCCCACAACTTCTACCCACCATGCCTCATGATCAGCGGCATCTTCCAGGAACGCTTCTCGTTGTGATGAGTCGAGAAATGACGAAATATTCTGCTCTAGGTCATAATCTGAATTTACAAAGGCAATGGTCTGTCCATTCACCTTGATAGAGGGATGAGTTTGGTCGTGATAGGCGACGAGGACAGGAAAGATTTTGCGTTGTTGTTCCTTGGTTAGCCCGTAGTTCCTCGAATATTGATTGAGTTCCTCTTGGGAATCATGCTGTATCTGCGACAAAATTTGGTCGACTCTGGCTAATTCTTCAGCGTTTAGGTGTGTGGTCGCTGACTTTTCGATCGAAAGGGTGTTATTGCCATGTCGCGATGACGTAATCCGAGTGCGAGAGGCGGGTTCACCTTTGCTGCTGCGTAAAACATTGGAAGGGCCCATCGAATCCTCAGCGGAGACTGGCTGAGATCTTCCGTTAGCCCGGTCGAATGAGCTCATGAAGACCATTGTAGCTGCTACTATGAAAATAGTGGCTGCTAAAATGAAAGAAGATCGCGACATTGTGTTAATTTTTAGGCAGTTACCATAGGCTAGTTACGACGGAGACGCTAGCTCTTAAATAAGGGGGAAGGTTTAAAAGTTAGTCTATATAGCGAGACGAAGCGGTTTCGGGTTTGGTTACAAAAAACTATTTTTTTCAGCGGGACGGGCAGGTTGTGCACTCGAGAATTAAAAAGGGGAGAATATTTCAGAACGTTCAAGATTTCACAAAATACTATGTGTAAGTTATTTAAAGCGAAGATTAATCGTCCGTTGTAACTTGTTCCGATCTTTTTTGATTTTTTCCCGCTGATCGGGCTCAAGATGGGGAATGAGACGGTCATGAAGCGCCAAAATGACGCGGTAGTAATCTTCAATCGCTGTTTTTTTGTTGCTAGTAATTTCAAGTGAGGTCGCTTGAATTTCGCCCAAGATCTTTTCGCGCTGTTGATCAGATAGCTCGAGGCGGCTTCCGAGGCTCTCCATGGTTTGCTTTTCCCAAGTATCACTATCGTGTTCGGAGCCAATAGCAGTGGGTGTCTCAGTTTCTTGGCGCCCTTCTTTTTCTCCAATGAGGAAGCCTACGCCGCATCCACAAATGAAGATGACGAGAAGCGCAAAGATGATAGTTAGATAGTCGCGAAGTTTTGGTTTCATAAGGTCTCGGGAGCAGTTGGGGGTTCGGTTGGGATGATTGGCTCGGGTAGAGGGGAGTCGTCTCGGAGAAGGAATAAAATGAGGAAGATCAGACCGGCAAGGATGGCGGCAAGGATGGACCACTTACGCCAGGTGAGGGCTAGGAAGAGCGACTGAACACTTTCGCGTAGGGCCTTGACGCTGATTTTGAAGTTGGGTTCCGATTGCTCCTCAACGGGTGAGGTTTTTGCCGCATCGACAAGTCGTTTCCAAGGGTCGTTGTTGTCATTCATATCACTGGTTTGGTTCAAGTTTTTTGAGCTGCTCGCGGAGTTTTCGTCGGGCTCTCATGGCAGTGACC
>Ga0228639_1000620_pt1 | contig 15654 bp, 15 predicted proteins | sample 50DmetaG_FD_190532 | JGI IMG/M metagenome (GOLD analysis project Ga0228639, IMG submission 190532) | Seawater microbial communities from Monterey Bay, California, United States - 50D | ecosystem: Environmental > Aquatic > Marine > Coastal | place: USA: California | collected 2016-10-18
GGAAGTTCATCACCAACAGTAATTGCAAATCGTTTCCGGCGATACGCTCCTTGGATGTCATTTACACGAATCTTGTAATTGTGTATGAGTGTGTCAATCTTATCATTACGAACATCGTCCGTAGTCCATTTACCTCCTACAATACGGCTGTAGTCCTCAATTGCGTTCAATGCTTTTAGCGTAAACTTCACACCTTTAGGTATAACGTCTTCGTTTAAGTCATTAATAACTCCTTGAGAGGTCTTGCCCTGGACAAGGTTGGATAACTTGGAGACAAAAACTGACTTCAATTCAGCTAATTCTGCCGCCATTTCCAAATCAAGCTGACCAATTTCCTCTTTATCTTCAGCGCGTTGACGCTTATCTTTAACTAATCGAGTAAAGAGTTTCTTATCAATAACAACCCCGTTCAATGAAGGAGACGCCTTCAATGAAGCATCCTTGACATCACCTGCCTTGTCACCAAATATGGCGCGCAAGAGCTTTTCTTCAGGAGAAGGATCACTTTCACCTTTAGGAGTAATCTTACCTATTAGAATATCGCCAGGCTTAATTTCAGCTCCAACACGAATAATTCCGTTCTCGTCTAAATCCTTGGTAGCCTCTTCACTTACGTTCGGAATATCTGCTGTCAATTCCTCGGCACCCAATTTGGTATCGCGCACTTCAAGCGAATATTCATCAATATGAATAGAAGTAAAGATATCCTCACGAACAACTCTTTCAGAAATTACAATTGCATCCTCAAAGTTGTAGCCTTTCCAAGGCATGAAGGAAACAAGCATGTTACGTCCAAGAGCAAGTTCTCCTTTCTGCGTTGCGTAACCTTCACAAAGTACTTGACCAACATCTACTCTATCGCCTTTTTTAACAATAGGCTTTAGGTTAATTGTTGTTCCTTGATTTGTCTTTTGGAATTTTACCAAGTGGTAAGACTTCACATCTTCTTCAAAACTTACGGCACGCTCCTCTTCGTTGCGGTCGTAGCGAATCTGAATTTGCATGGAGTCTACATATTCCACAGTACCAGTACCTTCCGAGTTAATCAAAACACGAGAATCGCTTGCTACTTGTCTTTCCAGGCCTGTTCCAACAATCGGCGCTTCAGGGCGAAGTAGAGGTACTGCCTGACGCATCATATTAGAACCCATCAATGCACGGTTGGCATCATCGTGCTCCAAGAAAGGAATAAGCGATGCAGAAATAGAAGCAATTTGATTCGGCGCAACATCCATATAATCAATGGTGGCTGGCTCAACAACTGGGAAATCTCCTTCCTCGCGAACTTTTACCTTCTCATTTATGAATGTTCCGTCTGGGCTGATTGGAGCATTCGCCTGAGCAATTACTTTCGCTTCTTCCTCTTCTGCACTTAGATAATTAGGTGCTTCATCAACGACCACCTTACCATCTCTTACGTGGCGATAAGGAGTCTCAATGAATCCCATTGAATTCACTTTGGCGTAAACACAAAGCGAAGAAATCAAACCAATATTAGGACCTTCAGGTGTTTCAATTGGACATAAACGACCATAGTGAGTGTAGTGAACATCACGTACCTCAAATCCTGCACGTTCTCTTGATAATCCACCCGGTCCCAAGGCTGAAAGACGACGTTTGTGCGTGATTTCAGACAATGGATTCGTTTGATCCATGAATTGACTCAGCTGATTCGTTCCAAAGAATGAATTTATAACTGATGACAGTGTTTTCGCATTAATCAAATCGATTGGGGTAAATACTTCGTTATCACGAACGTTCATACGCTCGCGAATAGTTCTAGCCATACGAGCAAGTCCTACACCAAATTGATTGGCCATCTGTTCGCCAACTGTACGAACACGGCGGTTACTTAGGTGATCAATATCATCAATTTCTGCTTTTGAGTTAATCAACTCAATCAAGCGCTTGATGATTTCAATAATATCGCCTTTTGTTAGAACCTGTGAATCCTCTTCCGAACCTTCGTATAACTTTTTGTTCAAGCGGTAACGACCAACCTCTCCCAATGAATAACGCTGCTCAGAGAAAAATAATTTATCAATAATACCTCGCGCTGTTTCCTCATCAGGCGGTTCAGCATTACGAAGTTGACGATAGATGTGTTCTACGGCCTCCTTCTCAGTATTTGTAGGATCTTTTTGTAGCGTATTGTGAATAATCGCAAAATCGGAAGACGCTATGTCCTCTTTGTGAAGAAGGATCGTGCTAACCTCTGCATCAATAATTTCTTCTGTATGCTCTTTATCTAATATTGTATCTCGATCAAGGATAACCTCATTTCTTTCTATAGAGACTACCTCTCCAGTATCCTCATCTACAAAATCCTCAATCCAAGTTTTCAAAACTCTAGCAGCCAGTTTACGCCCTATAGAACGCTTTAAAGCAGCCTTGCTCACTTTAACCTCTTCTGCTAAGTCAAATATTTCTAATATGTCTTTGTCTCTTTCGTAGCCAATCGAACGAAGAAGCGTAGTTACCGGTAACTTTTTCTTTCTATCAATGTAGGCATACATTACTTGATTGATATCCGTTGCGAATTCAATCCAAGATCCTTTGAACGGAATAATACGGGCTGAATAAAGTTTAGTTCCGTTCGCGTGGTACGATTGACCAAAGAAAACACCAGGTGAACGGTGTAATTGGCTCACGATAATACGCTCAGCACCATTAACTATAAAGGTACCCCGAGGAGACATGTAAGGAATTGTTCCTAGATATACGTCTTGAACAATCGTTTCAAAATCTTCATGTTCCGGGTCTGTACAATACAGTTTTAGGCGCGCTTTTAGCGGCACACAGAATGTCAAGCCACGCTCGATACATTCGCGCTCCGAATAACGTGGAGGATCTACGAAGTAGTCCAAAAATTCAAGAACAAAGTTGTTTCTTGAATCTGAAATTGGAAAATTTTCCGCAAATACGCGGTGAAGACCCTCTTCAGATCTTTCAGATGGCTTCGTCTCTATTTGGAAGAAGTCCATAAAACTCTTCAACTGAATATCTAAAAAGTCGGGAAAAGCCGTCTTAATAGCCGTTGAAGAAAAGTTGATTCGCTCCTGAGGAGCATTAATTTGGTTTACCATTTCAGCCCAAAATGTTAATTAAACACAAAAAGGTTTAGGTCTAAGGGGACCACCCCAAAGACCTAAACCGGATAACCTAGCAGGAGATCAATTACTTGATCTCAACTTCAGCACCAGCTTCTTCAAGCTGCGCTTTCAACGCTTCTGCTTCGTCTTTAGATACGCCCTCTTTCAATGCAGCAGGTGCGCTATCTACTTTTTCTTTAGCCTCTTTCAAGCCTAAACCAGTCATTTCTTTAACAAGCTTAACTACAGCAAGTTTAGAACCACCAGCAGCTTTCAAGACTACGTCGAACTCAGTTTGCTCGTCACCACCACCGGCGTCGCCACCAGCTGCAGGACCAGCAACTGCTACTGCAGCAGCAGCAGGCTCGATGCCATGTTCTTCTTTCAAGTAATCTGCTAATTCAGATACTTCTTTCACTGTCAAGTTTACTAGAGCATCGCCCAATTCTTTGATATCAGCCATTTTTAGTAAAATTTAAAAAGTTTAATTCTTAATTAATTATCAATAAAGGAATTACGCGTTGCGTCCTTCCAAAGTTTTTAGGATACCGGCAATATTGCCACCAGCACTCTGAAGTGCAGAAACAACGTTTTTCGCAGGACTCTGTAGTAATGCTATAACGTCTCCAATCAATTCTTCCTTAGACTTGATTGCTGTCAGCATTTCTAAATTATCATCCCCTACGTAAACGCTCTCTTCAATCCAAGCGCCTTTCAAAACTGGTTTATCGTTCTTTTTGCGGAACTCTTTAATGAGTTTCGCTGGAGCGTTTCCAGCCTCTGAAAGCATTATACTAGTATTCCCTTTCAATACATCGTAAAGACCATCAAAGTCTTTCTCTGATGCATCCATAGCTTTTTTGAGCAACGTATTCTTTACGACCGTTAGCTTGATTCCTTTTCCAAAACTTGCTCTGCGCAAGTTAGAAGTTGTATCAGCATCCAAAGCCGCGATATCCGCCAAATAAATAGTCGGAGTATCATTCAAAACTGTTGTTAGCTCTTCAATTTGAGTAAGTTTATCTTCTCTTGTCATGTTACTTTTCTCTTAAGATTATGAAACTGACTTAGCATCTACAGATATTCCTGGAGACATTGTAGAAGACATATAGACACTCTTCATATAAGTACCTTTCGCCGAACTCGGCTTAAGCTTATTGAGTGTTCTGATTAGTTCTTCCGCATTCTCTTGGATTTTAGCTGCATCAAATGACACCTTACCCACAGCTGCGTGTACAATTCCGTAACGATCAACCTTAAAGTCAATCTTTCCGGCTTTTACTTCACCCACAGCTTTTGCTACGTCCATAGTAACGGTACCGGATTTTGGATTTGGCATAAGGCCACGAGGACCTAATACACGACCCAAAGGACCAATTTTACCCATTACTGAAGGCATTGTAACGATCACATCAATGTCCGTCCAACCGCCTTTTATTTTCTCGATGAATTCATCAAGGCCCGCGTAATCAGCACCTGCTGCTTTTGCTTCTTCCACCTTATCTGGTGTAACTAAAGCCAAAACACGTACGCTCTTACCAGTTCCGTGTGGAAGACTCACTACTCCGCGAACCATTTGGTTTGCTTTTCGAGGATCAACACCTAAACGGACTGCCAAGTTAACAGATGCATCAAACTTAGTGCAGTTTACCTCCTTTACCAAGGTCGCTGCTTCGCCAACTGAGTATACTTTACCCTTTTCAAGTTTAGCGAGCGCGTTTTTCATGTTTTTAGTCAATTTTGCCATTGATTCAAACTTTAAATTAAAACGGCTTCTCGCCCATAACAGTTATACCCATACTTCTTGCAGTACCAGCAATCATAGACATTGCTGATTCAACAGTAAAACAGTTTAAATCAACCATTTTATCTTCTGCAATCTTGCGAACAGCATCCCAAGTAACTTTAGCAACTTTACTACGGTTAGGCTCCGATGACCCCTTCTTAATCTTTGCAGCTTCCAGTAATTGAACTGCAGCGGGTGGTGTCTTAACAATGAAGTCGAAGCTCTTATCTGTATATACAGAAATCACTACCGGCAACACTTGACCCATTTTATCCTGTGAACGAGCGTTAAACTGTTTACAGAATTCCATGATATTGACACCCGCAGCACCCAATGCTGGACCTACAGGAGGAGAAGGGTTAGCTTGGCCACCACGGACCTGAAGCTTTACTACTTTACTAACCTCTTTTGCCATTTCTTGTTATTACTATTTAGCGTTGTTGTTGTGGCCGTTTCTCTAGTTGGAAGCATGAAAAACGAACCTATATATAGTCTCACATCTATATCAATTATAACTTCTCCACTTCCGTGAAGCTCAATTCAACAGGAGTCTTACGACCAAAGATTTTTACAGTAACCTCTAGCTTCTGTTTCTCCTCGTTGATTTTTTCAATGGTCGCATCAAAAGTGCTAAATGGACCATTAATCACTTTTACTGTTTCACCCACTGTAAATGGAATCATCAGCATTGCGGCATTTTCAGCCTCCTTGTCTACTTCACCAAGAAGTCTACTTACCTCCGCACCTCGCATGGGCGAGGGATCGCCACCTTTCACATTAGATAAAAATCCAACTACATTTGGTAGATTCTTTATCATGTGGCTTACTTCTCCTGTCAATGTTGTCTCAACATACATGTAACCTGGAGTTCTAGTTTTTTCCTTAATGACTTTTTTGCCGTTTCGCACTTGAACGACTTTTTCCATAGGAATTACTATTCGACCTACTAAATCGCTCATTCCAGCATGAGCCATTTCGTTTTCGATATAAGTTTTGGTTTTATGCTCTTGGCCACTTATTGTGCGCAACACATACCATTTCATTCCAGTATCTGACATCTTATCCGAAGATTGAATACACAAACTCAAGTATAGTTGAGATTGCTTTGTCCATACCAAATACTACGAGTGAAAAGATGATAGTTCCTACTATAACTAAGACTGTACTTTTTTGCAATTCACTTAATGAAGGCCACGTCGCTTTCACTGCGAATTCATTCCATGAATCTTGAAGTGATGTTATGATTTTGCTCATCTTTTTTTATCTCTTAGCACGGGCACAAGGATTCGAACCCTGATCAACGGTTTTGGAGACCGCTATTCTACCATTGAACTATGCCCGTATGTAGGCAGAAAGGCACCTCCCTTTGGGAGGCACCTTTTACTACCTAAATTATATCAATTGAGTTATTCTTACTCAATGATTTTAGTTACCTGACCCGCACCAACTGTACGACCACCTTCACGGATTGCAAAACGCAAACCAGTGTTAACAGCAACATTAGCGATCAATTCAACAGTAATTGTAAGGTTATCACCTGGCATTACCATTTCTACTCCGTCTGGAAGTTGAATTTCACCCGTAACATCTGTTGTACGCAAGTAAAACTGAGGACGGTAATTGTTGTGGAAAGGAGTGTGACGACCACCTTCTTCTTTCTTCAAGATATACACCTCAGCAGTAAACTTCTTGTGTGGAGTAATTGAACCTGGCTTACAGATAACCATACCACGACGGATTTGAGTTTTCTCAATACCACGTAATAAGATACCTACGTTATCTCCAGCTTCACCTGTATCCAAGATTTTACGGAACATTTCAACACCAGTAATTGTTGAAGTCAGTTTTTCATCACCGAAACCAATGATTTCTACTGATTCACCAGTGTTTGCAACACCCGTTTCAATACGACCAGTAGCAACTGTTCCACGACCTGTGATTGAGAATACATCCTCAATAGGCATTAGGAATGGTTTTTCGCGATCACGTACTGGCTCTTCGATCCATGCATCTACTGCACTCATCAATTCCATTACGGTATCAACCCACTTCTGCTCGCCATTCAATCCACCTAGAGCTGATCCAGCGATAACAGGAGTGTTATCACCATCATACTCGTAGAAAGAAAGAAGATCACGAACTTCCATGTCTACTAATTCCATTAATTCTTCATCATCAACCATATCCGCTTTGTTCAAGAACACAACGATACGTGGAATACCAACCTGACGTCCTAAAAGGATGTGCTCACGTGTTTGTGGCATTGGGCCATCAGTAGCTGCTACTACCAAAATAGCACCATCCATTTGAGCAGCACCAGTTACCATGTTCTTCACGTAATCCGCGTGACCTGGACAGTCAACGTGAGCATAGTGACGGTTTTCCGTCTCATACTCCACGTGTGAAGTGTTGATAGTAATACCACGCTCTTTTTCTTCAGGAGCGTTGTCGATTGAATCGAAATCTCTTTTTTCAGACAAACCAGCATTCGCCAAACAAGTGGTGATTGCTGCTGTCAATGTAGTTTTTCCGTGGTCAACGTGACCAATTGTACCAATGTTCAAGTGAGGCTTGGTACGTACAAAATTCTCTTTTGCCATGACTAGCGATTATTAAATATATAAACAGTGTAAAGATTCTAATTTATTAGAGCCAATGACGGGAATTGAACCCGTGACCTCTTCCTTACCAAGGAAACGCTCTACCCCTGAGCTACATCGGCCTGGACCTTTGAGCGGAAGACGGGATTCGAACCCGCGACCCTCAGCTTGGAAGGCTGATGCTCTACCAACTGAGCTACTTCCGCGGTTGTGGGGGGAGCAGGATTCGAACCTGCGAAGGTTTCCCAACGGATTTACAGTCCGTCCTCGTTGGCCGCTTGAGTATCCCCCCGGATTATCTGATTCTCACTTAAAATCAAATATCAAACTTGAGCCGATAGTCAGATTCGAACTGACGACCCCGAGATTACAAATCACGTGCTCTGGCCAACTGAGCTATATCGGCTTGAATGTCAAAGATCTTCCGTCTCTACAAACGGACTGCAAATGTAGTAAAGAGATTCAAACGAGCAATACTTCTAAAAAAAAAAGTAGGGACTTTCTGACCCTACTTTAATTGATTATTTTCAAACTATTGAAAATGAACGTGTTTACTTCGCTTTTTCCTTGTGTTTTTTTAACTGTCTGATCAATACTGCTACTACTAAATCCGCCGCTTCCTCAAATGATTTTCTTTCTTTAGTCACGATAATCTCATTTCCTGGAATCGACATACGCATTTCTACAATCTTATTTTCTCTAAGATGATTGTTATCCACCTTTAGAAAAACATCAGTGTTTATTGTTTTATCAAAAAACAATTTTGTCTTTTCTAGACGTTCTTCAATAAATCTCAAAAGCTTTGAATCTGCTTTGAAATTAACAGACTGAATGTTCACTGTCATAGTACTGTCATTTAAGAGCCTTTTGGATGAGCTCGGTTATACGCTTGAACAAGTTCCTCAAAAGTGCTTGTAGTATACACTTGGGTTGAGCTAAGGCTTTCGTGTCCCATCAACTCCTTTACAACGTTTATATCAACACCTGCATTTAGAAGATGAGTGGCATATGAATGCCTAATCGCATGAGGGTATTTGTCCACCACACTCGTGGTTCCTTGAAGATAGTAAACAACTCTTTTATAAACAATACTTGGATAAAGCTTTCCGCCATTTTTCGTGGTTAAAATTTCGTCTACACGTGTTTCGATTGTTGATCTCTCCTTCATGTATCGGTCATGATAAGCCTTCAAACTTATCGGAACAGGTATTTGCCTAGTTTTATTTCTCTTTCCTCGAACCCTTACCACAGATCGGTCCCAATCAAAATCTTCCACCCTCAGACCAATCAGTTCGGCGCGTCTTAATCCAAGTCCATAGAGTAAGAGAAGCATAAATTGATCTCTGACTCCTTCAAAATCCTTTTCGAATAATTCGTCTTTTGTCAATTGAAGCAGGTCCGACTCAGGAATACTCATCACAATCCGTTTTTGCTCTTTCAAGCTGCGTATGCCTGCTAATGGTTCGTTATGCGGTCTACCGGTTTTTTGACACCATTTGTAAAAACTGCGCAATACACTTAGTGAACGGTTAATAGACCTATTGCTTACTCCATTTTTTGCTCTCCACACTATGAAGCGTTTCGCATGCTCTCTAGAAGCGTTTTCAATAGTCGTTTCAAATTCAGATGAAAGAAAAGCGCCCCATCGTTCTAACTCCTTGGAATACGCTACCATAGTTTTATCACTATACCGCCGCTCAACGCTTAGATATTCGATAAAGGGCACTATTGATTTTTCCAAACTCATATGAGTTACAACATAATAAAAAAAGCCCAACGCATAGCGTTGGGCTTTTCTGTATAATAGAAACAGATTACTATTCTTCCTCTGCTTGACGCAAAGACTGAATGTAAGCCGCTTTCATATTCATGCGACGTTTTGCTTCAGTCGGCTTTGTGTGATAACGATCAGCACGAAGCTTGCGCACTACACCCGTAGAGCTGTGCTTTCTCTTGTAGCGCTTGAGTGCGCGTTCGATTGATTCTCCATCTTTAACATTAATTACGAGCATAGTAACACCTCCTTTTTGAATGATTAGGCCGCGAAATTACGTTCTTTTTTAATTGTTTGAAATATAAAGCTGTAAAAATGTTGTATCAGCTTCTGAAAATTCATTCCATGAAGCCATTTCAAGCCAAGTAGGGATACCAAAGCTCTCCCTGTAAAAGCACAATCGTTTGACCTGTTCGTAGTTTAAATCTGGAAAAGCCAACAATTCTTGGAAAGTTGAGGACACCAAAGAGAGTTTAGGAGCAGGGATAGAATCGATTCTTAATAAACTATCCCATTCCTCTCTCCATACTTTTCCAAAGTAAGTGGTTTTCCGCAGATGTGACGTATCTGCGATAAAACCATATCTGCTGCGATACGCTTTTAAAACCTTTACCATACCACTTCCAATACCGGGTATATTATCTAAGGCTATAGAATCTGCCTGGTTTAAATCCACTGAAGAATAAGCCTCTGATTTCCTTGGATACATTTTCTGCTTCAATGAATTCGTGTGGAAAGGATGAAGTTTTTGCCCAACCTGAAAATTCGGCTGAAAACTATAACTACCTAAACTAAAGAAAAGACTATCCTTAATCAGATAAGGGTCCGTACAAAGTTCATTGAAGTCTTTAAAAGGCCAATTCCTCATTCTTCGAAACCATAGACTACGTTTTGAAGCCGCGCTAATTGGCAACGAAAATATCTGAACAGAATCTAGTTTATTAATGGAAAGATTGGAATGATTACTCCACCACAGTTCTAAAAATGACTGATGCTCATTTCTACGTTCCTCTTCAGGAAATAAGAATAACGCCGCGCTTAAAATTGCAATACATAAAAGCAATGCCGTCAATTCCAGTTGCTGTTTCAATTATAAAAGTTTCCAATCAAATTAATTCAATTGGACAAACAATTCAGCAATTGTTCAGAACAAAAAGTTTCAATCAAGTTATACTGGGTCGTTATCTGAATACGAGTCCGGTTCTGATTTATCTGGCGTTTTCAAAACTTTTCTAAAGAAATAAATCGTCGCAGCGATAACTGTACCCTGCGTAAGAATAATCATGATTAATGCGGAGGTTGTCATTATGCCGTTTTTTTACGTTTGTTAGAAGCCACCTTCACCATTGCAACTAGACCAAAGAAACATGCAAGTAGAAAGAATCGACTCATGTCAATGTAGAACATATTGGTGAGTATACCGTCCTGGACCCAATGTACACCGGTATTGATATGGAATACCTGATTAATTATACTGTCATTAGCCCAAGGCCAACCGTTTCCATTGACCCATGAACTAAAGGCCGAAGACCAATCACTTAGTTCACCGTTCAATGGTTTGAATAAAGAAGTGAGGAAAATAATACCAATAAATAATGGAGTAATATATTTAATAATTGGACGATAAAATCTTGGAACCCTCATATCTGCGCCATCCGTGATTTCCTTCCAGCCCTTGTCCATACCGAAAACCCATGCGAAGAGGATAACCTCAGCCAAAGCGAATATCACCAGACTTACTGTCCCTGTCCAATAATCATATTCATCAAACACACCTTTTTCAAAAAAGAATATGGTCGGAAGCCCCATTGCTAAAATCGCAAAGCCAAGAATCAAGGCACTTTTGTTTTTGGACCAATTGAATTCGTCTTGTACAAAGCCCATCCAAGGGGTACCCATTGCTAAAGAAGAGGTAATACCAGCAAAAAATAACAAACCAAACCAAGCCACCCCAGCTATTACAGAAAGGACACTGCCCCATTGATCAAAGAGAAATGGCATGGTCTTGAAGGCCATCATGAAACCAGCATTTTCAACTACCCAATCCAAACCAAGGTAGCCAACCGCGATTGGAATAACCACTGCTGAGCCTAATACTATTTCAACAAAACCGTTCATCCAACCTGCAGACATCGCATTGAGGGCTATATCATCTTTTTGTTTTAGATAGGAACTGTAACAATGTATTGTTCCCATTCCGACACTAAGTGTGAAGAATATCTGACCGGCAGCTGCCAACCATATTTTTGGATTTGCAAGCGTGCTAAAATCAGGCTGCCAGAGGTAGTTCAAACCAATGTATGTTGAACAATCTGCGCAGCGGCCCGTAGACCCTGTAGTCCAGGACATAATGGCTAAAAATGCCCCAAAACCTATTAACAGAGGCATCGCAATTTTCGCTACTTTCTCTATTCCTGCGCTGAGACCACGTGAAAGAATATACACGTTTATGGATAGCGTAATCAAAAAGGCCAACAGTGCCCAAACCGGAAAGTTTATTCCAGAACCCAAATCAACATAGTTGTTGAAAAACGAGTCCAAGCCATCCAAATCCATACCCAAGAAATCACCTTTAAGCGATTTAAGAGTATAGGTCAAGGTCCAACTCTCTATGTATGTGTAATACGCCATGACCCCCATATTGGTAAAGATTCCAAATACTCCGAAATACTTCCAGAATCTTTTTTTGGTCATATTGTCCAAAATAAACGGTGTGCTATGGTCGCCGTATCGTCCACCAAATCTACCCATTGCCCATTCTACCCATAGCAGTGGAATACCCATCAAAAGAAAGGACACCAAGTAAGGAATGATAAATGTTCCACCGCCATTTTGTACGGCTTGCACTGGAAAACGCAAGAAATTTCCTAGTCCTACGGCATTACCTGCCATAGCGAGTATCAGGCCTACGCGCGATCCCCAAGATTCAGTAGTGTTTGACATGTAACCAAGTGGTTAAATTAGAATACGCTCGAAAATAACGGATTGATGACCAAAGAGCAAATTCAAAACTATAATCCTGCTTGTTGGGCAATAATCTCCAAAGCCTCTTTAAAACTATGAGGACGATAACCTAAATTTTCTACTGCTTTTGAAATATTAAAACCGGTCCTAGGCGGCCGTACCGCAGGTTGATTTAATGTTGAACTATCTACCCGGGTCACCGTGGCCATAGAAAGTCCAAAGTGTTCTGCAACGGATTCTACCAGTTCATAGATTGACATGAAGTCTGGGCCGGAAATATTAAATATTCCTTGTGCCCTTTGAGTCGCTGCCAGGAGTGCACCTTGAGCAAGATCTTCGGCAAGTGTGGGAGTCCGGAATTGGTCATCTACTACTCGAATAGGTTGCGCTTTTTCTAGTGCTCCTTTAGCCCATAAAACAATATTACTGCGACTCAAATCCTCTGCTATACCAATTACCAGAACTGTTCTGAGTATACTCCAACTATCTACTGTTTGTACTATGTGCTCTGCTTGTAGCTTAGTTTCTCCATAATAACTCACCGGGTTGGGTATACCCTCTTCATTGTAAGGTCCATCTTGCCCATCAAAAATGAAGTCTGTTGAAATGTGTACTACATGTGCGCCCAATTCTTTTGCCGCATCTACGATATTTTGAGTTCCGACCACATTTAAATTGTACGCTAATTCCTTGTGCTGTTCACATTCATCCACATGGGTCATTGCTGCTCCATGAATAATCACATCCGGACGGAATTCTGAAAGAACATTTTCAATCCCCTGCCTATCTGTAATGTCCATGGAGGCGTACGATGAAGTCCCAAGGTTTTTAGTGCGATTTTCCCCTCTGCCAGTTGCTAGAAAAGCATGATTTGAATATTGAGGAGTTGCTGCAGAAATCTTTTGTCCTAAAAGTCCGTTTGCACCAGTATATAGAATCTTCATAGGTTTTTTTACTTAAGGACTAAATTATCTTGTCTTTTCCGTAAACCAATTGCGGAAATCCTCTATTTGGACATCATTACCTAATACGTATAATTTTGAATGAGGTGCAACTTTGAAATCTGGTGCTGGATTAACCGTTAGTTCTCCTTTTTCGCAAACATAACCGATTACAGTGCACCCCGTTTGCTGTCTAATCTCTAAATCTTTGATATTACAAGCACTAAATACCTCTGGCAATTCATCAATTACAATCTCTTCAATATTGGTGGCAGAAGATCCTCCTACACTCAGCTGATCCAAGAAATTCATTACCCCGGGATTCATTAGATTATGCGCAAGATGTGCCCCACCAACTAAGTTTGGGCTTACTGTGTAGGAAGCGCCGGCCGCTAAAAGTTTGCGTTCAGTACTCTCCGTATTTGCCCGTGCACCAATGGTTAATTTGGGGTTCAATTGACGCGCCGAAATCACAACAAACAAATTATCCGTATCTGAGGCCAATGCTGAAATTAAAGAGGCTGCTTTTGATATACTTACTTTTTCAAGAATTGCATCATCCGTGGCATCGCCTACAACGACTAAAACCTTATCAAATAGATTTCTGAATTCATCTGCACGATGTTCATCTTTCTCAATAACCACTACATCCGCTCCGTAAGCACGTAGCTTACTTACCACTTGGCGTCCATTACGACCAAGTCCACAAACAATAGCATGTCCTTCCAACTTTTCCACTTTACGCTCTATTCTTTTCGTGACTAAAAAATGACGAACCCTTCCATCTATTGCCAGTTGAGCAAGAAGACCTGCTCCATAAGCAAACGTTCCAAAACTAGAAACAATTAAGGCAATTGTAAACCATACTCCTTCTGTTGACAAAGGCTTAACCTCATTAAAACCCACCGTACTGACCGTTTGAATAACCATATATACGGCATCCAACCAAGGTAAATTTTCAATATATCTGTATCCCAATGTTCCGCCCAAGAGAATCAAGGCAAAAACAATTAACACTTTACGAAGACTATGAAATGGATTATTCATCGCTCTAAAGGTAACTTCTTCCTTTGGATTAAGTAATTCTTGAAAGGCAACACATCGGGCAGTTAGTTAACAATATCTCATGGCCTTCACTTCTCAATCCTATGGGATGGCACTAGAAAACGTAATGGAGTATTATTTGGTCTTTTTGAGATTATATTTTGCCTGATAATAGGCGGCTATTTCACCGTATGGACCATACTTATGTTGCTCTTTAGAAAAGCTGTCCGCCCAAGGTCCATAGGGGGTTGACAATGGTTTTAACTTCTTGTCGGGAAAATCATTTTCAGGATTTAATTTTAAAGGTCTAGTAAAGCTATTAATGTAACCGGCAACATCATAAGCTTCTTCATCTGATAGTAACGGTTCATCCGCTGTAGTTCCCAGTGGCATATTTCCCTTGATAAATTGTGCAGCGGTTAACACTCTGTGCATTCCCGCACCTTGATTGTATGAGTCAGGTCCCCAAAGCGGCGGATATAAATACGTATTGCTTTCTATATTGCGTTCACCCTGCCCATCAAAGCCATGACATGAAGCACAATGCATAGTATAAACCTCTTTTCCCCGTTTTAAGTCGACTTTTCGGTCTGGATATTCTATTGGTAAAAATTTATTACCTCTCACCTTATTGCCTCTCGGTTTGTCAAAACTCAACCATTCCATATATGCTACCATTGCTTCCAATTCCTTTGAATCTTCTGGTAAAGGCAGTCCATTCATGGAACGTTGCATGCAACCGTTGATACGTTCATACAAGGTTCCTTCTTTATTTTCTCTACCTCGAAACTGCGGGAATTGACTCGGTACCGTTACGAATGGTGCAGCAAATGGTTTCGTTCCGCCGTCCAAATGACACGAATTACAATCCAAATTGTTACCAGCAAAAGGCTTTGATGATTTTGGTCCAATGTAATCTGCCGTTTCCATGATTAACCTGCGACCGTAAGAGACCAGCTCATTGGTTGCTGGACGGTCAACATCCACATCCATAAATACGTTATAGTCCCAAGGCAGGTCTGGAATAACTTCTTCTACCACAGTAAAAGTTGACCTGGCGGGTACTAGGTAATCCATGGAAACTATTAAACCAAGAGCAAAAAGGGCAAAAAGAAACTGCAGAACAGAACGGCTCATACCGCCCATTAATCGCGCAAATTGAATTTTCTTTTCTTCCGGTATATTTTTGAAGTCCATTTCAATTAGTGAGGCAACTTATCTCGAATCACCCCATAAAGTAAAGTTCCCAAGACTGCAGAAACTAAAACCACTACATAACCTAAATACCCAGCACCCATATTCACCACAATAGGTCCAGGACATGCGCCACTTAATGCCCAGCCCAAACCAAAAATAGCACCACCTATCAGATAGCGCGGGATACTCCAGGATTTAGATTTAAAGACTATTTTTTGTCCCGAATAGTCTTTCAATTGTTTAGCTTTTATAATGG
>Ga0228639_1000623_pt1 | contig 15641 bp, 7 predicted proteins | sample 50DmetaG_FD_190532 | JGI IMG/M metagenome (GOLD analysis project Ga0228639, IMG submission 190532) | Seawater microbial communities from Monterey Bay, California, United States - 50D | ecosystem: Environmental > Aquatic > Marine > Coastal | place: USA: California | collected 2016-10-18
CTTCCGCCCATAGCTACATTAAAAATCAAAAATTGGTCAGTATTAAATGGCCATGTATCTCCATTTTGTACATCAGGTTGATAAGTATAATACTTACTGCCATCTACAGAAAAACTTACCAAATCTTCTGTCCATTCCATTTCGTAGACGTGAAACTCGTTAGATACACCTGGAACAGTAAGCGATCCTGTATTGATTGTACCACCAAAACTAGATGGAGTGTGAATAGATGCCTGTACTACATTTTGATTATTTCCAACATGCTCCATGATATCAAGCTCTCCACAAGTTGGCCAACCCACTTCTGGAAAGTTAGCACCTAACATCCATAGTGCTGGCCACGTACCTTTGCCGTTTGGAAGTTTTGCTTTGATTTCTACTTTTCCATAAGTAAATTCAAATTTATCCTGAGTCTTAATTCGAGCAGAAGTAAATTGAGATCCTGAGAAACTTTCTCTTTTTGCAATGATATTAAGGATTCCGTTTTCTATAAATACGTTGTCTGTTCTATCTGTATAGAATTGTTCTTCATTATTACCCCAGCCATTATTTCCAGTACCGAGATCATAGGACCATCTAGAACTACTAGGTGCTCCATTAAATAAAAATTCATCTTCCCATACTAGTTCGTAATCTAGTTCAGGATCTACAACTACGGCATCTGTTGCTCTGAATCTTTGGTACCAAGCAAACTGTGCTCCACTATCATCTTCTTGTATAACTCTCACATATATCACATCATTAGTATAAGACAATATTTCGTAAGTACTAGATCCGAGGTAGTAACTCATAAATGAATTGTTTCCTAGTACGAATCCAACGTCGGTTGTATTTGTAAGTCCAGAAGTTGTTTCAAAAAACCCAAGAGGGACTTTACCTATTTCAGCAAAATCATAACAAGCATCTACAGTTGGATCTCCGGTGCCAAGAGTACTTATTACCTCACCTCGATTGAAATATGTAACGGCATTACTATTTAATTCATAATCAACATTAGTACCATCCAATGTAAATGTCAGAATATCCTCATACAAACATCCTTCAGATTCTTTTTCAAATGGCTGTGCTGTATACCATATTGGTTCTCCAACTGGAAATCCAGCATCATCAAACATAGGGCCTACTCCTAAGTGTGCAGGCGCTTCTTTTTCCCATTGCCAATCGCGACTACCTCCTCCAGTTAAGATTTGTATGAGATCTGCAGGAGCTTCGTATATAACTTCCACTGATACATCGACAGTAGTATTGGTGGAGATTCCACCCGCACCATATGCGATAACTTTAACAGTGTAGTCTCCGGATGATCTATAAACCGCTTGAAGGTTACCATCACCACTAATCACTGCGTCTTCAGTATCACTAAGACCTAAGAAGTAGTGGTATATAATAGCACCATCTGCATTGGCATCGAAGTTAACTATTCCAGAACCATCAGGGTTTACTGATGTAGATACTGTGAGATTTTTTGGCGCTTCGAGATTGCCTATTTCTCTGATCTCTTCCTGACAGCCTAATATTCCTGTAAGAAGAAGGACTGTGAGCGCAAATTGTATTTTATGTATTATGTTCATTTCTTTTGTTATGTTCCAGATTGAAATAATATGGTTTATTTAAATATTAATTATTTTGTGTGATGTCGTCGAAGTAGAAATTGGAATCGTCACCTTCATTTCCAAAATCGAAGAAAACAACTATTCTACCATAGTCTTGCGTCGCATCTAATGCATTAAAGTCAAATGATAAAGTTTCCCATTCATTAGCTAGTGTATTAGTTGCTGCTACTTCTAAAAATATATTTGGATCACTTTTGTTTTCTACTTTTAAAAGTACTTGTATACCTGCTTTGGGTGACCAGGTTTTCATAGTGATAGTTTTTCCAGCTGAGACATCAAGGCTTCCGGTAAGATCGATGAATGATCCAGCCCACACCTCTGATCCTAAGGCTTTATTAAGATTACCAACTTTCGCTGAGATATTTTCTCCACTCATATCAGGATTGTCTAATACGTCTGTTGTAGCATTTCCAAAGTTTTCAAAAACGTAGTTAATGTTTGCTTCGAAGTCGATAGGCATGGAGATTATATTATCCTCTCCGCCGCCACCGCCGCCGTTACCTTCACCGAGTGTAATGTTATCAAAGTAGTAATCTGAATCATCTCCAGGATTTCCAAAATCCATAAATACAACCACTTTGCTATAGTCACTAGCTTGATCTGCACTGCTAAAATCAAAAGTCAGGTTTTCCCAAGCATTACTTGTAGTTGTTGTAGCCATTACTTCAACAAATATATTTGGATCTGAACTGTTCTCTATTTTTATCATAACAGTAGCACCAGACTTCGGACTCCATACATCCATAGTAATGTTATTTTCATTACTTAAGTCTATTGGATTAGGTAATTCTACTAATCCACCAGCCCATACTTCTGCGCCATTAGCTTTGAAGAACTTCACTACTTTATTAGATGCATTTCCATTCATATCAGGATTGTCGATAATAGATAGATCGGCATTGCCAAATGATATCAAACCATAATCGATTTCATCGCTTTCGAAGTCGATGGGAAATCCAAGTTGTACTGCTGGCAATGTGATGCTTACCGTCTCGGTAGCTTCTATTGTAGTTATTGATCCTGATCTTGCTATTACCCTTACTTCAAAATCTCCAGCTTCTGTGTAACTGTGATTGACAGATGAACCTTCCATAATGATAGTTGGGACTTCATCAACTAGATCACCAAAAAATATGTCATAGCTCATTGCATTAGTTGCACTGGGAGTAACAGTGATTACATTAGTATTTACTTCATCTATTGAGATGTCTAATATTAAATCACTAGGAGGATCAAAAGCGACTGTCAATGTTTGCGTAGCTTGAATAGAATCTTCCATAACGTTAAACGCTGTACCAGTAATAGTGAATGTACCCTCTGCATATTGATGAGTTGCAGTCTGTCCTAGATCGATTCTGTCCTCTGTAGAACCGTCGCCAAAGTCTAGTTTAAAGTATGATGCACCTTCTGCTGTAGGGATGATATTTACTAATCCTACTTGGTCGGCATCTGGCTGTATGTTCATCTGTAAGTTAGATGGCGCAGTGACAGATATTCCTGTGAAAGGATCGTCTTCGCTACAAGCAATGATAGTTGTTATGGCGAGTAGCAATAATAGTGTTTGTTTTATGTATTTCATATTTATCAATTAGATTGATTTAATTAATATTCATTGATTTCTTTAAAAACCTATATTTTTAAGTGGAGTACTAATTATTATATCGTTAAAGATTGAGATCCGAAAAATTTAACAATGTTAAAAGTGCTAGTGGCTTTAATACCCCGGATTTTGTGCCCATATATTTCCTGCAACTTCTATCTCTACTAATGGGATAGGGAAGAGCTCATGAGTGCCAACTATGAAGCCGGGAATCTTTGCCGCAGCTTCACCTCTTCTTACCAGATCAAAAAATCTATGTCCTTCTCCAGCAAGCTCTAGTCTACGTTCTTGCTGTATATCTTGTTCTAAAGATCCTGCTGTAGTTACTAGATCACTTAATCCTGCTCTAGTTCTTACCCGATTTACATACTCTTGCGCTTTCGCATCGTTGCCTATGGCGTTGTAAGCTTCAGCCGCAAGTAGTAATACATCACTAAATCTAATCGCTCTATAGTTAGTAGAGTTTGTCAAGTTAGGGTCCTGAAAAGCTTCTCCAGTTCGTGGAATATATTTATGGTTATAATATCCAGTATGTTCCCAGCCCTCTCCGTATGACACTTGATTTCCTTGGGACTCTTGCTCATTTTTGTAAGCTTCTATATCCATGATTGTTGCGCGGAATCTATTGTCATTTGGTGTATATTGATCCACTAAATCTTGCACAGGTACGTTGAAGCTAAATCCACTTACATACGTAGGTCCACTGTATCCTCGGATACCAGAAAATCCAACCATTACATTACCTTCACTACATTGTAAACAGCCGAATCCTGCACCCTGCTCATTTGAATATTGTACTTCAAATACTGACTCAATATTATTTTCTGCTACTTGCGTAAAGAGTGTATTGTAATCATCATATAGATCATATACACCTGAATCAATTACATCATCTAATATAATTGTCGCTGCGCCAAATTTCTCTTGGAAAACTAAAACTTTTCCTAGAAGAGCTTGAGCTGCTCCTTTAGTCACACGACCTTTTTGATCCCACGATGTAGGTAATACATTTGAAGCGAATGTTAAGTCAGATTCTATCTGTGCATATACATTAGCTTGCGCTTCTCTGCCATAATCTTGCACAGACCCAAAACTTACTCTCACATCAATAGGCATCGGTATATCACCAAACCATTTTGTCAATTCAAAAAAGTAATAAGCTCTTAAGAAAGCTGCTTGACCCATTACTAGATCTTTATTTTCGAAATTAGTTTTATTTTCAAATTCGAAAATGTAATTACATCTATTTACTCCAGCATACATCCAATTCCAAAGATCTTGTAAATTGCTATTTACAGGACCATGTCTCATATCATCTATCTCTTGAAACCCCGGAACATCATTCGCATTTTCTCCTCCACAAAGAGTATTGTCAGATGCAAATTCACCCATCAGGACATTGATGTAAGATGACTGCAGTAAATCATATGCTCCTATTAATGCCTGTTGGTAATCGTCTTCAGAGTTGAAAAATGTCTCCGAATTAATTTGGTATAATGGATCTACCTCTAGAAATTCACTACATGACTGACCTACCATTATTATAGCTGCCAGTATCCAAAATTTTATATTAGTTATTTTATTCATAGTCTATAGTGTTATTTTGATACCTGCAATAAATGTTCTTGCTTGAGGATAGTATCCGTTATCTATTCCAGAGTCCAGAGGATTTCCAGAGGAAATGTTAGGATCATATCCTTGGTATTTTGTCAATGTAAATGGATTACTTATTGATCCATAGATTCTTATTTTTTCAAATCCGATACTTTGAATTCCATATCGAGGAATAGTGTATCCTAGTTGTAAAGTTTTGATACGTAGGTATGAACCATCTTCAATAAAATAATCAGAGAATAGATTATTGTCGGTAGCTCCGGTAGTTAGTCTTGGTATGTTAGTACTAGTACCCTCACCGTGCCATCTATCAACGCTATAAGCTGTCCTATTAGTGAGTGGAAGGTTACGTGCGTAGTTACGAACTAAATCTCTTCCTACCTGAGCATCCGCAAATGCTGAGAAATCAAATCCATGAATCTCTGCGCTGAAACTCATTCCAAATATGTATTCAGGAATAGGGCTACCAATAAATGTGCGATCTTCTGAATCGATTGCTCCATCATTATTACGATCTACAAATCTTAAATCTCCTGGTAGTGCGTCTGGTTGCGATGCGTGAGATTCTATCTCACTTGCATTTTGGAACACACCATCGGTTTCTAAGCCATAGAAATATCCAATTGGTTGTCCTACTTCCCATCGTGTTGGAGGTAATTGCCCAATTGAGAATCCTCCACCTTGTATAAATGATACACCGTCATTAAGACTTGTAGTTTCGTTCTTTAATTTTGATCCGTTTACTCCGAAATTGAAACTAATATCTTCGGAAAAATCATATCTATAGTTGATCGCTAATTCGATTCCAGTGTTCTTAATCGATCCCGCATTAGCAATTGGAAGTCCTCCACCAGGAGCAGTATATCCGGTAATCCCCGATACAGGGATCGAAAGTAGTAAATCATTACTTTCTTTAATGAAGTAGTCTGCTGTTACGGTTAATGCTTCATCAAAAAGATTTAGATCTAATCCTAAATTGAACTGTGTGTTGCGTTCCCAATTGATATCTGGATTGGAAATAGCACCTACTGCTTGCCCAAATACTAAAGTATTACCATCGAAAACATATTCTGATTCACCATTGAGCCCAGCTACATATCGGAAATCTCCAATTTTATCATTACCCGTCTGGCCATAACTCAATCTCAGTTTAGCAAAATCAATAATACTATTATTCTGTAGGAATGACTCTTCGCTCATCACCCAGCCGACAGAAATAGAAGGGAATATTCCGTATCTGTTGTTAGGGCCAAATCTAGTAGTACCATCGCGTCTAATGATACCTGAGATAAGATATTTATAATTATATCCATATTGTATTCTTCCAAACTGAGACATTAATCTGAATGTACCAGCACCAGAGCTAGCGCCTCCAGGTCTGATCTCATTAGCTTGAGATACTGCTGCAAATTCGAAAGAGTTGTTAGGCACTCCAAATCCTGTTGCGTAAACACCTTGAAAGTTTTCTTCATACATAGAAGTTCCTGCTGTAACATCTATTTTGTGAACATTATCGTAAGCATAAGTATAATTTAATACATTATCCCAACCCCATGATGAGTATGTCTGTGTCGATTCGCTTACTGAACTTTCTACAGTATTGAATACTTTTCCTGATCCATAAAATTCGATAGGGGAAAAACCTCTATTCGTAACTAAAGAAAAGTTAAAAGGAAGGCTAGAAGTGAAGGTTAATCCTTCAGCTATATCATAACTTAACCCTGCTGTTCCACTGAATCTATTGACATCTACATTGTTAAATGTATTTGCGATCTGCTGTAGGGGATTGATTACTTCTGCCCCTAATCCCTCAGCTAAAGTGTAATCTCCATCTTCATCAAAAGGCGTAAGTGTAGAAGGCATGTTGAGTGCATTGAAAAGAACTGATCCAATTGCATTTTCACTAAGTGTTTTTCTGTTTTGCTTCGCATATGTTACAACAGAATTGAATTTGAGTTTCTCCGAAAGATCCACATCAAGATTTACATTTCCAGTATATCTTTTAAATCCTGCTTTTTCGCCACCTACAATACCTTGTTGATCAAAGTATGATCCGCCAATAGCATATCTTGCTTTATCACCACCACCACGTACATTTAGGAAGTAGTTTCTGATAGGTGCATTTTGGAAAACTTCATCTTGCCAATCAGTACCTTCTCCTAAATCAGAAATAACATTAAATGGAGGCGTTTGTCCACCATTGGCATGGGCTTCATTAGAGAGAATTGCATATTCCGTTGCATTAAGTACTGGAATACGTCGAGCAGAACTCTGGGTGCCAACATATGCATGGAAGTCGATGACTGGCTTATCACTTTTAGTACCTTTTTTAGTGGTGATTAATACTACACCATTGGCGGCTTGTACACCATATATACTAGCTGATGCATCCTTAAGGATGTTTATACTTTCTATACTATAAGGATCAAGTGCGCTAAGGTCAGCATATCTTACACCGTCTACGAGTATAAGTGGATTGTTGTCACCATTTGTGGAGATACCACGAATACGTATGTTGTAACCGCCACCTGGAGATCCAGATTGCGAACTGATCTGAACACCGGCCGATTGTCCTTGAAGTGCTTGCTCTAATCTATTAGGGTTAAGTTTAGCGACCTCTTCAGCTTTCACAATAGATACCGCTCCTGTTATCTCTTTTTTTGTTGATGACCCATATCCGATTACTACTACTTCGTTAAGTAGAGCTGATGAAGAATTAAGTGCAAAATTCATTTTTTCAATTCCAGTTACGGTTGCCTTCGCAGATATGTAGCCTACATAGCTCATTTCTAATATGTCCCCAACGGAAGCTAATATTTCATAATTTCCGTCCAAATCGGTAACAGTACCAATTGTTGTTGATTTATTAAAAATATTAGCAAAAGCTAAACCTTCGTTTGTGCTAGCATCTGTAATCGTTCCCGAAATTGTGCCAGTTTGTGCAAATAATCCCATTGGTATTAAATACAGGATTACTAGCCATAGTCTTTGTTTCATATGGTTTGTTGTGTACTGCGATTATTAATGAATAACCGGAGAAAGATAAAAGAAATAGACTTAAAGAGTATTTTAAAAAGTATCTTTTGTCTCTTAGACGATCTAATAATATTAATACTCTATTGATAATCAAATATAAAATTTGAGAAAGCCTTTATAATCATAATTATTAAAAATTTGTAAGCCGAGCACCTCTCAAATGCGGCATCCGGCTTACAAATAAATTATTTAAATTTTTACAAATTTCTGAGTACTTCTAAATGTATCAGTGGTAAGAGACAAAATGTATGTTCCTTGAGGGTAATTGTCTACATTGACAGTTTTGCCTGTAGTATTGTTTCCAATTTGGATTGTATTCATCAATTTACCCTGTAAAGAAATGATCTGAATAGTACCATTGACAAATGATGTTAGTACATCTAAGTGGATAAGATCTTGAGCGATAGTAGGGTAGAGGTTTATCAAATTGTTATTCACTTCTAGATCGTTAGTTCTTGTCATACAAGCTTCACAGCTCTCATAACAAACTACGCCTGTCGATGATACAGCTTCAGCTTCTGTAAGGTCTACTAATCTATTAGTGAACATTCCGTCCGGTGTTGTCACCGTACATGAACTACCTTCAATCAAAGATTCTTGGTTTTCACCATCCACTCCGTTTTTGAATTTGTATTCGTAAATGGTTTTGTCCAATTCTAGAGTTACGGTCCATACACCATCTCCATCATCGTCAGTCATTGGGATATTTCCCCAGTTAGAGAATTGCCCAAAAAGATTAACACCATCTGCACTTACCGTTTCAACTTCATTCATATCTACAGAGAAAGTAGTCATTGTAGGTTCTGCAGCAGGGGCACAGTTAGTATCAGTAGTACACTCAGCGAAGCAAGTATTTACTTCTGTAGTCCCGGCGTCTAGATATCTGTCATTGAAATTGTCTGGATTTGCACAGTCCTGCCCTGCTATGTTTTCCTTACATGAGAAATCAGGGCAATTGCCATTAGTGAAAGTATAAAACCCTTCCCATCCTACAAGTCTTTCTATAGTAACACTATAAACTCCGTCTCCATCTTCATCGCTCATTTCATAGTTTCCTCCTGGAGCCCCAAATTCAGCACCTCCAGCTAACCAAACTCCCGTATCAGACGGATCATCTACACCTACGTTCCATGTAATATTTGCTGAAGTGCCACACGCATAGCAGCTTGCATAGCATACTGCATCTAAGTTCGTATCGGCAGTGACTGAGACTATTCTATTAGTAAATCCGTCTGTAGTAATTGTACAACTGTTTGTTTTATTTAGATCTTCCGATCCTGTCCAATCATCGAATGAGAATTTGTATTCATGTGATCCAATTGGTAAACTTACTGTAGTCGTCCATACTCCATCTGCATCATCGTCATTCATTGGATTGGCATTGCCTGACCACTCATTAAAAGCTCCACTTAGATACATTTGTGTGAATGTTTCAGTAGACTCATTCATATCTACATTAAAAGTAACTTCATATTCAGGAATTTCACCACTAGTTACTACTCTTACATTGTCGAAGTAAGTGATTACATCTACGTCAGCAGCATCTACCAGAAAATCAGCGAAGAATACTAGCTTGGAGTATGTATCTCCTAATGCTGGTGTGAAAGGATCTTCTAATGATGGTGCTGTGAAATCAATACATACGGTTTCCCATTCATTTACAAGGGTATTTGATACTGATTGAATCCAATTTGGTGCACCACCCATTGCTTCTTCAAATTTAACAGAGATAGTACCTATATGATCCATATGAACATCAAGGCAAATCATACCACTAGTCGCGTCTACTGGTGTCGTAGGATTAGGATTTGTAAAGGCTCCAGCCCATGGTTGTGCATTTGCTGGCTTATTAAGTTCGAATACAGTACTACTCATGTTGATACCTGACATATTAGGGTTCGGTACTGGTGCAACAATAGAATCAGCTAGTGTACTTCCAAAGTGAAATAAGCCTGCAGTTGTTTCCGCAGTTTCCGCATCTAAAATTATAGTTGTCGTTTCGCCACTGCCGCCACCATCTGGGAACACTATATTATCAATATATATTATTTGCTCTGCAGGTGCAGCTTCTCCTAATCCATGGAAAAGAACTAATCTAGAGAACATTTTTCCCGCAGTCATAGAATTATTAGCTTCTCCTGCCTGAGTTAAATCAAAACATAACGTTGTCCATTCGTTTAGTACATCGTTTTGCACTGTTAGTTGCCATTCGTCCTCTGCTGTTCCATTTTCTAACTTTACAGTAAGACTATTTGTTTCTGAGAAATGTACGTCAATACAAATTTCTCCACCATTGGTTGCATCTATTCCTTCTAAAGGATCAGGATTAGAAAATCCACCTGCCCATTCTGGACCGTTGGCTAATTCTGTGAACGGATATACAGTTGCACTTGTATTGATACCACTAGGATTAGGGTTAGCTACAGGATCTAATACTACTCCTTCTTGGGCTCCTCCAAAGAATTGAAAAGGAATAGTTGTCTCAGGAGACTCGTAATCAAATACGTTCTGAGCGTTTATCGATACCATTCCTAGGAATAGCATAATAGGGAGTAAATGTTTTTTCATTCTTTTAGGTTTATTTGATTATCTGATTAGCAAGTATGAGATACAATGATCGAAATAGATCTCTAAATATTTTGACAATAATACGCCATAGATAACTGAAAAACAGTGAAAATAACTACATCTTTACTACATCATCGTCTAATTAATTTATATTTACAGATGTATGGAATATAGTGGTAATTATAACGTAACTAATTGTAAGTCATTATTTTGTGTGCCTTTAATTCGCATGATTGTTTGTGTTTTATTACTACATCATAGTACATTTTTACTTTCTCAAGATAAAGTTTTAGGTATTCCAAATATCGAATCGTTTACAAAAAAGGATTATAAGGCAGGTACGTCTAATTGGTCTATTGTTTCCATGAATAATGGAAATATACTTGTGGCTAACAATTCTGGATTTTTGGATTACAATGGAGTAAAATGGAATCTAAAGACCTTGCCTAACAGATCTATAGCAAGATCGATATGTTTAGCAGAATCGGGTAGAATATATGTCGGAGGACAGGATGAGATAGGTTATTACATGGCAGATTCTATTGGGAATCTCAGATTTCAGTCGATTAGACAGCAAATCCCAAGCATACATTTACCATTGGAGGATGTATGGGAATGTAGGGCAATTGGGAATAAGGTATGTTTTAGATCGACAAACAAAGTTTTTATATACGAAGAGTCAATAGGTTTTGAAGTAATTGATCCAAAAGGACCGATTATATCGATTGATGATATCAACGGTTCATTCTATTATACAGATCTTATCGAAGGTATAGTTTCGGTTGATAGTCAGATTCCACTTCAATTGGAGGGAGAGACTTTAATCGGCACTCAAATTGTCTCAATATTAGCTTTTGGTGAGCAAGAGATGCTTATCCTTACTGAGCAAGATGGTGCCTATTTGGTATTAGATAACATTGTCCGAAGAATCAAAGAGACTACATATGATATTATTAAGAGATTAAGAGTGAACTGTGCTGTAACTATATCAAACGGTCAGTTTGCAATTGGTACTCAGTTTGGTGGCATTGTCATTATTGATCAGTATCAAGAAGTCATTTCTATCTATGACAAGTCCAATAATCTCATCAATAATGATGTCAGATCTCTAAGTACTGATGCTTATGGTAACCTTTGGGCAGGCACTAATAATGGTATAAGTAAAATAGATCTAGCAGGTCGTATAAGAGTGTTTTCTCCTGACGGTGACGAACAAAGTTCTACTTACGATATTGCCTGCGCTAATGATAATTTATATATTGGCACTAATACTGGATTGTATAGAACAGGTATATCTAAAGCAGGCATGAGTTATATGCATGATGGATTCACGAAGGTGCCTGGATCAGACGGACAGATATGGGGTATCAATGTAATTGATGATAAAGTACTTATAGGCCATAATGATGGGCCATATCTATTAGAGGATGGATCACTTCGAAGATTAGCAGATCGGCCAGGAGTTTGGAAATTCATTTCTACAAAGGATGAATACCTTTATGTGGGAACTTATACTGGTGTTGATATCTACAAATGGCATTTTGGTGCACCAATCTATTATAAATCTTTGGAAGGATTCACAGAGTCATCTCGAATAATAATTTCTGTAAGAGAAAATGAAATTTGGGTTTCCCATCCATATCGTGGAGTATACAGACTTACTCATAATGATCAATTTGAAAATGTGATTATTGAAAAATACGGAGAAGCAGGAGGTTTGCCCTCTGGCTTAGGTAATTATATTTTTGATATAAATGGAATACCTACTGTGACGGCTAGTACCGGTGTATATAGTTTTGATAGAGTGAGCAATGTATTTAAAGAAAATACTAACTTTCATGAGATAGATTCTGACGAACACAATGTGAGACGTCTATTAAATGAAGGATATTATATTGCAGAACACGAAGTGGGAAAGCTAAATATAGTTCAAGAATCTAAAGATACTGTTAGGGAAATATATCCAGAGCTTAATGATGTTTTTGTTGGAGGTTTCGAGAATTTATACGAATTAGATTCTAATACAATTTTGATCTGTACTGATAAGGGAGTCATACTATATAATAGTTCTAATATTGGGGGAAACATTGCGCCTAATGTAGAGATACACGAAGTGAAATTGGCTACTAGAGATAATCAAATTCTACATGCTGGTTATGGTGTGATATCGGAAGATAATGTGGTTCTGCAATCCAATGAAAATGCTATAAGGTTTTTGTTTAATAGTTTTAACCATAGTGAGAGATCAAAATTTAGATATCGCCTAATTGGATTGGAAGAGGAATGGTCCGATTGGACGAATGAATTAAGTAAGGAGTATAATAACCTATCACATGGATCATATAGCTTTGATGTACAGACCGCAGATATGTACGGAACCACATCTGTATCTAAGAGTTTTTCATTCGAAATTAAAGCACCGTGGTATTTGTCTTCAGTTGCTAAGTTGCTTGTTACAATACTATTTGTTGGGGGATTATTACTGATCTATATTGTTCCTCAAAAAAAATATAAAACTGAAACCAAAGTATTACAATTAGCAAATCAACAATCGGAAGAAGAAATCGAAATACTCAAATCTCAACAGCTTGAATCTGAAATCGTCCATAAAAATGCGCAACTCGCATCTTCAACATTACATCTAGTACAGAAAAATGAAACGATTAATAAAATCCGGACAGAAATAGAAAGCGTTAGAAAAACAGTTAAAGATCCGGAAGCGAAGAAAGAATTGAAGAAGGTGATTTCTGTATTGTCCGATGATGAACGATTGGAGGACGATTGGGAAAGCTTTAGTGTGCACTTTGATCAAGTGCATTCTGACTTCCTTAAGCGACTCAAAGGACAATATCCTGAGTTGACTCGAAAGGATCGCAAGATGGCCGCTTATCTCAGAATGAATTTATCGACAAAAGAAATTGCACCGCTACTAGGTATCTCAGCTAGAGGTGTAGAGATCGGAAGGTATAGATTGAGAAAGAAAATGGAGTTGGATACTGGGATAAAGTTACGCAAGTATATGGTGGATTTTTGATGGAAGAGAATGATTGAATTAACATTTTATAGGATGTTTTGAATAATACTTTGAAAACCGCGTGCTTACTATATAGGTAGCTTAATTAATAAAATTTGACATATTTTTTGCTGTTGCTGCTTGTAGACGTTGCACTTTCGTCGAAGTTAAGAAAAGCTTCATAATTCCAATCATACGTTCAGTAGTAATTCTAGTAATATACATTCCTATTACATATTCTTATCAGATCTATATTGTATTGATCTAAGGCAGATGATCAAAATCATATTTTTTATAAATGACTTCATTATATTTGAAACTAAATATAATAACTGTACTAATGGTAAAATATAGAAAAGAGAAAGACAGCATAGGATATATCAAAGTACCTTCAGATGCATATTATGGACCGCAAACGCAAAGATCTATTCAAAACTTTAAGATAGGTAGACAACGTATGCCTATCGAAGTGATTAAAGCGTTCGGAGTACTTAAAATGGCTGCGGCAAGGACTAATGCCGCATTAGGTGTATTATCAAAAAAGAAAGCAGTACTCATAGAAAGAGTATGTAAGGAGATAATAGAAGGAAAACTCGACGATCAATTCCCATTAGCAGTTTGGCAGACAGGTAGTGGTACTCAGTCTAATATGAATGTCAATGAGGTAGTAGCCAATCGAGGACATGTACTTAAGAAGGGTAGTCTTGCTGACGAGAAGAAAGCGTTGCACCCAAATGATGATGTAAACAAATCTCAATCATCGAACGATACATTCCCAACAGCTATGCATATCGCGGCTTATCATACGGTGGTAGATGTAACTATCCCTGGACTGAAAAAACTAAGAAATACACTTCATGCTAAGTCAGAAGAGTATATGAATGTGGTGAAGATCGGACGTACTCACTTCATGGATGCTACACCTCTTACACTTGGACAAGAATTGTCAGGATACGCGTCTCAATTAGAGCATGGCATACGAGCAATAGAAAATACTATGGCCCACTTATCGGAGCTAGCGCTTGGAGGTACTGCCGTTGGCACTGGACTTAATACACCTAGAGGATATGCTAAGAAAGTAGCAAAAGAAATAGCTAATATAACAGGCCTACCTTTCGTAACTGGTACTAATAAGTTTGAAGGATTGGCAGCGCATGATGCTATCGTAGAGACTCATGGAGCACTCAAGACTGTCGCTGTGTCTCTTATGAAAATAGGTAATGACATACGCATGTTGGCATCTGGTCCAAGGTGTGGCATCGGAGAGCTTAATATTCCAGCTAACGAACCTGGATCGTCTATCATGCCTGGTAAAGTGAATCCTACACAGTCGGAAGCACTGACGATGGCTATGGCTCAAGTAATGGGAAATGATGTAGCCATTAATATTGGTGGTATGAATGGACATTTTCAGCTCAATGTGTTCAAGCCAATGATGATCTATAATTTTCTTATGTCAGCAAGACTGATAGGTGATGCTTGTATTAGTTTCAGTGATAATTGTGCACAAGGTTTAGAGCCTAACTACGAGAATATCACAGCGAATCTCAGTAATAGTCTCATGCTAGTTACTGCTTTGAATACAAAGATAGGTTACGATAATTCTGCAACTATAGCCAAGAAAGCACATAATGAAGGAACTACTCTCAAGCAAGCAGCAATGGACTTAGGTTTCCTTACTGAGAAAGAATACGACCAATGGGTTAAGCCAGAAAAGATGACTAAGGGATTGTAAGATTGTATATTTTTTCAGACAAACGTTTAGCCTAGTTTCATTCATTTGATGCTAGGCTTTTTTCGTTTCAGATTAATCTAAGATCCAAGTTTGAGTATTATTGTAGATACGTTTTTGGGTATCAGGATATTTTTTTAGTGGCCTGTTTCCTTACTTTTCTTTAGTCTTGAAAATCAAATATATTTCTTAGAATCCAGCATCTTGTATCATATTACTATTGTACATGGTGGTGTACTTCTTCCAGGGTGTGTCTTTATAATAGTCTCTAGCAAAGTAGGTGACAATAAGCTCCATACTTCTTGAGTCTTGATATCCAGGTATAGGTTGTATTACCTTCAAGCCTTCATCTAGAAATACTACAGTAGGAAAGCTAAGTCTACCCTTGAGAATGAGTTCAGCTAACTCGTGATGACCTTTACGACCAGATTTAACATAAGAGTATTTTAATCCATTGAAAATAAT
>Ga0228639_1000637_pt1 | contig 15482 bp, 8 predicted proteins | sample 50DmetaG_FD_190532 | JGI IMG/M metagenome (GOLD analysis project Ga0228639, IMG submission 190532) | Seawater microbial communities from Monterey Bay, California, United States - 50D | ecosystem: Environmental > Aquatic > Marine > Coastal | place: USA: California | collected 2016-10-18
GATATAGCCGATCGGTCCTTTGCAGAGGACTCCCAGGCCGAGCAAACTCCCTGCAAGAATGGCGTGCCACACGCGAACGGAGGAAGCACTGCTTGTCTGAAAAGGTTGCTTAGTGCTGTCGGTGTGATGGCGTCTGTCCTGGAGAAAAGGTTCAACTAGAAGGAGTGTCGCCCATGTCGACAGAGCAACAAGAATCGAGTCAGGGGTCGCGGCATGAGATTCGATTGCGACTAGTAAACAGCCGAGGTAGGCAAGGGCTGCAACAATGCCGGTTGCCGTACTGAAGCAACGAGTGCCAAGCCGAAGAAGAGCAAGAGACGTTAACAGGGCTGCAAGTGCTGCAGGAAGACGGGCAGCAATTTCATTCATCCCAAAAACTGAAAAACATGCGGCCATACACCAATGCATTAGCACGGGCTTGTCGACCGCAAGTTCACCGTTGAATAGAGGAACCGTCCAGTTGCCTGTTTCAACCATGGTTTGAGCGATAGCAGCAAATCGTGGTTCATCTTCATCCCAAAAAGGCATCCCAATGAAACCTGAGGCGAGCACAACGATTGCCACAGCAGCAACAAACAGCTGAGAGTGGTGTGTCATATAAGAAATGAACCGATTCATGAACGTGGCTCCAGGCAGGATGGTGTTCTAGTCAGTAGGGATGAGAACTTTGGGCGAGTGAACGGGTGTTTTCAGAGTGGGCCTTTGCGATGACCGCGAGGCCAGAATCAAAGGAACGGGGTTTTTCTTTGAGAATTTCAAACCCAGGGGGAAGTAGCGGTAGGATCCCTGGCAGATCGTCTGATCGAACCACGAGTCGGGCTAAAGACGTATCACGGAGATGCCGAATACCTGCATGAATATCTGAAAGTTTCTTAACGGATTCGCCTGTGTAAAAGACAAGACTAGGCCGAGGTGTTTTGACGCTCGCCCAGACGCCTGTTCGTTGCTCTGGGGATAATTCGGCGAGAAGATTTGCAGCGCCTTGATGGTGGGCAAGGCGGACTGCTGCAACACCACCGAGGAGGGCTAGAAATAAGACTGAGGAACTTATGAGTGTACTGACGGCAAGCCCTCGCTTTCCGCGTGATTGTAAAATGAAGCACGCAGCAGCAGTCAGAACCGGAAGGAATCCAAGAAGTCCAAGCCATTCGTTTCCGGGGGCAAACTGATGGGAAATTACGGGGAGTCCGCCAATGAAACAAACACCGACTATTGCAAGGCTCAGCCACCCGATATGCATGACCACTGATGCGGCTTTATCTGATGTCATGTTTCTGAAGACCACTTTCTCCCAACCAGTGTGTCCGCAGATCCAGTCAGCGACGTAAAGAGCGGTAGCAATTGAAATAGCCGGGTATGCCGGCCAGATATAACCGGGAAGTTTTGTTCCTGCGAGTGAAAAAGTACCAATCCAGACCAGGGCCCAACATCCGGCAAAGGTAATAGCGCGGAAGTGGGAGCTCGTCAGGCGTTTTGTTCGCCAAAGAAATAGGGCATGGGCTGGAATGGCAAGCAGAATAATCGACCACGGGAACATCCCAATGGCGAGGATCATCGGATAGTACAGGAACGAACCGGAGTGCCCTTCCATGGGGGCGGCAAATCTCCCAGCATTATGAATAAGAAGGAAATCGGTAATCCACTGCCCGTTCGTCCGCAGACCAACCAATAGATACCATGGCAGGGCGACAAGTGTGGCTACAGAAACAATAGTAAGTGGCCGCAGGGAGACCGCAGTTGTGTAAAGCCAGGATCTGCCATCAATCGGATCAGATTTTTGTCGAAGGACTGAAGCGGTGAGAAGGAATGCAATCATCGGGAGGACGATGCCAACGGGACCTTTCGCGAGAATGGCTAATCCACAGGCGAGGCCGATGCCTATGGCATGCCTCCGGGTGATCATTGTGAGTGCTCCCCGTTGATGAATGGCATGAACATAAATGGCGGCAGCCAAAGTGGTGCAAAAAACAAGTGACGCATCAGGGGTTGCGGCTCGTCCGCCGACACCCGTCCAAATGCACGTCGACATAACAAGGCCTGAGAGGAGTCCAACGAGTGGCCCAGCGAGAAGTCGTCCAGTCCACCATGTCAGGAGGCACGTGCCAACAGTCAGGCAGGCTGACCCTATACGAACACCAAATTCATTGCGGCCAAAAAATGAAACCCCGACGATTTGTACCCAATTGACAAGTGGAGGCTTTTCAACACGAAGAGTTCCGTTGTAAGTAGGCACAACCCAGTCACCCGAATCCAGCATTGCCAGTGTGCAGGCAGCATTTTTTGGCTCGTCTTCATCCCAGAGCGGGGCCGTACCAAGCCCCGGCAAAAGAGCGGCAGTAGCCGAAATTACGATGATCAGGATTGCGATTAAGGGGCTTCTGAATATCACCAGCGTCGCCCAAAGAGGATGAAAGGAACGGAGCAGGAGGGTAGAAGCAGCAGCGATGCTGGTCAAGCCGTACAAAATGACGTTTTTTAGGTATATTAAGGCCGGTTGACCGCCTGCTTGGGGCGGGTATGTTCAAGATCAAGCAACCACCTTTCTAAACGGTCTATTCCCGGGAGAACGCACCCCTTGGCTGACGAAAAAACCCCATCTGATGACGCTTCAAATATGCCGCCATCAGAGAATGACGGCAGTGGATCACCTGATCGTGGATTGGGCGGCCGACTTATCGATCTGCCAATTGAGCAAGAACTCAAGGAGAGTTACCTGACATACGCAATGAGCGTTATCGTCAGTCGAGCTCTTCCTGACGTTCGCGATGGACTGAAGCCATCGCAGCGACGCATTCTGGTTGCCATGAATGACCTGAATCTTTCACCAGGTTCTTCCCGGGTGAAGTGCGCGAAGATATCGGGTGACACCAGTGGTAACTACCATCCTCATGGCGAAAGTGTGATCTATCCTACGCTCGTCCGTATGGCTCAAGAATGGAACATGCGGCACGTGCTTGTGGATAAGCAGGGTAACTTCGGATCAATCGCCGGATTGCCTGCCGCAGCTATGCGATACACCGAAGCTCGGCTGTCCCCGATTGCGTCACAAATGCTTGATGACATCAATCTCGACACAGTCGATTTTGTGCCAACCTATGATGAGCGAAATACTGAACCCGTCGTACTTCCGAGTCGTTTTCCAAACCTGGTAGTGAATGGAGCAGGTGGTATTGCTGTCGGTATGGCAACAAGCATTCCCCCGCACAATCTTGGTGAAGTATGTCGTGGGCTTGTTCAAATGATCGACAACCCAGACACATCAATGGCAGAGTTGCTTGAGATTGTCCCTGGCCCGGATTTCCCAACTGGTGGAATCGTCATGGGAAGGGAATCCTTGCTGCGTGGGTATCTGACTGGAAGAAGTACAATTACGCTGCGCGCACGTGCTCACGTCGAAGAATTTGGGAAAAATCGCAATAGGATTGTTATTACAGAAATTCCGTACCAACAAACACGAGACGCCATTGAGGAAAAAATTGCGGATCAGGTGAGTAACGAGCGAATAAAAGGAATTTCTGCGATTCGTAACGAAAGTGACCTGAAAGAGCCTGTACGACTTATTTTGGAGTTGAAGCGGGATGCTGACCCGGACGTTGTTCTCAATCAGCTCTATCAATTTTCGCCACTCCAGACGAGTTTTTCGCTCATCTTTCTTGCCCTGGTAGATGGCAAGCCGAGGATGCTCTCGTTCAAAAACATGCTTGAAGAGTTTCTGCGGCATCGGACGACAGTTCTTCGTCGAAGGACGCAGCATCTTCTTGCACGAGCGAGGAATCGTAAGCATACACTCGAAGGCCTTCTTGTCGCCTTGGCTAACATCGATGAAGTGATCAAAATCATCCGCAGTTCCAAGTCTCAAGCAGAGGCAAAGCAACGCTTGATGCAGATTGAAACACCGGCATCGCTGTTACAGCGGGCCCTTGGTGATGAAGGATTTGGGATTCTTCAGGAAGAACGAGGGAAAGCTGAGGTCTATGGGTTGTCGCCTGTCCAGGCTGATGCTGTATTGCGTCTTACGCTTGGGCAGCTCGTGAATCTTGAGCAAGAAAAGCTGGGTGGTGAACATCAGGAACTGCTCATCAAGATTCGTGAATTCCTCCGGATTTTGTCGAGTGAAGAAAATATTCGTGCATTGATAAGGGCGGACTTACTCGCTATCGAGTCAAAGTTTGCGGAGCCTCGACGAACCGAGATCAGTGGCGAAGTCGCTGATATTCGTGACATGGCAGAGTTAATTACCGAAGCAACGATGGTTGTCACAATTACTCGGTCAGGCTACGTCAAGCGAACTGCGGCTGATACCTATCGAGCACAACGACGAGGCGGGAAGGGGTTGACTGGGGCTCGGGTTGATGAGTCTGATCCTGTCGAACATTTTTTCGTGGCAAGCACCCATGATTGGTTGCTGGTGTTTACTACGCGAGGCAAGGTCTTTTCGATGCGAGTCTTTGAGTTGCCAGAACTCGCTCGTGATGCAAAAGGCAGGGCACTCGTGAATCTGCTGGAGTTTGAAGAAGGTGAACGGGTGGCAGAGTGTCGCGCGGTTTCTGGATTCGATAACCCAGATCAGTGTTTATTGCTTGCAGCGCGTAGTGGCACCGTGAAAAAGACGCCACTTGAGCAGTATCGTCGTCGACGTACAAAAGGCCTGATTGCCGTGAAACTGAAGGAAGGCGATGAACTTGTTGGTGCAGTCATTACGCAACCAGGTGACGAGCTTGTACTGGCAACGTCTTCAGGTATGGCTATTCGGTTCCCAGAATCCGATGCTCGACCAATGGGGCGTGATACCAGTGGTGTTCGGGGCATCAAGCTTGGCAAGGGTGATAGCTTGGTCGGTCTTGTTGTTGCAGATCCCTCTGCGACCCTTCTTACTGTGTGTGAAAAAGGGTACGGGAAACGGACGCCGTTTGGTGCAGGTACGCCGCTTACCGAGGGAGAACCTTCGGCAGGAGGCGGTGTTGAAGAATCTGAAACAGAGTCGAGTGGAATGCGTTACCGCACGCAGGGTCGAGGTGGTAAAGGGGTGCGTGACATTAAGACGACTGCCCGAAATGGCAAGGTCGTGTCGATTGTCTCGGTACGAGACGAGGATCAGGTCTTGATGATGACTGCTCGTGGGAAACTGCAACGCGTGAATGTTGGTGAGATTAAGGCTATCGGCCGAAATACGCAGGGCGTTCGGATCATGCGTCTAGACGATGCCGATTCGCTAGCTGCGGTGGTTCCTGTGCCACCAAGTGAACAGGAAGAGGCGGAGACTGTTCCTGAAGACGAGTAGCCATTGGCCAAGGGTTAAAGGGCCGGAATGAAAATAGCAGTAGTCGGCACAGGGTATGTGGGGTTAGTCACTGGTACATGCCTGGCTGACAGTGGTAGCGACGTCATATGCCTCGACATTGATGAGAAAAAGGTTTCTTCTCTCAAAGAGGGCAAGATTCCGATTTATGAGCCAGGCCTAGAAGAACTCGTTGAGCGGAATACGCGGGTTGGGCGGCTGCAGTTCACTACTGACACGAACGAGGCGGTTGCAGCAGCCGAGATAGTCTTTCTTGCAGTTGGAACACCACCAACTACGAGCGGAGCAGCTGATTTGACAGCTCTCTGGAGTGTGGTGTCATCAATAGCCTCACATCTCGCAAAAGACGCCATTGTAATAACAAAGAGCACAGTGCCTGTTGGTACTGCTGCCAAGATCGAACAACAACTGCTGGAAGCCACGGGTCACAAGTGTCATGTTGCCAGTAACCCGGAGTTTCTCAAAGAAGGGGCAGCGATAGAAGATTTCCAACGGCCCGACCGTGTGGTGGTAGGTGTGCGAACCCCCGAAGTTGCCGAAAAACTCCGAAGGCTTTACTCGCCATTTTTGCGAACTGAGCGACCGTTTCTGGTCATGTCGCCAGAGAGTGCCGAGATGACGAAATACGTGGCGAATTCACTTTTAGCGACCAAGATAAGTTTTATTAATGAAGTCGCAAATCTTTGTGAGCGAATGGAAGCAAATGTTGATGACGTTAGGCGAGGCATTGGGCACGATAGTCGGATAGGATTTTCCTTCTTGTTCCCTGGCGTCGGTTACGGAGGCAGCTGTTTTCCAAAAGATGTCCAGGCACTTTCTGCCATGGCGCGTGAGCGATCGAGTGAACTAACGATTTTGCAGGCAGTGCACGGAGCAAACCTGGCACAGAAGCAAGTTCTCGGAAACAAAATAACAGATTATTTTGAGGGCAATCTTGAGGGCCGTCGAATAGCTCTTTGGGGACTTGCTTTCAAGCCACGAACAGACGACATCAGGGACGCCCCATCGCTTGAGCTGATTGATGTACTTCTGGCAGCACGGGCAAAGGTTCGAGTTTTTGATCCCGAAGCTATGCAGAATGTTCAAGATATATACGGCAGTGCGCTGGAATACGCATCAAGCCCGCTGGATGCTGTAACCAATGCAGATGCACTGGCGATTGTGACAGAGTGGGGAGACTTCCGCCGGCCGGACTTCAAGGCTCTCAAGGCAGCAATGGCAAGTCATGTGATCTTCGACGGCCGTAATCTCTTTGATAGTGCAGAAATGCTTTCCAACGGGTTTCTGTACCATTCAATAGGCCGATCGGTCGTTGATGGTCGACCCAAAGAGGGTGGTTCTGGATGATTGTTGTCAGCGCCCTGCCTGCTTTATGTCGGTGGTTGTGATGATCTTTTGTTCAGAAAATTGAATAAAATTGCTGAGGCCGTTTGACATGTTTTTTTCACAGGGGTTAAAGTCCTCATTAGTAAATGAGGCTTTGATGAGTAATCGTATAAGGCTCTTTCCCCGGCTTATTATCTTCTTCGGAGTTGAACGTCCGTGAAACTTATTTCCGCAGCCGCTGCAATGGTGGTGCTTGTTCCTTCTTTTGTACAGGCCTCTGATGCAAGTAGAGTACCTCCATCAGCAAGTTTTTTTGGTATTTATGGTCTGTTTTGGATCGTGGCGATCATCGGCTCTGGTTATGCCCTTTGGCAGGCGTGGCAATTTTATCAGTGGATGGAAAGTCAGCCGGGTGGCTCTGAAAAGAACATTGAGATTGCAGGATATGTTCGTACGGGTGCCGATGCTTATCTCAGGCAGCAGTACAAAGTAGTCGCCGGATTTTTTGTAGTTATCTTTGCCCTTCTTCTCTTCATGGCTTTTGGACTCAACGTTCAAAGCGCCTGGGTCCCATTTGCGTTTCTTTCGGGCGGTCTGTTTTCTGGTCTGGCCGGTTGGTTTGGCATGAAGACCGCGACACTCGCAAGTAATCGAACTGCGGCTGGTGCGGAGAAGAGCTTGAACGATGGCCTTCAGGTAGCGTTTCGTTCAGGTGCAGTGATGGGGCTTACAGTGGTTGGGCTTGGTTTGCTCGATATTGTTGTTTGGTTTTTTATCCTGTACTGGCTTGTGCCTATGTTCGCGTCACCGTTGTCGCTTGAAGAAATTACTGTCACGATGCTTTGTTTCGGCATGGGGGCCAGTTCGCAGGCGCTCTTTGCCCGTGTTGGTGGGGGAATCTTTACAAAAGCAGCAGATGTTGGAGCTGACCTTGTTGGCAAAGTTGAGCAAAACATTCCTGAAGATGATGCCCGTAATCCAGCAACAATAGCGGACAACGTTGGCGATAATGTTGGTGACGTCGCCGGGATGGGTGCAGATCTGTACGAAAGCTACTGCGGTAGCATTCTCGCAACTGCTGCACTGGGCGTTGCTGCTTTTTCTGGTGTGTCAGACAAAGACTACTTTATGCAACTCAGTGCCCTCTTTTTGCCAATCTTGATCGCTGCAGCAGGCATTGGCCTTTCCGTGTGGGGGATCTGGCAGGTCAGGACTCAAGAAGATGCATCTCAGCGATCACTTTTAGCGGCGTTGGCTCGTGGGATTAATCTTTCGACTCTTGCCATTGTCGGAGCGGCTGTCGTGCTCACATTTTTATTGCTTGGGTGGTCGCATATCGGTGTTTCAGTCAGTGTCATCGTAGGTCTGGTTGCTGGTTGGCTCATAGGAAAGTGGACAGAATATTCGACGAGTAATGAGTTTGCACCAACCAAGGAACTAGCAGACCAAGCTTTAACTGGGCCTGCTACGATAATTATTGGCGGTGTTGCTGAGGGAATGCTTTCCGTTTGGGCGCCAGTCATGATTACGGGTGTTGCGACGCTCTTAGCCTTTGGTTTTGCCAATGGCTTCAGTTTTGCTGATCCAAATGCATTTGCTCTTGGTTTGTACGGTGTTGGGATTGCAGCTGTTGGCATGCTTTCTACGCTTGGCATAACACTTGCCACTGACGCGTATGGCCCTATCGCTGATAATGCAGGTGGGAATGCCCAAATGGCTGAAATGCCGGAGGTTGTTCGTGAGCGGACTGATGCTCTCGATGCACTTGGGAATACGACAGCAGCAACGGGCAAAGGATTCGCAATTGGCTCAGCTGCCCTGACTGCATTGGCGTTACTCGCTGCCTATGTCGAAGAAGTGCGGATCGGATTTGAACGGTGGGGTGAATCAGCTGTTACGGTGACCGAGAATAGCACCGCCCAGGCGGGGTCGTGGGTCAAAGTTTCAAACGACGTGCTCGTTAAGGCAGGTGCAACACCTGCGGAGAACCAGACGTGGCTTCTTGTTGATGATCGGGAGTTAAAAAACGCTATTACTGATTATGAAAAACTCCCAAGCGGTTCTGTAATTCAGAAGATGCCTGAGACCAAGCCACTTCAGACAGCCCATGACCTTGTTGAGGTGAGAGCAGCGAGAATGGCTGACTTCATGCGTTTTTATGACGTGACACTGATGAATCCAAAGGTGCTGGTCGGCATGTTTCTGGGTGCAATGAGTACCTTTGTATTTTGTGCGCTCACAATGAAAGCTGTAGGGCGTGCTGCCAAAGGCATGGTCGAAGAGGTTCGCCGGCAATTCCGTGAAAAACCTGGAATTATGGCGGGTACTGAAAAGCCAGATTACGCGGCGCCAGTTGCTATCAGTACGAAGGCAGCGCAACGAGAGATGGTGTTGCCTTCTCTTCTTGCGTTATCCGCACCGGTTGTCACCGGCTTGCTTCTTGGTGTCGGTGGTGTCATGGGACTGCTTGTTGGTGCTCTTACCACGGGCTTCTGTGTTGCTGTCTTTATGGCAAATGCGGGTGGAGCGTGGGACAATGCGAAGAAGCATATCGAAAGTGGTGTACACGGCGGCAAGGGCACTGAGGCCCATAAAGCAGCAATTGTCGGTGACACGGTCGGTGATCCATTTAAAGATACAAGTGGCCCAAGCCTGAATATTCTTGTAAAGCTTATGAGTATGGTCAGCGTGGTAGCAGCGGGACTTGTGGTCAGATATAGCCTTGAGGCGCTTGGCATCTTTTGAGTGATGGCTTTGGTTTTCGCGTTGAAGTAGCTCATTCGTCTGGTTCTCGGGCGGGTGTTCTCACCACTCCGCATGGACAAGTGCAGACGCCGCTCTTTATGCCAGTAGCGACATTGGCATCAGTAAAAGGTGTGGATATAGCTCGTGTTGCCGAAACTGGTGCCACAATGCTGTTATCGAACACGTATCATCTGCACCTCAGGCCGGGTGAAGAACTCGTATCTGGGTCAGGTGGTGTCGGGCATTTTATGGGATGGTCCGGTCCAACCCTCACCGACAGTGGTGGCTATCAAGTGTTTAGCCTTGCTCGGCAAGTTAAGGTGACTGATCATGGGGCAATGTTTCGGTCGCACCTCGATGGGTCTCAGGTGGACCTCACTCCAGAGAAGGCAGTTGCTATTCAAGAATCACTAGGAGCTGATGTCGCAATGCAGCTTGATCATGTGATTGGCCTTCCTGCCGAACGAAATGACGTCGCTGAGGCAATGGAACGATCGCTCGCCTGGGGGGAGCGTTGTTTAGCTGCTCGTCAAAAATCAGATCAGGCGATGTTCGGGATTGTACAGGGAGGGCTTGATCCTGAATTACGAGCAAACAGTGCCAAGCACCTTCGGTCACTGCCTTTTGAGGGTTTTGCAGTCGGAGGGCTGTCTGTTGGAGAAGGGCCGGAGGCAATGGCATCAACGCTTCAGGCGACAGTGCCACACTTACCAGAAGACAAGCCGCGATATCTTATGGGAGTCGGAAAGCCAGAGGATATTATTAATGCGGTTGCGGTAGGAATTGATATGTTTGACTGTGTTCTACCAACACGCTGTGGTCGTAATGCATTGCTGTATACGTTTGACGGCCCATTACGTTTAAGAAATGCTCAATATCTGAAGGACAAACGCCCAATTGAAAGTGATTGCCCGTGTGTGGCTTGTGGCTATACACGGGCGTACATGCGGCATCTTTTTCTGGCGGGGGAAATGCTCGGCCCTATTTTAGCCTCGATTCATAATCTCACCTTCTACCAGCGACTGATGGGGCGGCTTCGAGAGGCTATTGTGGCCGGCCAATTCCAAGCAGTTCGGGCGGATATTCTCGCCCGCATGAATTGAGGCTATTGTGCAAATGAGGGAGTGGAGTTGCCCTGTGTCCCGGTTGTCTGCATTCGGACTTGTCCGTTGGAACCATGGGAAACTACATTTGCTCTTTTCAGTGGAGTGGTTTTGCTCTCCTCTAGCCCAGGGTGCTTCTCATGCAAATCTTTGATCAAACTCGAATGGTAGCGCAGTTAGCTGCTACTGATTCAAAGCCTCCTGCGGGGCCCTTGGAATTATTGATCACCTATTTCCCGATGATCCTCATCGTTGTTGCAGCGTGGTTTCTCTTATATCGGCCAGAGAGAGAACGTATGCGGAAGCAACGAGAACTTCTGAGTAATGTCAAAAAAAATGACCGTGTTATTACCGCATCAGGAATAGTTGGTACTGTCTCGAGTGTAGATCGAGAGCAGGATCGAGTCGTTCTCAAGGTTGATGAAAGCTCGAATGCAAAAATTACATTTACCTTAGCAAGTGTGAATCGCGTACTTACTGATTCAGATAATGAAAGAACAGCTGGTGCTGGGGCATGACGCCCAAGTACCGCACTTTGTTGATTAAACTTTTGATGAAAGAAGATTGAGATGAATGGCATGGATGGCTGGTTCGGATTGCTTGCTCAGGTAACTGAGAACGCCTCTGCAGTGTGGTGGAACGAGTCGTGGGCGGTCTGGGTGCTGACGCTTGCCATTATTTCTGTGCCAACATTCTTAGCATGGGTTGTCACGCGGCAACTCAAAGCAAGTGGTCTTTGGGGAAGGCTGTCGATTGTCCTTGTAGCTCTTGCAGCGGGCATTGTAGTGACTGCACTGGGATGGCCTCCTCGCATGGGCATTGATCTCAAGGGAGGGGTCATACTTGTCTACGAAATTGATTCTGCTAAACAGCCAGAAGGCGGCGTGAGCATGGACAAGCTTGTCGCTGCAGTAAGTCGTAGGGTTAATCCAGGTGGCCAGAAAGAGGTGACAGTTCGTCAGTATGGAACAAACCAACTTGAAGTCATTGTGCCTGAGGTGGATCAAGCAGAGGTCGAATTTATCAAGCGAATCGTCTCGAGTGCTGGTGTATTAGAGTTTCGTATAGTCGCTAATCCCCAGGATCCACGCCATAAAGAAATTATAGAAAAGGCGACTAGTTCTTCGGGGAGTTTGGTGAGTTCAGGAGATCGCTCAATCGGTAGATGGATACAGATCGATACCCAGAAGATCAATCCAGCTGGTGACTCAACTTTGGTGATGCGTCAAGCTGGTGATGGGACACCGGAAGTTCTTGTAGCACTGGATCGATTTGACGTGACGGGAGATTTTCTGTCGAGGGCTTCAGGTGGATATGACCAGAATTTGCAGCCCTGCGTGAACTTTTCTTTTAATTCTCAAGGGGCAGCGCTCTTTGGGACACTCACAAGCCAGAACCTGCCAGATCCAGCGAACCGTTTGCTTAGTCGGCTAGGGATTGTGCTTGACGGCGTGTTGCTATCAGCCCCCACGATTCGAAGTACGATTTCAAGTGACGGACAAATTACGGGCAGCTTCAAACAGGCTGATGTTGAGTTTCTTGTTGGTGTATTGAATGCGGGGAGTCTGCCTGCTGCCTTGTATAGTGATCCAATTAGCGAACAGAAAATCAGTCCACAGCTAGGGGCTGATACAATTCGCTCTGGTGCGAGGGCTATGTTGCTGGCAACAGTCGTTGTCCTGACATTCATGCTCATGTATTACCGCTTCTCTGGGATCGTTGCTGATTTAGCGGTTTTGTTGAATATTGTTCTTGTTGTGGCGCTGATGATTTCTATCAAAGCGGCCTTTACGTTGGCTGGACTAGCCGGCCTCGTGCTTTCTGTTGGTATGGCTGTCGATGCGAATGTGCTTATCTATGAACGAATGCGAGAAGAACTCGACCGTGGTGCGTCAGTTCGTATGGCTATTCGGAATGGTTTTCAAAGAGCGTTTTCAACCATCGTCGACTCGAATCTGACAACACTTATTACGGGCATCGTTCTGTTTTCGATTGGGACAGATCAACTTAAAGGTTTTGCAGTTACTCTGATTCTCGGCCTGTCTCTTAATTTGTTCACAGCAGTTTTTTGCTCGCGGGTTATTTTTGATCTTGCTGAACAAAAACGGCTGCTCAAGACTCTTTCAATGGCTCGCTTGTTCGGGAAAACAAGCTATGAGTTTGTGCGATGGGTGCGGCCAGCCGTTGTCGTGTCACTTGTTTTTATTACGATTGGTCTTGTTGCCGCATGGCAGCGAGGGCAAGGCATCTTCGATATTGATTTTACCGGTGGTACCAGTGTGCAGGTGGCGTTCAAGGAAGACCAAGGGCTCGATATTTCATCTGTACGAGAAGCTGTTTCAAGCCTGCCTGACGTTGCCGTAAGTTCAGTAACAGTCGGTGATGTCCCAGCAAATCTACGATATAAGATCGATACGTCGGAGCGAAGCGGTGATGCAGTTGAGGAGATGCTTCGAACCTCCTTCCCGGGTAGGTTGGCGACGTATTCAATGGGCTTTGGTGAAATCGTATCAACCGCTGATAAGTCTTCAGGTGATTCGCAGGGACCGGCAGGTTCTGAGGCAAACGAAGATGAAAGTGACCCAGAAGCGAGTGAAAAAAGTAGTCCCCAAGTACTCGAATCATTGAGTACTGCTGTTGAACTTGATTTCCCGCAGAAGATTAATCAAGTAACGTTGCAAGAGACTATCGAACAGGCTTTTAAGCAAGCTGGCCACGAGGGGGTTGCCTTTGAGTTGACGTCCCCCGGAATGCAAACACGAAAGAAGCCATATCGCACGTGGTCGTTGTCTACATCGCTTGCCCCGGAGGACACTCGTAAAGTGTTGGAGCAAGTTGCGGGTCAGTTGGCAGGTACACCAATTTATCTTTCGGCGAATTCAATAGGTGGGAAAGTCGCCGGCAACACAAAGGTGACAGCGGTCTATGCTCTTTTGGCCAGCCTTGTGATGATTGTTGCATACGTCTGGTTGCGATTTCAAAATGTGGCATTTGGATTGGCAGCAGTCGTCGCATTGCTGCACGATGTTCTTGTCACAATAGCGTGTATTGCACTGAGTGTTTATGTTGCCCCGTATCTAGGCTGGGCACTTGTTGATGATTTTAAGATCAGTCTTGATGTCGTTGCAGCACTGTTGACGATCGTGGGTTTTTCGATCAATGACACGATCGTTATTTTTGACAGGATGAGAGAAATACGAGGTAAGAGTTCAGCTGTCTCAGCTGAGATGGTTGATCGAGCCATTAATCAGACACTGAGTCGAACAATACTTACGTCGGGAACAGCCCTGTTGGCAGCCATCATTCTCTACTGTTTAGGCGGGCAGGGTATTCATGCCTTTGCTTTTGCCATTCTTATAGGGATTATCAGCGGTACCTACAGCACAATTGTGATCGCATCGCCGATAGTGCTTTGGTTGCAAGGGAGTGTAGGAAATGCGGCACCCGTAAAGCGTCAGGCTATAGCGGAGCCGCTGTGATGACGCTCTTGTGAATCCTTGCGGTTCATGCTGGTTGTGCAGGCTCGAGGAGAGTCGTTAGGTAGTCTTTCTAACGAAGAATGTATTCTTCGAACGCTTGCCGTCAATAAATGTCTCATAGTTATGGGTAATCGTAGTTTGCGATTCTAGGCGTTTTCAATTGCAAGGATGCAGCAGTTGGGCAGGGCCTCTTGTGCCTGCTCAACGCAGTCTCCAGCCTCTTTGTGGTGAAAGCATGACAAGTCTTGTTCAAATCTTTCGGTTTCTTGTTGGTTTAGGAATGGTTGTGGCGGGCGGCTTCGTTGCCGCGCCGTTTATCTCATCAGTCTTGAGTACTGTGTCCCGTGAAGTAGTCACGCAAATTCCTCGTCAGCAAACCAATCCTTTTGAAAGAGGCAAAGCATCGCAATCGATGCCGAATTCCTTTACGGTTCCTGTAAAAAACACTGAAGGAACTCGCTTTATTCGCCAGAATAATAACCCTTCGGAATCAGGGTTAAGTCGACTAGAGGGAATACCTTTACCTTCACAACCTCAACTCGTCACCCCGGAGAGAATGCCAGCACGTTCGCTAGGTAACGCCCCGCCGGGCATGTATGGCGCATATCGTACGACCGTTGAAATGCCTCCACCACCACTTCTGGATGGATCACACGCTGCCGCGTCGCATCGGCTCCACCTGGCTGGAAATGAAAATGTTGGCCCGCATCGAGAAATACCAGATTCGATTCCGGATCGTTATCGTGTGCAGGATGGCGATGATTTAACAGGTATCGCAACTCGCTTATATGGGCATCCACAAGCAGCATCAGCCCTGTGGCAGGTGAATGCCGATCGATTATCGAGTCCAGAAGTGCTGCCGATTGGCTTTGAGATGATCGTGCCACCTGCATGGCGTGTCTTTGGTAAGGGGTCGGCATACGACGGTACTCGTCGCATTGAGCCGTCTGATATGACCGGTACAAAAAGTACTCCTAACGCGACTGTCCATTCGACGTCAACGCAAAGCAGGGTACCAAGTCAAAGAGAAAACAGCTCCGAAGGTGCGGGTGGGCCGTGGCTTGGAAGTCCACCAAAACTGCAGTCAATTCGTCCCGAGGACACAGCCAGCAAGCGTAGTCGTGGCACGATTCGCGTTGCACCTGGTGAGACGTTAGCTTCGCTTGCTCAACGAGTATACGGGGATGCACACATGGCGAATGCAATTTTTGATGCGAATCGAGATCGCTTGCGAAGCCCTGCATTACTTGTACCTGGCACAGAATTACGACTTCCGTAATGTATAAGGGAAATCCTTTGGGAGCTTTTTCCGTACGTGATCATCCACGCACCATGGATCAACTAAGGCCTTGTTAATTGTTGCCAGACAATGTTTCGCTGATAAACCACGCACACAATTGCAGCGGAGTACGATTTCCTGAGGGGAGAGATGCGAGTTTATCTGCGCGAAGACTTGAACGTATTTCTTCAAAGACAAGTGGTCCCGTTTTAGGCTGGTTCGGTGAAAGTTTCTTTTTGCTTTGCTCCTTT
>Ga0228639_1000689_pt1:0-5000 | contig 15038 bp, 7 predicted proteins | sample 50DmetaG_FD_190532 | JGI IMG/M metagenome (GOLD analysis project Ga0228639, IMG submission 190532) | Seawater microbial communities from Monterey Bay, California, United States - 50D | ecosystem: Environmental > Aquatic > Marine > Coastal | place: USA: California | collected 2016-10-18
GCAGCTACCACACTGCGATCTATTGAGACTCAGCCTTTCGACTGGATGATTTGTCTTGTCAGCTAGACAAGTCGTCAAAGTTTGTGTTTGGCTTTTTTCCTTACTTTGCCACCTTTGCTGTTTTATGTGCAGCCCCCAGCCCGAGCCCCAGCCCCCGAATTTCATTTCGGTAGTCTTGTGGGAACCATACTTGTGCCCGGGCTACGGTTTGGGAAACAAAATCACTTGATTTCTGGGACTGGTACTTTAACATTTTTCACCATAACACCTTTGTCCACAAAATTTGTTTCTGGTACTTTAACATTTTTGGGACTTTGAAAATTTTCACCATGCTTTATGGGTAACACCTTTGTCCACAAAATTTTTTGAAATTTTTGTTTTGAATTTTTTTTTCTCAAACAACTCACAGAATTTGTTTCCACAGTCTTCTGTGTTTAAAATTGTGGTGTTGGAAATTTTTGGGACTTGAACAATTTTCATCCATGACTGTGCCACCTTTGCTGTTTGGCCCAGTCTCCAACTTCTAAATTGTTCACCATAATGCATTATGGGTAACACCTTTGTCCACAAATTTTTCAAATTTTTTTTATGGGGGTTAAAAAAAATTGAATCCTGCCTTCAGACAACTTACAGAAACATTTCCTCTTGTTAAAAAATCCAAATCCTAACCTAACCTAACCTAACCTAACCTAACCTAACCTAACCTAACTTTAACCTAACTTGATCAAAATCCAGCCTAAGTTCTGAATTTTGTGGACAAAGGTGTTACCCACCACACATAATACAGTGGGACATACTTTTTTCAGATATATATACACAAAAATAAAAAAAACCACAAATCAGAGAAACCACCACTAAGCACCATAAGATTCAAAAACAAATACCAGTCAGAAACAGTTTTTGGATTTTAAAAATTGCAAGAGGTGGCTGAAATATCATGACGCAAAGTCCGCCCTTATGGTTACCATAACGCAACGTGTACCTTCTGCGATCAAAGCGAGCCATTCCCCTATATGTGGAGCAGGGTCTGAGTACTCAGCTTCACAGGACTGGACAGCAGTTCAGGTGGTCTCAAGTGTTGGGATCGGAAACTGAAATCTGTGTCTAGTTTTTGAAGGTTGGTTCTACTGTCCGTGTGACTGCAACTCACGACCTAGTCTGAGTTTAAGTTTACGGATTGGAAAATCGTCAAGTGGCAACGGCTCCTAGTAGTCGTACGTCGTAACCGACTGTCTCTGATCGATAGCTTGGGTCTAGAGTGCAGCAATGCCTCTAGTTCCGATTGTCGTAATGAACAGTTATCTGGTTGATCCTGCCAGTAGTCATATGCTTGTCTCAAAGATTAAGCCATGCATGTCTAAGTACAAGCCTCACTAAGGTGAAACCGCGAATGGCTCATTAAATCACACCTAATCTACTGGATAGTAAAAAGTTACTTGGATAACTGCGGTAATTCTGGAGCTAATACATGCACAAAGCCGCGACTCACGAAGCGGCGCTTTTATTAGATCAAAACCAAACGGCTTCGGCTGTACTCATGGTGACTCTGAATAACTTTGGGCTGATCGCATAGCCTTGAGCTGGCGACATATCCTTCGAAGGTGTGCCCTATCAACTTTCGACTGTGGCATAGACGCCCACAGTGGTTTTGACGGGTAACGGGGAATCAGGGTTCGATTCCGGAGAGGGAGCCTTAAAAACGGCTACCACATCTAAGGAAGGCAGCAGGCACGCAAATTACCCAATGACCGAAGGTCGAGGTAGTGACGAAAAATAACGATAGAGGACTCATCCGAGGCCCTCTAATTGGAATGAGTACACTTTAAAACCGTCCCCGAGGATCTATTGGAGGGCAAGTCTGGTGCCAGCAGCCGCGGTAATTCCAGCTCCAATAGCGTATATTAAAGTTGTTGTGGTTAAAAAGCTCGTAGTTGGATCTCAACAGCCTTGAAGCGGTTAACTTTGTAGTTTTACTGCTTTATAGGCTGTGCTTTTGCTGGAGGTTTAGGGGTGCTCTTGATCGAGTGTCTCTGGATGCCAGCAGGTTTACTTTGAAAAAATTAGAGTGCTCAAAGCAGGCTAAAATGCCTGAATATTCGTGCATGGAATAATAGAATAGGATGTCGATCCTATTTTGTTGGTTTTCGGGACTCGACATAATGATAAATAGGGACAGTCGGGGGCATTTGTATTCAAACGACAGAGGTGAAATTCTTGGACCGTTTGAAGACAAACTACTGCGAAAGCATTTGCCAAGAATGTTTTCATTAATCAAGAACGAAAGTTAGAGGTTCGAAGGCGATTAGATACCGCCCTAGTTCTAACCATAAACGATGCCAGCTAGCGATCTGCCTGCGTTTTTACTGTAGACTGGGCAGGAAGCTTCCGGGAAACCAAAGCATTTGGGTTCCAGGGGAAGTATGGTTGCAAAGCTGAAACTTAAAGGAATTGACGGAAGGGCACCACCAGGAGTGGAGCCTGTGGCTTAATTTGACTCAACACGGGAAATCTCACCAGGCCCGGACACTGGAAGGATTGACAGATTGATAGCTCTTTCTTGATTCGGTGGGTGGTGGTGCATGGCCGTTCTTAGTTGGTGGAGTGATTTGTCTGGTTAATTCCGATAACGAACGAGACTCTGTCCTGCTAAATAGTTTCTACTTCTCTTTTGAGTAGAAATTTCTTCTTAGAGGGACTGGTGACTCTTAGTCACACGAGATTGAGCAATAACAGGTCTGTGATGCCCTTAGATGTTCTGGGCCGCACACGCGCTACACTGAATAGATCAGCGTGTCACCCTTCCCGAAAGGGACGGGTAAACGCTTGAACCCTATTCGTGGTAGGGATCGGGGCTTGCAATTGTTCCCCGTGAACCAGGAATTCCCAGTAGGCGCAAGTCATAAGCTTGCGTCGATTACGTCCCTGCCCTTTGTACACACCGCCCGTCGCTACTACCGATTGAACATTTTAGTGAGGTCCTCGGACTGTGAGCCAGGCGGGTCGCCCTGCCTGGTCTACGGGAAGACGACCAAACTGTAGTGTTTAGAGGAAGTAAAAGTCGTAACAAGGTTTCCGTAGGTGAACCTGCGGAAGGATCATTATCGGTTTGTCTTGCTTCTGCTAGATAAAATTGATATCTCTCGGGACTCTGCGACGCAAGTCGTAAGTTCTAGCGGTGCAACTTGTGTGTTGCTCCGGTCACATGGCTCAGGCCTGGCTGATTGCGTGTCGGCTGGTGTCTGTCCATGGCTGGCGTGGATTGTGATCTCCCCTTGTAGGGCTGTCAGCTTTCCATTTGTTAGCTTTTTAAGCACTCAGACTTTTCTGTCTGAAAACCAAATACAACACTATACAGTGGATCATTTGGCTCAGGGGTCGATGAAGAACGGAGCTAACTCTGAGATGCCGTGTGAACTGCAGGACACATGAACATCGACACTTTGAACGCATATTGCGGAAATAAGTTCGTCTTGTTTCCATACCTGTTTCAGGGTCGGTTTAACATCTATCAAGCAATTGCTTGCATTGGGTTGACGCTTTTGCGCAGCTCTAAGTTTTACTGACAGAGTTTCAGTCTCAACTCTTGGGAACTTGTGTCCTGGGTTGAATAGCTGGTCTCTACTTGGTGGTGCTACTCCATGTTGAATGTTGTAGCCTTTCATCTCACGACCTGAAATTAGGTAAGACTACGGGCCGAATTTAAGCATATTAATAAGCCCAGGAAAAGAAAACAACTGTGATTCCCTTAGTAATGGCGAATGAAACGGGAATAGGCCATCGCAGAACTGCAGGTCATCTTGGCCTCGCGGAATGTTGCGTTTGGGAGAGTCTCCTCACGGTCTGACTGACAAGTCAAAGTCCAACTTGACTGTGGCCACTGCCCATAGAGGGTGATAGGCCCGTAAGGCTGTCGGTTGACTGTGGCGACTTTTCCCTCGAGTCGGGTTGCTTGGGAGTGCAGCCCAAAGTGTGAGGTAAACTCCTCATAAGCCTAAATATTACCCTGAGACCGATAGCAAACAAGTACGGTGACGGAAGATTGAAAAGAACTTTGAAGAGAGAGTTCAATAGTACGTGAAACTGTGTGGTGGTAAACGGAGGGGTTCTCGAAGTTTCTGGAGGGAACTCAGCCTTGGAGTGGGGCTGTCTGGTTGTATCTGATCAGCAATGACAGTGCGGCTAGTCAGGCTCTGTTCACGGGTGCATTTCCCCTTCAGTTTACGGCAGGAACCGTTTAGTGCAGACCTAAGGCTCTGGGTGAAGTTATAGGCCTAGCTTGTAGCCCCGGATGTTCTGGCTTTGCGCTAGACGGGTAATTGAGGAGACTCGTATAGCGAGCAATGCTCTGTTGCAGTCTCCATCTCTCTGCCGAGTAGGTCGGTGGCCCCTCCGACCCGTCTTGAAACACGGACCAAGGAGTCTAACATGTATGCGAGCCATTGAGTTGACTAAACTTAAAGGCGTAGTGAAAGCAAAGAGTAGCTTGCTGCTCGAGGGAGGATCCGTAAGGCGCACTCCCGCGACTTCCCATTGACCTCGCTTCATGGGGAGTACGCAGAGCATAAATGTTGGGACCCGAAAGATGGTGAACTATGCCTGGCCAGGATGAAGTCAGGGGAAACCCTGATGGAGGTCCGTAGTGGTTCTGACGTGCAAATCGATCACCGGAGCTGGGTATAGGGGCGAAAGACTAATCGAACCATCTAGTAGCTGGTTCCTGCCGAAGTTTCCCTCAGGATAGCTGGTGCTCATATACGAGTTTCATCCGGTAAAGCGAATGATTAGAAGCATTGGGGGCGAAACGCCCTCAACTTATTCTCAAACTTTAAATGGGTGAGAAGTCTGTCTTGCTTGAGTGAAGTCAGACACTGAATCGGAGTGCCTAGTGGGCCATTTTTGGTAAGCAGAACTGGCGCTGTGGGATGAACCAAACGCAGAGTTAAAGTGCCAAAGTGGAAGCTCATCAGATCCCACGAAAGGTGTTGGTTGCTTAAAACAGC
>Ga0228639_1000689_pt1:7500-12500 | contig 15038 bp, 7 predicted proteins | sample 50DmetaG_FD_190532 | JGI IMG/M metagenome (GOLD analysis project Ga0228639, IMG submission 190532) | Seawater microbial communities from Monterey Bay, California, United States - 50D | ecosystem: Environmental > Aquatic > Marine > Coastal | place: USA: California | collected 2016-10-18
CTGGAATTTTCACATTTTTGGGACTTTGAAAATTTTCACCATGCTTTATGGGTAACACCTTTGTCCACAACATTTTTTGAAATTTTTGTTTTGAATTTTTTTTTTCTCAAACAACTCACAGAATTTGTTTTCACAGTCTTCTGTGTTTAAAATTGTGGTGTTAGAAATGTTTGGGACTTGAACAATTTTCATCCATGACTGTGCCACCTTTGCTGTTTGGCCCAGTCCCCAACTTCTAAAATGTTCACCATAATGCATTATGGGTAACACCTTTGTCCACAAAATTTTCAAATTTTTTTATGGGGGTTAAAAAAAAATTGAATCCTGCCTTCAGACAACTCACAGAAACATTTCCTCTTGTTGAAAAATCCAAATCCTAACCTAACCTAACCTAACCTAACCTAACCTAACCTAACCTAACTTTAACCTAACTTGATCAAAATCCAGCCTAAGTTCTGAATTTTGTGGACAAAGGTGTTACCCACCACACATAATACAGTGGGACATACTTTTTTCAGATATATATACACAAAAATAAAAAAAACCACAAATCAGAGAAACCACCACTAAGCACCATAAGATTCAAAAACAAATACCAGTCAGAAACAGTTTTTGGATTTTAAAAATTGCAAGAGGTGGCTGAAATATCATGACGCAAAGTCCGCCCTTATGGTTACCATAACGCAACGTGTACCTTCTGCGATCAAAGCGAGCCATTCCCCTATATGTGGAGCAGGGTCTGAGTACTCAGCTTCACAGGACTGGACAGCAGTTCAGGTGGTCTCAAGTGTTGGGATCGGAAACTGAAATCTGTGTCTAGTTTTTGAAGGTTGGTTCTACTGTCCGTGTGACTGCAACTCACGACCTAGTCTGAGTTTAAGTTTACGGATTGGAAAATCGTCAAGTGGCAACGGCTCCTAGTAGTCGTACGTCGTAACCGACTGTCTCTGATCGATAGCTTGGGTCTAGAGTGCAGCAATGCCTCTAGTTCCGATTGTCGTAATGAACAGTTATCTGGTTGATCCTGCCAGTAGTCATATGCTTGTCTCAAAGATTAAGCCATGCATGTCTAAGTACAAGCCTCACTAAGGTGAAACCGCGAATGGCTCATTAAATCACACCTAATCTACTGGATAGTAAAAAGTTACTTGGATAACTGCGGTAATTCTGGAGCTAATACATGCACAAAGCCGCGACTCACGAAGCGGCGCTTTTATTAGATCAAAACCAAACGGCTTCGGCTGTACTCATGGTGACTCTGAATAACTTTGGGCTGATCGCATAGCCTTGAGCTGGCGACATATCCTTCGAAGGTGTGCCCTATCAACTTTCGACTGTGGCATAGACGCCCACAGTGGTTTTGACGGGTAACGGGGAATCAGGGTTCGATTCCGGAGAGGGAGCCTTAAAAACGGCTACCACATCTAAGGAAGGCAGCAGGCACGCAAATTACCCAATGACCGAAGGTCGAGGTAGTGACGAAAAATAACGATAGAGGACTCATCCGAGGCCCTCTAATTGGAATGAGTACACTTTAAAACCGTCCCCGAGGATCTATTGGAGGGCAAGTCTGGTGCCAGCAGCCGCGGTAATTCCAGCTCCAATAGCGTATATTAAAGTTGTTGTGGTTAAAAAGCTCGTAGTTGGATCTCAACAGCCTTGAAGCGGTTAACTTTGTAGTTTTACTGCTTTATAGGCTGTGCTTTTGCTGGAGGTTTAGGGGTGCTCTTGATCGAGTGTCTCTGGATGCCAGCAGGTTTACTTTGAAAAAATTAGAGTGCTCAAAGCAGGCTAAAATGCCTGAATATTCGTGCATGGAATAATAGAATAGGATGTCGATCCTATTTTGTTGGTTTTCGGGACTCGACATAATGATAAATAGGGACAGTCGGGGGCATTTGTATTCAAACGACAGAGGTGAAATTCTTGGACCGTTTGAAGACAAACTACTGCGAAAGCATTTGCCAAGAATGTTTTCATTAATCAAGAACGAAAGTTAGAGGTTCGAAGGCGATTAGATACCGCCCTAGTTCTAACCATAAACGATGCCAGCTAGCGATCTGCCTGCGTTTTTACTGTAGACTGGGCAGGAAGCTTCCGGGAAACCAAAGCATTTGGGTTCCAGGGGAAGTATGGTTGCAAAGCTGAAACTTAAAGGAATTGACGGAAGGGCACCACCAGGAGTGGAGCCTGTGGCTTAATTTGACTCAACACGGGAAATCTCACCAGGCCCGGACACTGGAAGGATTGACAGATTGATAGCTCTTTCTTGATTCGGTGGGTGGTGGTGCATGGCCGTTCTTAGTTGGTGGAGTGATTTGTCTGGTTAATTCCGATAACGAACGAGACTCTGTCCTGCTAAATAGTTTCTACTTCTCTTTTGAGTAGAAATTTCTTCTTAGAGGGACTGGTGACTCTTAGTCACACGAGATTGAGCAATAACAGGTCTGTGATGCCCTTAGATGTTCTGGGCCGCACACGCGCTACACTGAATAGATCAGCGTGTCACCCTTCCCGAAAGGGACGGGTAAACGCTTGAACCCTATTCGTGGTAGGGATCGGGGCTTGCAATTGTTCCCCGTGAACCAGGAATTCCCAGTAGGCGCAAGTCATAAGCTTGCGTCGATTACGTCCCTGCCCTTTGTACACACCGCCCGTCGCTACTACCGATTGAACATTTTAGTGAGGTCCTCGGACTGTGAGCCAGGCGGGTCGCCCTGCCTGGTCTACGGGAAGACGACCAAACTGTAGTGTTTAGAGGAAGTAAAAGTCGTAACAAGGTTTCCGTAGGTGAACCTGCGGAAGGATCATTATCGGTTTGTCTTGCTTCTGCTAGATAAAATTGATATCTCTCGGGACTCTGCGACGCAAGTCGTAAGTTCTAGCGGTGCAACTTGTGTGTTGCTCCGGTCACATGGCTCAGGCCTGGCTGATTGCGTGTCGGCTGGTGTCTGTCCATGGCTGGCGTGGATTGTGATCTCCCCTTGTAGGGCTGTCAGCTTTCCATTTGTTAGCTTTTTAAGCACTCAGACTTTTCTGTCTGAAAACCAAATACAACACTATACAGTGGATCATTTGGCTCAGGGGTCGATGAAGAACGGAGCTAACTCTGAGATGCCGTGTGAACTGCAGGACACATGAACATCGACACTTTGAACGCATATTGCGGAAATAAGTTCGTCTTGTTTCCATACCTGTTTCAGGGTCGGTTTAACATCTATCAAGCAATTGCTTGCATTGGGTTGACGCTTTTGCGCAGCTCTAAGTTTTACTGACAGAGTTTCAGTCTCAACTCTTGGGAACTTGTGTCCTGGGTTGAATAGCTGGTCTCTACTTGGTGGTGCTACTCCATGTTGAATGTTGTAGCCTTTCATCTCACGACCTGAAATTAGGTAAGACTACGGGCCGAATTTAAGCATATTAATAAGCCCAGGAAAAGAAAACAACTGTGATTCCCTTAGTAATGGCGAATGAAACGGGAATAGGCCATCGCAGAACTGCAGGTCATCTTGGCCTCGCGGAATGTTGCGTTTGGGAGAGTCTCCTCACGGTCTGACTGACAAGTCAAAGTCCAACTTGACTGTGGCCACTGCCCATAGAGGGTGATAGGCCCGTAAGGCTGTCGGTTGACTGTGGCGACTTTTCCCTCGAGTCGGGTTGCTTGGGAGTGCAGCCCAAAGTGTGAGGTAAACTCCTCATAAGCCTAAATATTACCCTGAGACCGATAGCAAACAAGTACGGTGACGGAAGATTGAAAAGAACTTTGAAGAGAGAGTTCAATAGTACGTGAAACTGTGTGGTGGTAAACGGAGGGGTTCTCGAAGTTTCTGGAGGGAACTCAGCCTTGGAGTGGGGCTGTCTGGTTGTATCTGATCAGCAATGACAGTGCGGCTAGTCAGGCTCTGTTCACGGGTGCATTTCCCCTTCAGTTTACGGCAGGAACCGTTTAGTGCAGACCTAAGGCTCTGGGTGAAGTTATAGGCCTAGCTTGTAGCCCCGGATGTTCTGGCTTTGCGCTAGACGGGTAATTGAGGAGACTCGTATAGCGAGCAATGCTCTGTTGCAGTCTCCATCTCTCTGCCGAGTAGGTCGGTGGCCCCTCCGACCCGTCTTGAAACACGGACCAAGGAGTCTAACATGTATGCGAGCCATTGAGTTGACTAAACTTAAAGGCGTAGTGAAAGCAAAGAGTAGCTTGCTGCTCGAGGGAGGATCCGTAAGGCGCACTCCCGCGACTTCCCATTGACCTCGCTTCATGGGGAGTACGCAGAGCATAAATGTTGGGACCCGAAAGATGGTGAACTATGCCTGGCCAGGATGAAGTCAGGGGAAACCCTGATGGAGGTCCGTAGTGGTTCTGACGTGCAAATCGATCACCGGAGCTGGGTATAGGGGCGAAAGACTAATCGAACCATCTAGTAGCTGGTTCCTGCCGAAGTTTCCCTCAGGATAGCTGGTGCTCATATACGAGTTTCATCCGGTAAAGCGAATGATTAGAAGCATTGGGGGCGAAACGCCCTCAACTTATTCTCAAACTTTAAATGGGTGAGAAGTCTGTCTTGCTTGAGTGAAGTCAGACACTGAATCGGAGTGCCTAGTGGGCCATTTTTGGTAAGCAGAACTGGCGCTGTGGGATGAACCAAACGCAGAGTTAAAGTGCCAAAGTGGAAGCTCATCAGATCCCACGAAAGGTGTTGGTTGCTTAAAACAGCAGGACGGTGGCCATGGAAGTCGGAATCCGCTAAGGAGTGTGTAACAACTCACCTGCCGAAGCAACTAGCCCTGAAAATGGATGGCGCTAAAGCTTCCCACTTATACTCTGCCGTTCAGTTAGAGCTGGCCCTTGTGGTCCTGACAACTGAACGAGTAGGCAGGTCGCTCGGGTAGCGCAGAAGGCTCTGGGTGTGAACCTGGCTGGAGCTGCCCGAGGTGCAGATCTTGGTGGTAGTAGCAAATACTCCAGAGAGGCCCTGGAGGACCGATGTGGAGAAGGGTTCAGT
>Ga0228639_1000702_pt1 | contig 14843 bp, 18 predicted proteins | sample 50DmetaG_FD_190532 | JGI IMG/M metagenome (GOLD analysis project Ga0228639, IMG submission 190532) | Seawater microbial communities from Monterey Bay, California, United States - 50D | ecosystem: Environmental > Aquatic > Marine > Coastal | place: USA: California | collected 2016-10-18
AGTTCGAATGGCTTTATAAAGTTTATTGATGTAACAGATCAAAAATTAAATAAATTAAAAGATATTGGATTAGTGACAACATCAAAATGGGTTGATTTAGATGGTGACACATGGGAAGATTTAATTGTAGCTGGAGAATGGATGTCAGTTCGTTTCTTTAAAAATAATTCAGGTAAAAACTTTACTGAAGTTACAGATCAAGTTTTTAAAACTGACTACCGTGGTTGGTGGTATGATATAGAAAAAGGAGATTTTGACAACGATGGCGATGTAGATCTAATTTTGGGAAACTTAGGGTTAAATTATAAATATCAAGCATCAGAAGAAAAACCATTTCGCGTTTACTTAAATGACTTTGATAAAAATGCGACATATGACATCGTGTTAAGTTATAAGTCTGATGATACAGAGTACCCAGTTCGTGGAAGACAATGTTCCTCACAACAAATGCCCTCAATTAAAGAAAAATTTAAAAATTACAACTCATTTGCCAGTGCATCTTTGGAAGAAATTTATTCTGATGAAATACTTGAAGAATCGTTAAAATATGAGATTACATCCTTTCAGAGTGTTTATTTAGAAAATAAAGATGGAGTTTTTAATGCTAAAGAATTACCTTATCAAGCACAATTATCAAACATTAATTCCATTGTTGTTAAGGATGTAGATAGTGATGGAAACTTGGACGCTTTACTTGGAGGTAATCTTTACAATGCAGAAGTAGAAACACCAAGAAATGATGCTAGTTATGGTTTATGGCTTAAAGGAGACGGAAAAGGTGGATTTAGAACCCAATTACCAAGAGAATCAGGGCTCGTAATGCGTGGCGATGTTAGGAATATCAAAACTATTCAAGTGGGACAAGAAACTCATCTAATTGTTGCAAAAAATGATGAAGCTATACAGCAAATAAAAATCAATTAATTTAAACTTTGATATATGAGTAACTTTAAAAAATTAGAGGTAGTACCTAAAAAGGTTCTCATCCCCTTTATTTTAGTTACTTCATTATTCACACTATGGGGGTTTGCTAATGCAGTAACCGACCCTATGGTCCAAGCATTTAAAAAAGTATTAGAACTTTCTAATTCTCAAGCAGCTTGGGTACAAATGGCATTTTACGGAGGGTATTTTTGTATGGCATTACCAGCTGCGATGTTTATGAGAAAATATTCGTATAAAACTTGTATTTTAATTGGTTTAGGATTATATGCTACAGGCGCTTTACTGTTTTATCCTGCAGCATTAAGTGAAAAATTTTGGTTTTTTTGTCTAGGACTATATATCCTAACTTTTGGGCTGGCATTTTTAGAAACAGCAGCTAATCCTTATGCTCTGGCATTAGGACCCAAAGAAACAGCTACACAACGTTTAAATTTAGCCCAAGCTTTTAACCCTGTGGGACTTATACTAGGTTTACTGGTTGCTCAACAATTTGTTCTAAAAAAATTGAAATCAGATGATATTGCGGATTTTAGCTCTTTAGATGAAGCTTCTAAAATTTTAATCAAAACCTCTGATTTATTAGTTATTCGTGATCCTTATGTTATTCTAGGGTTGGTACTAATTGGAGTTTTTATCTTATTTGCAATTATTAAAATGCCACAATCCAAAGATGAAAATGCGATGCCTGATATTAGTAATACATTTTCAGCTTTAGCTAAAGATAGGAATTACGTCTTAGGCTTGTTGGCTCAAATTTTATATGTAGGCGCACAGATAATGTGTTGGACTTATATTTATCAATATGCAGAAGGTATAGGAATGGATAGTGTGAGTGCGGGCTATTATCAAATGGTAGCATTTGTACTTTTTACTGTTGGACGCGCAATAGGTACATATTTATTAAGGTTTATGAATTCCGGAAAATTACTAATGTATTTTGCCTTATTTGCAATGGTATTTGTTTTAGGGACTATTTTTATAAATAGTACAGCTGGACTCTATAGCCTAGTAGGAGTTTCTTTTTGTATGTCTTTAATGTTTCCAACTATTTATGGTATTGCTCTTGGAAACTTAACAGAAGAGCAATCTAAAGTAGGTTCTGCCGGTTTAGTTATGGCCATTGTAGGAGGTGCTTTATTACCAAAACTTCAAGGGAATATTATTGATGCTGGGGGTAATGGTGTTTCAGACATACTTATTTTAGGTGTTTCTGAGGTGAACTTTTCATTTATACTTCCCCTATTGTGTTTCTTTTATATTGCTTGGTATGGCCTGAGAATTAGCAGAAAACTTTTCGATTAAGAGTTAGCAGTTTACTTTTTAGATAAAGAGTTAAATAAAAAACTATCTTTCAGTATCAAAAAATCGATATAATGAAAAAAATGATGCTTATTCTAATGTTATTTTATGTGTCGTTTTCCTGTGCTGAAGAAAGTATTGATTCTAAGGAAAGTATTAATTCACAAGATCCATTTATTGGAGCTTGGACTATTCAAGGAGATCGAAGTTCTTTTTCAGAAATTTGGTTTATAAACTCTGATGGTAGTTTTACTTTAGATGACGTTATTACTGGCAACTGGTCAAATAAATCATCTGACTTTGATTTAGAAACTCAAAAGTATCAACTTATAATAAGTGAATATTGTCAAGGAGATGATTGTATTGAGAACTTCTCAATTACATTTTCATCAGATTTTAATAATGGGTCATTTATAAGAACGGTTAATGACTCTGTTGATGAAAACATAATAATGACCCGAATAATCAACTAAGATTTTTTAATAGATTTATAATTCTAACAATGAAAAACTACTCAGATTTTTTTAAGGATACAATTTCTAAGTTCTATAAATGCGAATTGAGAACTTGGAGAAAAATCTTTAAATACAAATATTAAACTATAAGTATTTTCAATTTAATTAAATCCTAGGACTATTGTATATTTAAATTCTAAACCAATTGAAATGAAGTTATTTATCACAAATCAAAATACTGCAGAAAGAGTAGTAAGATTTATTGTTTCAGTCTTTTTATTACCTGCACCATTTATTTATCAGAATAATGCATTTGCTATTGCTCAAGCTACCATAGGAGGAGTTTTGTTGTTTAATGCATTTTCAGGAATGTGTGTTATTTATCGACTTTTTGGAGCGGATACATGTAAAGTTTAAATCACCTCAATTTTAACATAATTATTAATAAGAACTTCTTTGTATTATTCCCCGATATTTACAATTAACCTATTATAATGAAAAAGCTTTTTTTTATTTTAATGCTTGTTCCATTTATTTTGCTTGGGCAAAATCTAACCTTTTCAGATGGGCCGTATATTTTTATTAAAAAGGACAGGCTAGTTGAAAAATCATTAATAAACGGTAAGGTTATAACAAAGGATTTAGAAATAAATAGATACGATACAATTTATTATCCTGCAAAATCTAGTTTTAGTAACGTAAATAAAATAGCTGCTTTGAGTGATATTCATGGGCAATTTGATTTACTTGTTGCTTTACTAAAGAATAATAAAATAATTGACAACAATTTAGATTGGAGTTTTAATAAGGGTCATTTAGTAATTGTTGGAGATGTTTTTGATAGGGGAGATAAAGTTAACCAGATACTTTGGCTGTTATATAAGCTTGAAATTCAAGCAAAAAATATGGGGGGTCGTTTACATTTTCTTCTTGGTAATCATGAATATATGGTTCTTCAAAAAGATTTAAGATACATTAACAGAAAATATAGATTTTCAGCAAAATCACTTGATTTAAAATATGATGAACTATACGGAAAAGAAACAATTCTAGGTAGGTGGCTACGATCTAAACCAACTATAATTAAAATTAACAATACTGTTTTTACTCATGGTGGAGTATCAAAAAAATTTATAAAAAACAGAGGTGTTGATTTTGATGAGATAAATGATTTAATGAGAAATAATATTGACTTTTCTCCAAAAAAAATGAAATCCAGAGATTATTATAAATTGTATAATAGCGAAGAAAGTTTAGTTTGGTATCGAGATTATTTCAAAGAATACGGAGATGATTTAAGCGAAAAAGATATTTCAGAAATTTTAAAAAATCTAAATTCTAAGCACATAGTTGTTGGACATTGTCCATATGATGAAATTATTCCATTATACAACAATAGAATTTTTGGTGTAGATTCAAGTATTCAAAAAGGTATATACGGTGAGGTGTTATTTATTGAAAATGATCAATTTTCTAGAGGAAAGTTAAATGGAAAATTAATTAGAATTGAATCGGATGCTCAGTAATGTTTCATTAAATAATTTGATTCTATCGAATGTGTTTAATAATTGAACAGATTCCTGGTTTTTTGGAAGTTCCCTCTGTTAATATTTAAATTAATTTAAGTAATCTCGAAATTGTAGCAATGGTTTACCTTTTGCTATTTTATGATTGTATTAATTTAGAGTTTAAGGCAATAATTATAAAATGAAAACTAAAATTATGAAAAAGTTATTTATTATTATTTTGTTGGCTCCGTTAGTTTCTTTTGGACAAGATATAACAACATATTATCTTATTCGTCATGCTGAAAAAAACATAACAGATTTAACAAATAAAAATCCCCATCTAACTGAAAAAGGAAAACAGAGAGCGATTAGTTGGGTCTCTATTTTTAAAAATATACAATTCGATAAAATATATTCCACTAATCTTCATCGTACTATTGAAACTGCTAGACCTATTGCTTTGGAAAGAGGAATTTCAATTGAAAAATATGACCCTAAGCAACTATATAATGATGCTTTTAAAAAGCGAAATACAGGAAAGACAATCTTAGTAGTAGGTCACAGCAATACGACTCCTATTTTAGCCAACAAAATCTTAGAAAAAGATTATTACTCTGAAATTGATGAAAGTATTCATGGAAACCTATATATACTTCAAGTTTTTAATGATAATAATGTAACAAGTCAACTTATTTCAATTGAATAATTTACGAGATTATTAAAAAATTAAAAAAAGACCAAAAAACATCAAAAATTGATCAAAAAACGACAAAATTGATCAAAAAAAGGTCAAAACTGATTAAAAAACGCCAAAAACAGAGTTTTTATTAAAAGACTTTTTTTAGTTTTTAATTTTATTTAAGATAATTTATTTTTTCAAATTAGATATGGCTTTAACTAGGACAGCAGAATGAATGAGTGTAGTTGCTAGTTTTCCTTCTTTAGTAAATAATTCACCTTTAATTGATGCAATTTTTTTACCTACTTTAATTACTTCAGCTGTAGCAATTACCTTACCTGCAAATAAAGGTCTGTGGTGAATGCTGTGAAGATTTGTGGAGCTTGGATAGTAATCCCCTTTTGATTCATATATTACAAGTAAACTAGTTACATCATCTAACATGGAATTCATTTGACCACCTTGAACACTTTGATTAGGATTTAAAGTCATTGCTGAAAATTCAGCCTCCAATTTTAGAAACCCTTTCTTATACTCAAGAAACTTAAACTTGTAAAGCTTTCCTGTTCCTCCATACTCTTTATGAAAATTTAGATATTTTTCAAAATCAACTGATGTCTTCTCCAATTTAAAAATGATTATTTATTAATGATCTACGAATATAGCAAATCAAGGAATTTACTAAACATATACCCTCACAATATAAAATTTCAGCATTAATTTTTTTAAAAAATATAATCATCAAAATGAATCAGAATCACTAAAACAGTCTAATTCAATGCAGTGAAATTTTATTACAAAATAACTTAGCTTAAATGACATGTTAGATAGTTTTAAATATGATTTCCAGATTCTGCGAAATCCATATATTAAACATCTAAATATTATAAATGAAAAAAAGAGACTTTCTTAAAACATCAGCTGCACTGGCCTCAACTACCTTAATGCCTTCCTCACTTTTAGCTTCTTTTGCAGGGTCCAAAACTCGCTTAAGAACGGCACATATAGGTGTGGGTGCAATGGGAGCACAAGATTTACAATCTATTGCTTCTCACAAGTCTGTAGATGTTGTGGCACTTTGTGATGTTGATAGTAAAAGTCTGGAAGCTGCACATTTAATCTACCCAGATGCAAAGATATTTAAGGATTATAGAGTTATGTTGAAGGATATGTCTTCAGATTTTGATGCAGTTATTGTCTCTACTCCAGATCACACTCATGCACCTGCATCCATCATGGCAATGGAAATGAATAAACCTGTTTATTGTCAAAAACCTCTTACCCATTTTGTTTCCGAAGCTCGTGAGATGAAAAAGTTAGCTGAGCAGAAAAATTTGGTTACTCAAATGGGAATACAGGTTCACTCTTTTTACGATTACAAACTAGCTACAGTCTTGATTCAATCAGGAATAATAGGTAAAGTTCACACTGTTAGAGCATGGACAGACAGAAACTTTGGTTATGATGGTCCAGTACCAGAGGGAAAAGATCCAATTCCTGATTCGCTAGATTGGAATCTATGGCTTGGAACATCTCCAGGAAGACCATATAAAGAAACATTTTATCATCCCGGTATCTGGCGAAAGCTTGTCGATTATGGTTGTGGTACTTTGGGAGACATGGGTATTCATATTTTTGATACCCCATACAATGCATTAGCGTTAGATGTTCCCTTAACAATAAAAAATAAATGTAGAAAACCAAATGGTTATGGTTATCCTGAAAGCAATAGAGTTACTTATACATTTCCAGGGACACAATATACAGCAGATACACTAAAATGGATTTGGTCTGACGGACCTGGATCTCCTTTAGATAAAAAATATTTAGAATTACCAAATGAAGATAAACTTCCACTCCAAGGAGCAATGTTTATAGGAGAAAAAGGACGCCTTCTACTTCCTCACTTTATGGAACGTCCTAGACACATTGTTGATGGAGAATACAAGGAAATTGATGTAAAAAAGTATGATCCTAAAAATGATCTTGGAGAAAGGCTCACTGATTATGGATTAGCTTCTCCCAAACATTATCATCAATTTGTAGATGCTTGCCTAGGAAAAGATAAAGTTTCAGCACCATTTTCTTATGCATCTCGATTGACAGAAACTATCCTTTTAGGAGTTATTGCAGGTCGTTTTCCAAACAAAACATTAAATTGGGATGGAGCCAATGCAAGGTTTAAAGAAGACGAAGCTAATCAATATCTTTTTGGATCTTATCGTAATTTTTGATAATAAAAATTTAATGTCCAATTAAAGAATATTTAATTATTCAACTCATAAAGTGTGTATCAATTATTTATTTATGATTTTCCTAAATGAATTCCATGAAACCACTTTTTTATCAACTATATGATAATATTCATAGAAGATTTCTGAATCAATTTCTGATTCTGGATTAGTGTTTTTGGAAGTAAATTGTGCATTAACCCAATCTCCTGTATCAACATCAGTTTCCTCTGAACCGTCATCAGTTGCTGCTAGTGCAAATGCATAATTAGTTGTCCAATCATAGGTATTCCCCTCTGCTTCAACTCTAGCAACTTCCAATTTAATTTTGTCAACAAATTCTTGAGGAGTTTTTGCAACATACCCATCATGGAAACTTAAAGATGCCTCATCAGCAATAAATGATTTAATTAATTCATAATCAAGTTGTGCCCAAGCATCATCTAACTTTTTAAATACTTCAACTGCTTCTTGAGATCCTATTTTTATTTCGGAATTTGTACCAGAGATAAAACCATTTGATGGTATTTTTTGGATAGGTTCTTGTTTGCATGAAGCAACTATTAGAACTAATAGAAATATTTTTTCCATTTTTAATTGATTTATGGTTAATAATATACTAAGTGAATAAAAATAAATTTAATTAATGGTTATAGTCTTTTTTAATATCAAACTAATGAGGCATTTAAAATAATTTCACAATTTAAAACTCCAGAAATAGGGCAATTTTTTTTTGCTTCTTCTGCAAATTCAATAAATTTTTCTTCATTTAAATCTGGTACTTTTCCTTTTAAGATTAATTCTATAGAGATCACTGAACCGTCAACAAATGTAAGTGTAGCATTTGTATTTAATTCAGTAGGATTAAAATTAGCTTCATTTAATACAAAAGCTAGTTTCATATTAAAACAGCCAGCTAGTGCAGAGGCAATGAGTTCTTCAGGATTAGTTCCAAGTTCACCATTATCATTTTCAAATCTAGTTTTAAAACTGTAAGGCATTTTATTAAACGCTCCACTTTGAGCTGTTAAGAATCCATTTCCATCAATACCATCTCCATTCCAAATTGCATTTACATTTCTTTTCATTCTAATTGATTAATTAATAATACCCAAATATAAAGAAGTCACTAAAATTATCGATGAAGATATGTGGAGGATTTGATTTAAGATCTTAACTATGGTCTTTTTCTTTTCTATAATTTAAATAAATCATTATAAAGAAATCTTTGAGCTAAATAAAACATATATTTCTGTCGAACAAAAAACCCTCCGTTTAGGAGGGTTTTTTTGTTTAAGTAGAAATTTTATTTTGCGAACTGTTCCATAGAAGAAATTTTTCCTTCTAAATTGAAATAAAAAATTTCCATTAGTTCTTTATCCCACTTTCTCCCATTTTTAAAAACTCTTGATTCAGTTCCTCTAACAATCACACCACTTGCAGCGTCGGTATTTCTAATTTTAATAGGAATTATTGCATTAAGCTTCCAGTTAACAGATTTCAAAGGTTTAAAGAATTCATCCAAATCGGATTTTTTATAATTAGTTTTTTGCCCTCTGTAGTCGTTTAATGTAAATTCTTCAGCCATAGCTTCTTTCATTCCTTCAGTATCCATATTATTATAATTTTCAACAAAACTTTCGATTATTTGTGTTTCATTTCGGTTAGAAAAAACAAAGGGTTTCCCTGTATTTTCATTTTTTTCATTACCAAAAAACTTTCCACCATAAGACATTCCAAAATTAACTGAATCTATCGCTTTCCACTGTTTAAAACTTTTCACCTTCCCATCATTATCTAGAACGAAAGATTCCATCAAATCAAGTTTTTCATAAGATCCATTTTTGTGGACTCTTTCTTCTTTTGACCAAGCCATTACTTGTCTAAAGTTTCCGCCATTTTGTAAAGGAATAATTTTATATGGTTTCATAGTTATACTTTCCATTGAATTAAGCCACTTAGAGTAATTTTCTTTTCGCTTATCATTCATATATTCTTCGGAATAATATTTGGATAGTTCATCTGCATTTTTTTCAGAATATGCACCTGCAAGCTTCTGTAAAGTCATAATATCCTGCTCTGACCCAAATGTATAGGGCTTTCCAGAATTTTCCCCTTCACCAAGCCAAACACCGCCACTATTATTACAACTAACAATAAATAAAGTTGTCATAAGTAAAAGTGATCTCATTATATAAATATTTTTCATTTTAATTGATTTATAATTAATAATCATCAAAATACAAAGAAATCCTTAAAGTTAACGGTGAAGATATACCGACTATTTAATGGTTTTCATTTTTTCTCTTCGTTTAAATGTATCAAATAGAATGAAATTATCACTATTAAAAATCCACCAAAAGTAAATATGTAATTAACTAAGAAAAATCGTAAGCCATTAAAATTAGTAGAACAATAAAGAAAACCCCAAGATTGATTTTGTTAAGGTATTCTATCATGTTCTAAACTAATAGAAATATATAATATTTTAAGACCTTATTATTCTTACTGAATTTAATTAAAAGGGTATGTCCGTGGTATAGTTTTATCTTCCGTTATAAACTCTTTTCAATTGTAGTTTTAACTTCATCAAGTGCATCAATAATTACTTCGTTAAAAGTATTTTGGCCAATGTTAGTAACATGTTTTGCTCCTTTTTGCTCATATACATTGTAAGCATTTTCTATTTTATTATATTCATTATCTCTAATATCACTAATTGTTGACAAAATAGATTCTACAATTTCTTTTTTCCTTTTTTTATAATACTCCATATCTTAAAGATAAAAAACTAAATCATTATTTTTAAAATTATTGAGAACCCCAATAGTTATTTAGTCTTTCAGTTTTAACCTAAATATTTTTGGATTTGAAATAAATCCAGTAGCATATAGGTATTTCTCATTTTTATCAAATGCGCAATTTGTAATATCCCCAAAATCTATTCTAGCGAGTAATTCTCCTTTTGGAGAAATTACTAAAAGTCCACCTGGTCCAGAAGTGAATAAATGTCCACTTGAATGAACCTTCATTCCATCGTAATTTCCTTCAAGATTCTCCAATAAATCACTTCCTTCAAAAAAGGTTTCACTTGTCATATCATTAAGATTAATTTTTATAATTTTTGCAGGCGTTTCAGAAAATGGATTACCCATTTTATTTACATAAAGAAATTTTTCATCTGGAGATAAAGCTAGACCATTAGGAGACTCGATATCTCTAGAAATAAGTTTCATTTCGTTATTTTTCGGATTAAACTTAAAGACCCCATTAAAGTCTAACTCTCTCATTTCCGTCTCAACGAAGCTAAATGTATTTAAATCAAAAAAAGCAAATGGAGGATCTGTAAAATAAATATCACCATCTTTTGAAATAGTTAGATCATTTGGGCTATTTAATCTTTTACCCTCATAATTATCAATTACTGTTGTAAAGTTTGGATTATCTGAGCTTTTGTTGGTGATCTTAGCTATTCTTCTGTCGCCGTGTTGACATAAAATTAAATTCCCTTCACTATCCAATGAAAGACCATTTGCTCCCAATAATCCTTCACCTAAATTAGGAGCGTATCCGGTATTACCTGAGGGCATAATATAATCTGTCAAACCGTTTTTTTCATTCCATTTTAATACTTTATTATTAATTATATCAACGAAAAGGAGTGATTTGGATCCCTCATCCCATACAGGTCCTTCCGGAAGGGATATTGAATCTGCCAAAATTTCTATATCAGAAAACGTATTAATTATTGAATTAAAAGACTGGTCATAAATATGAATTTTTGGATTTGGGGATGGATCAGGGTTATTACAATAGATAAAAAGTAATATAAAAGGTATTGTAAAAATATTTTTCATTTTATTGATTTATGATTAATAATATTCTAATATAAAAAACTCTCCAATATCTTAAAAACGAATTATCCCTTATATTATAATGTGTAATTAGTATTTACAAATAGTTCCGCTAAAAACAATACATTTATAGGGTATGAAAAAATTTGTCTTAATATTATTTTTAATGTTAGTTTCTTGCGGTGATAAAATTCCAGATGGCGAATACCGACTTCTTGATTTTAAAGATGAACATTTTGACCCTACAGATGAATATAATATTCCACAACAATACTTTACGTTTGATGGTTTAATATTTGACCATTACGTTATTGAAGATGGAGAAAGAGTTTATTATCAAGGAGAAAAAAGTACCATAAACTACAATTATTCTGATAATAGCTTTTCATATAAAATTAATGATACAACTGTTGAGTCAGGAATTTTTGAATGGAAATATTTTTTAAACAAGGACACACTAATTCTCAAAAATGAAATGAATAAAAGGGAGATGATTCTTTTAAAAGCAAGATAACTTCTAAAACTTTTTACCTACAAATTCGCTCTTCGAATTTGTACAGTTAAACTAGCTTACCATTTTGACAATATTTTTAGGCCAGGGGTCCTGAAAAACATAACCAATTTCCCAAAGTTTTATTTCTTCTTCTGTTAGAAAACAAGATTTTAAAGCATTTGTAAACTGATCTATTTGGGATTCATCACCTATGACAGTCAAGTCACAGCAACGATCTCCAAAACGACTAGATTTATTATTGAGTCTTGTTTTAAGTATTTTTATCTCTTCTTTTGAAAGACCGTGGTTTTTATCTTTAATAATTCCAAACATCCAGGAGCCCATAAATTCCAAATTAATACCACCACCAGCTTGATTCCAAAGTAGTGAGTGTTTGTCACGGCTTGCCAGCCAGAAAAATCCTTTACTTCGGAAAATTCTATCACCTAAGTGCTCATGGCACGTATCCCAGAGTCTCTGAGGATGAAATGGGCGCTCATCTTTTATTACAGTTGTTGCTAGATTATAAAATTTATATTTTTTTTCAGATTTAAACACAAATTAATACTTGTAGTATAAATGGCGTAATTAAAAAACTTTCGATTTTAGTTAATTTTAATTTTTATTAAAAATTTATGAGATTATTTTACTTTTTAACATCTATTGCTTTATCATATATAAACACTTCCCAAGCTCAATGGCAGTATAAAACTGATGACAAACAGAATGAGATTATATCCGTCAATGATAAAAACAATAATTCGTCATTTTTGATAGAAAGAAAAAAAAATGGGGAAATTAATTTTTACATAAAAGGTGTTAGTGAAAGTGAATGTAAAATGGAATCCATTGAGTTTAGATTTGACGGAATAAAAGATGTTTTATTATTCAAGGTTGAAAAATCAGAAGAAAAAAAATTAAAAATTCTATACGATGATATAAATGGTTTAGGTTATTTAAAATCTTTTTCAAAATTGGTAAAGGAAAGGAATTTCATATATTCTCAATTTAATAATGTTTGTGGTATCAACATTAAAAAAAGATACAGTCTAAAAGGCTCTTCAAATGCCATAAATAAAATAAACTTAATACCATTTCTAAATAAAACAATAAAAATTACAGAAGCCAAAATGGCTAAAATTAAATTTATTGAAGAGTCAATACCAAGATTAGAAACAAAAAAATTTCCTGCTGATAGATTAAGAGATATAAATCCATTGGAAATTACTGAGGTTTATTGGAAATCACATCAAAATGACAAATACCATATTAAAATAAAACTAAAACTTAATGGTGAGACAAGGCGAGAACTATTTGGAAAATTCAAGTTGTTTAAGCAAGTTGATAAGATTAAGTCAAGATACTAATCGCGGGGACATAAGAAAAAAAATGGTTTTTTAAAACATTAGTATTTTTTAAACTGACTCCAAAATTTAACAAATTATAAAATAATTAAAATGCGTATACTTTTATTTCTTCAAATTATATTACTCCCCTTATTATCGTTTTCCCAGGAACTTTTTACTAGTTCAGAACTTTTAATCGAAGAGGGATTAAATAAAAACAAGGGGAAATATTTAAAAATGTCAGACTATGTAATAATATTTGCTGATTATACATCAGAAGAATTATATAAGAAAACTACAATTTGGTTTAATGATAATTTTAATCAGACTGATGATAAAATTCTTAGTAAAAGTGAAGGTAAATATATCCGTTTTCAAGGATCAACCGAAGAGTTCTTAAAAACTCACAAGGTTATTAGAACATCTAAAGGCTATGAAGGCTATAGATATATCATTGAGATTAAATTTAAATATGGACGTTTAAAATTTGAACCAATTAGTTTGAAAACATATACTAAAGAAGAGTCATCCTTGTCAAATGGGTGGTATGAAAGAGGCTTTTCTAATAAAATTTTAGATTATGAGGGTAAAGAAATTGAGGAAGGTAAAAATGACATAAACATCCAAGTTGATTTTTTCAATAAGTTAGCTATTAGTCTTAATCAATTTTTAAATGGTGAGACTAATATTAAAGATGAAGAATGGTGAAATTAAACACATTCAACTGAATGAAGAGGATATGCCGATGATTTCTTATTCCAGTCTGTAAACTTTTCTATAAATGTGAGTTTTATCATCCATTGAGAATATTGAAGCCATATTAGAATCCCAAAAATAGTTAAGTAATTCATCATAATCTTTACTCACATCGTGTGTCATTTCATAATGCTTATCACTGGTATATTCACTAATCATAAAATACTTATATGTTTTTGACTCATCATTATCGTTTATCTTGTAGAGCTTGTAAAAGTCCTTGCCAAAGCCAGCCTCTTCCAACATCAAATTTCTTTTTTTATTAAAATCTATGAAGTCCTCGACTAAATTTTGAGGAATGTCTAAGTAATGAACACTTAAACGTTCTTGATTTTGAGATAAAGCTGGTGCTACTATAAAGAAAAATGCAAGTAGTGAAAATAGTTTTTTCATTTTGTTTGATTTAAGATAGTTCAATATACTTATAATATCTCTACTCCTTTTTTTTCTTCCTGAACTTAATGAAGAGGATATGCCAAGAATTTAATTTTCTGCCTCGTGCAATTCAAAATATTTAACATCAGCTTTTTTCTTCAAGAGATTAACATCCCACATTACAAAATTCATTGCACCATTATTTATTGCATCAGTAAAATAGAACTTAACATTTGCACCCATTCTTTTCCAAGTTCCCTTTAAGGGAGTAGATATAAGTGTTCCATTCTCTAATATTGTTCTTCCCTGACCATCAAGAGTGCCGCTATTTTTTGATGAATTAATTGAAGCTACTTTAAAAGCAACGTATACAGTACCATAACCACTTATCTGCCCTTCAAATACCATATCAGAATACCCATCTGATGGGATTATGGTAATTATATCTATAACCCCACCACCCTTCGGGTTAGTTAAATCTTGACCAAAAGCGAATCCACAAACAAGGGTTGCTATTAGTAAACTAAAAATATTTGTTTTCATTATAATTGATTTATGATTAATAATATCTAATATAAAAAACTCTCCGATATCTTAAAAACGAGTTATCCTTTTTATTATAAAGTGTAATTATTATTTGCGAATAGTTTCGCTCAAAATCAATACATTTATAGGGTATGAAAAAATTTGTTTTAATATCATTTTTAATGTTAATTTCTTGTAGTGATAAAATTCCAGATGGCGAATATCGACTTCTTGATTTTAAAGATGAACATTTTGACCCTACAGAAGAATATAATATTCCACAACAATACTTTACGTTTGATGGTTTAATATTTGACCATTACGTTATTGAAGATGGAGAAAGAGTTTATTATCAAGGTGAAAAAAGTATCATAAAA
>Ga0228639_1000709_pt1 | contig 14759 bp, 14 predicted proteins | sample 50DmetaG_FD_190532 | JGI IMG/M metagenome (GOLD analysis project Ga0228639, IMG submission 190532) | Seawater microbial communities from Monterey Bay, California, United States - 50D | ecosystem: Environmental > Aquatic > Marine > Coastal | place: USA: California | collected 2016-10-18
TTCCCATTCAGGAGTACAAGATAATTCAATTCCGGACTCAACACTCCTAGTCCCTCCTTTTAAGTAGTTTGTAATCCAATCTTGTGACCAAGTCGTAAAAGCCCCTCTCCCCGTATAGGAAGCAACAGCATCTTCTAAAGATGGAAATTCTCTTCTTCGTCTGGCAGCCCCATCGGCTATGGAAAGGCCTCTATTGTATTTAATCAAAGACATAAATCTAAATTTTAATGATTCTAGAGGCCCATATAGGACAGGTTCAATCATAAATAAATGTGAAACTTTTTGGGGATTTAAAGAAGCAATCTTTGCAGCTACTATTGAGCCCATAGAATGACCTGAACATATGACAGAGCCGTTTATAGTGTCTATAAATTCTTTTCCATCGTCTATAAATATGTTCCAAGATTTTAATTGAGTATGATCAGATTTTGCGTTTGAAAGGCCATGTCCACGCTGATCTAGAGCATATATACTTATTTGATCACCAAAATAGTTGATTAACTTCCGAAATAATATGAGGTAGGTTTCTGCATTAAATCCAGTAGCATGAAAAAAAACAAAATTAAATTTACTTCCATGTGATTCATGCACTAAATAGGAGAAGTTTTCACCAGCATTATTTGTAAATGTTTTTCTTTCCATAGAGTGTACTAATTTGGTGAGACATATTAGAGTTTTTTTTAAAAAATAGAATAAGTATTATCGTGACATAATGTCACTATTTTGTAATTATAGTACTGGTATTTAAATAGGAGAAAAAGATGTCATTCAAATTAGGGTCTATAAAAGGAAGAGCAGTTCTAATATCGGAAGATAATTATTATGATTTAAAGACAATCTCAGAAGGAAAATTAAGTTCGAGCACACTAGAAGCTCTGCATCATATGGATTTGTTGAATGATCTGAATGAAAATCTAAATAATCTAGACGCTACTGGGGCTGTTGATACTATAAATTTTGATTCTCCTGTTTCTGCACCAAAGAACTGTTATGCCGTAGGTTTAAACTATAGAAATCATGCCGAAGAAGCTGGCATGCAAATTCCTGAAGTCCCTATGATCTTTACTAAGCATACAACCTGTCTGGTTGGGGCAACATCTGATATAGAAATGAGAAGTAATTATGTGGATTATGAAGCAGAATTAATTGTTGTTATAGGCAGACAAGGTAAAAATATCTCAAAATCAGAAGCCTGGAGTCATATAGCAGGAGTTTGTATTGGACAAGATATATCAGATAGACCTGCGCAATTTGCAGCCAGCCCTGCGCAATTTAATCTAGGTAAATCTTTTGATACATTTGGTCCAATGGGTCCCTACCTTGTATCTCCTGATCTTGTAAATGCCGAACAGGGCTTATCAATAGAATGTCGAGTAAATGATGAAATAAGGCAAAGTGACAACACTAATGATTTGATCTTTGATGTTCCGGATATTATTGCTTATTTATCTGAAATACTCACTTTGAATGTTGGAGATGTTATTTTTACTGGCACACCTGGTGGTGTTGGAGTGATGGAAGGAAAATTTCTAAAAGATGGTGATATCTTAACTACCTCTATTGAAGGTCTAGGAACTATGACTAATAAATGTGTAAGAATTAAAGATCATTCTAGAGCAGATTTCATTCCTGAAATGTTTAAACCTTTATTTGATAAAAAAGACTAGAGATGAGTCAGTTAACCCTCTACCACAACGGTCCATCTACCTGTTCACAAAAAGTTAGATTAATCCTTGAACTTAAAGGGCTAGAGTATGAATCAAAGCTTATAGATTTAATGTCTGGAGAACAGCATGACTCAGAATATATAAAATTAAACCCTAATCACGTAGTGCCTACTCTTGTTGTGAACGAAAACGCTTTAATTGAATCATCACTTATAAATGAGTTTCTTGAAGATGCATACCCTGAAATCAAAGCTCGTCCAAGTAACCCAGAAAAATTACATCAAATGAGATTATGGGTTAAATACATCGACTCTTATCACCCGCAGTGCGGTTCCATTACTTATGGTATTGGGGTAAGAAATATACTATTACAAAAATCTCAAGAGGAGATTAATCAGGAGACTGCAAAAATTCCAGACCCTGTAAAAAGAAAAAATAGAATTGAACTCTTAGAAAAAGGCCTTGAAGCACCCGTTGTAGCTGAGGGCATAAAACAATCTAAAGTTTTCTTAGATAAATTAGAAAATGAACTACAAGGGCATGATTGGTTGTATGGAGAAAGCTTTGGCATCGCAGATGCTGCAACTATTCCTTATATTATTCGTATGGATCAATTAGCTTTATCCTCACTCTTTGATGAGAACACTAGACCTAATATTTATTCTTGGTATAAAAAAATACAAAAAATGGATATTTTTCGAAAAGCAGTCACTGAATTCGTACCACAACCTTTAGTGGTTGTTTTGAATAAATTTGGTGAAGATCAAAAAGATCAAGTTTTAACAATTATGGAGAATGATTAATGGCAATTATAAAAGCAACGAATGTGGCCTATCCGACCCTTCAATGTCCTGATTTAGACATACAAGAACAATTCCTTATACATTTTGGTATGCATACAGTTTTGAAAACTGATGATACTTTGATCATGCGAGGGGATGGACCTCAACAATTCATAGAAATATGTAAAAAGGGGGAAAAGAAATTCATCTCTACGGCATTTAATGCTGGATCAATGGATGACCTTGAAAAACTCAGTCAAACAGATTCGTTTAGTGCAATCGAAGAATTGACTACTCCAGGTGGTGGATATGTTACTAAAGCTCAAGATCCTGATGGTATTGGAGTTGAAGTAGTTTTTGGTATCAAGAAAAGAGAAATTGATGAATTACCTAAACCCTTTCCCACCAATGAAGGTGGACAGATAAATAGAGTAAATCAATTAAAAAGATTTAATAAAGGCGATACACCAAGGATTATTAGATTTGGCCATTATGGGATCAACTCTCTTGATATTGAAAAATCTTTGGAGTGGTATCACGAGCATTTAGGGATGATCGCTTCTGATATCTTACAACCGCCCTCTCCTCCTGGAGAAAAACCCCTTACAGCAGGTATCTTTGCTAGATTAGATAAGGGATTAACCCCAACTGATCATCATTCAATTTTTTGGCTTAATGCTCATCTAGTCTCTGAAGGTATTCCGGGTTTAAATCATGTTTCTTTTGAAATGCTAAATATCGATGATGTTTTTATGGGTCATGAGCTATTGAAAAGAAAAGCGAAAGAACACGACTATGAGTTAGAATGGGGTGTGGGTCGTCATTATCAAGGTAGCCAAATTTTTGATTATTGGAGAAGTCCTTTTAAACAAGTACACGAACATCAAACTGATGGGGATTACTTAGACAATACTATCCCACCACAAATAGTTAATCCTATGTCTGATGGAGATCCTGATTATCCTGAATTTGGCCCATCTCAATGGGGCGCTGCTATATCAGAAACGTTTGGAAATAAAGAAGGTACATAAAAATGAATATAAGCGAAAAACCTGTAGCAATAGTCACCGGGGGAAGTAGAGGAGTAGGAGCGGCCACAGCTAAACTTTTGGCCTCCAAGGGTTGGAATGTAACCATTACCTGCACCAGTTCGATTGATGATGCAGATGTTGTAGTTCAAGAATGTGAGAACTTAGGAGTAGAGGCACTAGCCATATCTGCAGATGTTGGAGATAACGAAGCTTGTATAAAGACTGCAAATGAAACAGTCACTAAGTGGGGAAGAATTGATGCACTTGTAAACAATGCAGGTACAACTAAGTTTGTATTTAACCATGGTGATTTAGATGGGCTTGATGCTGAGGATTTTCTGCATATATATAAAATTAATGTTGTTGGACCTTTTCAAATGGTACGTGCTTGCAGGTCATCATTAGAGAAGAGCGATAATCCTAGTGTTGTGAATATATCTTCTATAGCAGGAATAAAAGGCATCGGAAGCAGCTTGGCTTATGGCTGCTCTAAAGGGGCCTTAAACACCATGACCATGTCTATGGCTAGAAATTTAGGGCCGATTAGAGTTAATGCTATATGTCCTGGTTTTATACAGGGCGAGTGGCTGAAAAATGGCATGGGTGATGATCTTTATAATGCAGCCCTCAAAAACTTAACTCAAAATACTCCTTTGAATCTAACCGTGACTCCTGATCAAGTCGCACAAGGTATATATAGTTTTATAGGAATCAATAAAGTAGTAACCGGAGAAACAATGCTTATGGATGGAGGACATCATCTAATCATCTAAAACCCATAAGGGTATGTTTTAAGTTAATACCAATAATATTCTTTGTAAACAATTAGATAATAAAAGCAGTAAGCAAGATGCTCATTTCAGAAAGTGCTTGGGGATTAGTACTCTCCAAAATGGGCATCTGTTCTCCTCCTTGAGAAGTTTTTTAGAAATTAGCCCTAAAACTCAGACCAATTTCTTTTCCAGGTTCCCACATCATAAAATGTGAACCTGTTACTAACGGTAAGTCGATACTTTGGGTACCCACTTGTTCATCAGTAATATTTCTACCGAACACAGCAACCTCAAGACCATTTGCCATGGTGAAAGCAATTCTAGCTCCTATTTTTGTTGCAGAGTCATGCAATCCAAGAGGATCATTATCTCCATTAGAATAAAACTCATCTACGTGATTAGCATTCAATGAAATGACCATCTCTCTGTTATTACTTAGAGCTTGAAAGTAATCCATATAAATAGAAGCTGACAATTCCGGTGCATAGTTACCTGTTTGGCCAGATAAATCTTGGGTACAAGCCCTACTCCCTGTTGCCAGTCTATTGTCTACCTCTTGATCAGCTGTACATGCTGCACCAGTAAAGGATTCGTAAGCAAAATCCAATGAAGTTATTGACCCACCTAAGACTAAATTATCTGTTGGTGCCCAAGTCACATCTATTTCAACACCATCAATTTCTGCTTGAGCTGCATTCGAGACAATAAAAGCAGAGCCATTCCATGCCGAGACTTGTAAATCCTTATAGTCAGTTGTGAAGTATGCAATATTAGCTCTCAAAGATTTTTCTGGTATTTCTATCTTTGCTCCCACTTCGATTGTTGTAGCTTCTTCAGGCTCAAATTGAAAAGCGGCTGCAGGTGTAGATGGATTAATTTTTGCAGCATTCTCCGAACCATCAAATCCTCCTGCCTTGTATCCGTCAGCTGCACTAAAATACAATCTAGTTGTATCGCTAGCTTCGTATAAAAATTTTATAGAAGGTGTTGTATGGCTTTCTGATCTTTCTTGCAGAGGAAAGTTGTAAGGAGATCTATCTAATAATACTTTTATTACACCTAAGACTGGTGGAGCCATTGTAGGATTATCAATACCAACTCCTCCTGTAGCAGAGGAACTAAATACTTGTGATCCTTTTACTTCCTTATCATCCTCAGAGACTCGAACACCTGCTTTCATGGTTAATTTTTCATTCAAATACCATGTGCCCTCAACAAAAGCAGATAGAGTTGTTGAGTTTTGGTCAAATAAAGTATGAGTTGCAGCTGTCTTTGCAGAGAATGCTCCTCTGGTTTGAAAGGCGAACAAATCTGGTGCTGGGAAAGTTTGACCGAATAATCCTCCAAAGTCTGTAGCAAAAGTGCCATTATTCTGAGAAAAGTAATCAATATCATCATAATAAAGACCTGCAACATATTCAAATGTGTCGCTTGATGGTGAAGTTATTACAAATTCTTGAGTAACTGCAGAGAAATCATGAAAACTATCTGTTGAAAGAAAATCCATCGGTCCGAAATCAGCATCAAGACCCCAGGTATAGTCATAAGAGGAATATGAAGTCGTAGATTTAAACTCATGGTCTCCCCAAGAGGACGTAATATTTAAAATAGCATTATCAGTGTCTGTTGATCCTCCTGTGGGATTGACACCTTGGCCATTGTTAACATAAGAAACACCTGGTTTTCCAGTCACTATATTTGGAAAATGTTTATTAGTGATGCTAACTGCTAAAAATGCTCCTGTGTAACCATTCTGTGCCAACACTGGTAGAGGTCTTGAAGTTCGATAAACAGATATTCCACTTTCTTGTCCACTCTTATCACTAGAAGAAGATGTTAGTTTTAAATTAACTTCTGTATTGTCTAGTTCCCATAGGAATGTTGCTCTAACCGAAGTAGCTTCTGTTGAAGGTTCATCTGTATTTAATAGTTGGTTTTCGATCCATCCATCTGATTCTTCGTAAGATGCAGCTAGTCTCATTGCAAATGAATCGCTCATTGAAATATTAGTTGCACCTTGAAATTTTGTTGTATTCCATTCAGGTACAAATTCAACAGACATATCACTATCAGCCTCGCCACCTATTTGAGGAGATTTACTTATAACATTTATGACTCCACCGATAGTGTTTTTTCCAAAAAGCACTCCCTGTGTTCCTTTAAGTACTTCTATCCTTTCGATGTCCAATAGAGGTGCTAGATATTGTTGACCTTTCGATATCGGCATCCCATCTATAAATTGTGTAACTGATTGGGAAAATCCCTTATTAGCTCCAGATCCAACTCCTCGCATGTAAATATTCCACTCACCTGCTCCCTTAGTAACATGTAAACCTGGTACATGGTTAGCAAGGCTCTCAACTGAGGTTATACCTAGATCTGATATTCTATCTCCTGAAAGTACCTGGATAGAAATAGGAACTTCTGCCAAACCTTCAGCCTTTTTTTGAGCAGTGACTACAATTTCATCCAACCTCGAGTCGGCAGATGCATTAAGTGAAAAGGCGATAAAAAGGACTAAAAACGTAATATATTTTGTCGGATTCATTGATATTTCCCTAAAAAGTTATCCTAGCAAATAACTGTTTTTGCTAGTTTTTACTAGTATGTACATACAATGACATTATGTCAATGACATTTCGTCACCGTTGTTTTTTATGTTAAAGTCTTGTTTTTTTCATTATTAAAAATAAAAAATAATTATGCTTACTACACATGACAAACTGCTGGAAGCTGCATTTAACCTTATTGAAGAAGAAGGTTTTGAATCAATTACAGCAGCAAAAATAACCACTCAAGCTAGTTTAGGATATGGAACATTTTATAAATATTTCAAATCCACTGAAGATATTTTTAAAGAAGTGTTTAGACAAAAATTAAGGGCTGTTTCAGAAAAAATCTTTGCAATGAATCAAAATGAAGAAGATAAGTGGTATGGTTATTTAAAAGGTCATGCTCTAATTTTTTATTATATCTGCGAAGGAAAATATACAAATTGGATAATGGAGAGACCAAATTACTTTATTGAGATAATTTCGGATGCAGCTAGAGAACATGCTACAAGTGACTTACGCGAGGCAGTTTCAATAAATCAATTAGATCGATCTATTATTTTAGACATAGAGGAAATGTTTGCACTTGATGTATGGTTAATTATAGGTGCGTTAGATCTCATTGAAAAAGGCTCAGAAAGAAACAAAGTCTGCAGAGCTCTGCTTAGATATGTTGCCCCTCAACAACTTTCTTTTTCAGTCACTGAGGAAATTATTGAAACAATACTTCAGAATATTGAATCAGACTTAGATGTGCTCTTAAATTAATGCTAACAGGATTACAAGATTGCATTGTTGAAGAGACTTCAGATGAATGGGTTTTGTACCACAATAATTTTTCGCTATGCTCAAGAAAAGTTAGACTTTGTCTAGAAGAGACAGGTTTGGACTATAGATCTGAACATATAGATCTAATTGAGACGGGTAAATATGAGGTGGCTTCAAAAGAATTTCTAAAAATCAATCCGGGAGCTACCGTTCCAGTTTTGTTGCACAAAGGAAAACCTGTGTATGAATCTCATGAACAAATTTACTACCTGCTCATGCAAACAGATAACACAAAAAATATTTTACCCTCTTCCCCTGATGAAAAAGAAATCATGGATTATTGGGTTAAAAAATCTTCTTTAATTGGCAATCCACTTTCTAATCAAGATAGTTATGCTGGAAACAGTGTAGCGCCTCTAACTTTTCCACTATTTGTCACAATGATCAGGTATGTGCCCTTTAAAGAAATATTTATTGGTTTGAAATCTCACCCAATGAAAGAGAGAGTCATTATCTTTTTTATTTTTAAAGTTTTGGGCTTGAAAATCTTTAGCTCTTTTTTACCATTCGCAAAATTAGTTAAATCGTCTTTTTTTAATCTTAATCGACACTTACATGATTTAGAGAAACACTTAGAAGACAGCCGTTCGTTGTGGATCGTTGGGGATAATTTTACTTTAGCAGACGTAAGCTGGGCCGTTATTCTTCATCGCTTTCATGAATGTGGTTGGGAAGAGCTTTTATTATCTGATAAACCTTACATCAGGAAATACTACTCAAAACTTTTAAACAAAGATTCTTTTAAAACGGCTATTGATGAGGCTACTCACTCTATACTTCAAAAAGGTATTGTTGACTTAAAAAAAATTCTTTCAACTCAATCATCTATAAAAGAAATTCATACGCAATTAAGGAGAGAACTATATGAATTATGACTATGACGTAGTGGTAATAGGATTGGGACCTGTTGGAAGCTTTGCTGCTTTACTTTTAGAGAAAAGAGGTTTGAAAGTTTTAGCTATAGATAAAGATAAAGAAATATATTCACTACCAAGAGCCGTTAGTATTAGTGATCAAGGCCTGAGAATGACTCAAGAGATTGGTATAGAGGATGTCTATATTAACAATAGTAGTGAAGTTGGTGGAGCCGGATTTGTTGATAAGGATTTAAATTTTATAGGAGGAGCGATAGATTTGAAGGGATTCGCAACTCCAAATGGATGGGCGCCAATGAGGTTTTTTCATCAACCCTTTACCGATCAAGAAATTAGAAAAAGGCTAGGAGCAACCTCTATAACAACTTTACTACAACACGAAATTTTGAATATTGAAGAACGTGAAAATGATGTGCTATTTTCTGTTAAAAATTTAGAGAACTCATCCGAAATTGAATACACAGCTAAATACTTAATTGGTGCGGATGGCGGATCGAGTTCCGTAAGAAAATTATTAAAGATTACTCAAGAAGATCTTAATTACAATCGTGATTGGGTAATTGTTGATGCTGAATTAACTGTGCCAAATAGATTAGATGATAAAGCAATTCAAGTGTGTGATCCTGAAAGGATTGGGACTTTTATTCCCGCACATCTTCCTTTTAGGAGATGGGAATTTATTATCTACGATGATGAAGATAAAAATGATTTTCAGGAAGATGAAAAAATACAAAACCTTATAGCTAGGTGGCTTAATCCTGAAGAATATAAAATAATCAGGAAAGCAATTTATCAATTCCACTCTGTATTGGCGGATGACTTTAGGAAAGGAAATTGTTTCTTAATAGGAGATGCTGCGCATCAAAATCCTCCGTTCATGGGAGAAGGTATGATGTCTGGTTATAGAGATGCTTTCAATCTGGCCTGGAAAATTTCTTACGTTCTTAATAATGGTTTCTCTGATAGCTTATTAGATTCTTATCAAGAAGAAAGAAGGCCACATGCAAAGTTTGTTGTTGAAAACTCAGCTGGAATTGGAGAGCTAATGGAGGCATATGCTAAAGCAGATGATGTAAGTGATGTTCCTGAAGAATTGGTCGCGAAGGGTTATGGGTCATTTGTTTTACCCAACTTAGATGCAGGATTATTCTTTGGTGGCAAGGCAATAGATTCTATGGCGGCTGGTCAACTTTTTCCTCAGATACTTACCTATGAAGATGGGCAAATAACAGAAAGAAGAGATCATCTATTTGGAGATGGTTTTACCTTAATTTCTCAAAATGACATAGTAATCTGTGACGAGCATAGAGAATTTTTGAGTAAGCTTAATTCTACTTATCTTGTCTTGGATGAAGAAATTATTCTTTCTAATCCATGGGTAAAAGCCTTTTTGGAGCTTGGAGATACTTTTATTGTTAGACCGGATAAATATATTTATGGATGTAGTGGAAATGATGTATCTTTAGAACAATTAATTGAAGACTTAAAATTAAGAATGAAAAAAACCTAATAAAATCATGAAACTAGAAGTATCACATACTATATTGAATATTAAAGATTCTAAAAAAATAATAGATTTCTACTCCGGAGTCTTAGGTTTTAGAGTAAGCGATAAAGGTTTAATAGGTGGTTCTGGGCCAGAAATAATTTTTATGAGCCAGGATCCTAACGAACATCATCAAATAGGATTTTCTGTTCAACGAGAAAATTTAGAACCGCCGACACAACTCAATCACATTTCCTTCAGAGTAAGAACATTTAAGGAAGTAAAAGAAGTTAAACATAACTTGGATATAAGAGGTTCGGAATATCTACCACTGTGTCATGGCAATGCATTATCACTATATTTCAATGATCCAGAGGGTAATGCTTTAGAAGTGTTCTTCGATACACCTTGGCATGTAATTCAACCTCAAACAGAATTATGGGATCCTAATATGACTGAAGAAGAAGCTTTAAATTGGGTTGAGGAAACTTTTAAAGATAAACCTCATTTTTCAAAGAAAGAGGATAGTGAAGAAGAATTTGTTAATAGAACTTAAAATTAATTATGGATTTAGGCATTAAAAATAAAAAAGCGATAGTGTGTGCCTCTTCTAAAGGTTTAGGAAGAGCATGTGCAAGAAGCTTAATGATGGAAGGTGTTTCTGTAGTGATAAACGCGAGAGGTGAAGAATCTCTTAAAGAGACTTTTGAAGAATTATCTTTAATTGATGAAAATAAAGTTTCAATGACTGTTGCTGATCTGAACACAGAAGAAGGAAGAAGAAAACTTATAGAAAGCTGTCCTGATGCAGATATTCTTATAAACAATAATAGTGGCCCTCCCCCGATTAATTTTCTTGAAAGCAATAAAGAAGAATGGTTGAAGGCACTAGATTCAAATATGCTTTCTGCTATTTTTATGATTAAAGATCTTCTGCCAGGCATGATAGATAGGAAGTTTGGAAGGATAGTAAATATAACCTCTGCTATGGTTAAATCTCCTCATCCATTAATGTCCCTTTCTACATCAGCAAGAACAGGCTTAACTGCTTTTTCTAAAGGAATCTCTAAAGATGTAGCTAAACACAATGTAACTATTAACAATCTTTTACCTGAAAGATTTGATACCGACAGACAGGTCTTTATGACGGAGATGATTATGGAAAATCAAAATATTTCTAGAGAGGAAGCTAGATCTCAAATAGCCAGCTCTATTGCTGCAAATAGATTTGGCAGACCAGAAGAATTTGGAGCGACATGTGCTTTTCTTTGCAGTGAACATGCCGGATTCATTTCTGGTCAAAACCTCCAGTTAGATGGTGGTTCTTATAGTGGATTAATCTAAATTTTCGTTTTCAAAAAAATCAGTATATTGATGATTTTAAATCTTGTAACAAAATTTTTAGTTTACTGGATGGCAATCTTGAACGTATAGATAACTTTGGATACTAGAAGCATCAATATAGCCCCAAGCCCTGCAAAATGGTGTGCCGTCTTGCTTCTTTCCAAACTCTAGTTCTTTAACTTCTAACTTATAAATAATTTTATCCGTATTTTTTTTAATAATTTCATAAAAACCGTCAAGAAAAATTTTTTGACCTATTACATCAACGGAATAGATCATATGCATTTGATCTGAAGTTATATGCATAAAGTCAGCATCTCCATTCCAATATGCACCTTTGGGAGGTTTGTTATCTGCACAAGCATTTAATATTAAAAATACTACGAGTAGAAATAACTTATTTCTTATCTTTTGTTCTGTAATCACCAAATTTCTTGTCTCTTTTGGTCAATGCCTCTTTTAGTCCAGAAGAAAGTTCTTTTAAATGTTCCTTTGTAGAACGACTGTGCATGGCAAGAGCTTGTAGTTCCGTTCCTGCTCTAATTCCGTCTCTCATACCCATGATTTCCATTTGTCTGTGAATAGAGCGTTTATTTATAGCCTGAATGTCGGAGGGAACTTGAGAAACTTTATGAGCTATTTTTTCTACTTCTTCAGAAATAAGACTTTCACTAAATGCTCTGTTAGCAAAGCCCTGCTCGGCTGCTTCTTTACCAGAGATGGATTCTCCTGTGAGCATCATCTCCATTGCATTCCTCATTCCTAACAGCCACGGGAAGAATTGATTGTCTGGTGGACTCATAGATCTTACAACTGGATATCCAATTTCGGCATCTTCGGCAACATAAACAAGATCACAAGATGCTGCAAGTTCAGTTCCGCCAGCTAAACAATAACCATGAACCTCAGCAATAACAGGTGTAGATAAATCCCATATTTTAAAAGCACCCTCTACTACGTGTCTTGGCCAAAAACCATCTGTCTTACTTGAAGGGTAAGGAAGATCTTCACTATTATTAAATGTTAAATCATATCCGGCACAGAAACACGAACCCCTTCCAGAAAGAATTATCACTTTAACATCTGGATCTTCATCAAAAGCATACAAACACTCGAAGAGCTCTTTACGAAGCGGATTACAAAGAGCATTCCTTTTATCGGGTCGATTTAAGTAAATTCGCCTGATTGAAGTATTCACTTCTTCACATTCTATATATTCATAACTCATAATCGATTTTACTTTACCTCTAATGTGGTCTTTTGACACTTATTGATGTACCTTCAATTTTAACTTCAAATGTATTCAAGTCTTCAAAAGCTGGTGGTGATTGAACAGATCCATCTGTTAAATCAAATACTGCACCATGAACTGGGCAAGTAATAAAATTACCTATTATTTGTCCTCCGCATAAGGGTATGTCTGCGTGCGAACATTTATCCTCAACAGCAAAAACACCTTTATCTGTATTACAAATTAGAATATCGACTTCATCTATATTTACTGATTGTGATTGATTAATATCGATATCTGTAATATCTGCAACTTGTATAAATTCTTCAGTCATCTTTTATGGCCTTATTAACTTGAAAACCCATATAAGAAATAAGCAAAGCAAAAGGAAGAGCGGCCCAAGTCACAGAAAGAACTGCCACACCTGTACCGACCAAACCTCTGACAAACCAACCTCCCACAACATCCCCCGACCTTGCTAAGAAGGTATCGATGAAGACTGTAGACTTGTATCTATCTTGCTCTGTCAGCTTGGTATAAATAGATTCTCTTGTAGGTTTGTTAAAACCATACTCAAAAATCCTTAAAGATATTACTACGACCATTACTGTAGTAATTGTTGGATAAAAAGAATAAGCCATGAATGCTGCAGCAAATAGTAAGCCGTAGAGAGATAAGACAGCAAGTGTCCCGACTCGCCTTAATATATATGAAGCTAAAAATAACTGCATTAACAAAGTGAGGGGTGTAACAATTTGTTCTATTCGTGCGAAAAATCCAGTCCTTTCGCAAGGATCTTTAGACCATTCCTCAACAATCCCTAAAGAAACCATCCAAGATACTGTCATAAGCATTGTAAAGAGAATGACGTAGATGCCTAAATTTCTAATAGCGGGCTCACGTAGGGTGTTCTTCATTGCTTCGAGGCTTGATCCACCTATCTCATGAGATTTATTATTTTCAACATGAGTTGAATTAAATGATCTTGAAAAGTAAATTGCAAAAGATAATGAAAAAATAGAAAAGACTATAAGACTCATTGGTCCTAGATCACTGATAGATGTATTGCCGCATATCTCCGTAGAGAAATATCTCGCAATAGTGGATCCAAAGAAAGCCCCTAATGAACCACCAGCACTAATGATTCCAAAAAAACGCTTAGAGTCCGTATGATTAAAAAAATTTATCATCGTGACCCAGAATATTGATACAACAAAAAAAGAGTAAACGTTAGCCCAAATATAGAAGGCTCTTCCAGTCCAAATCTTACCCTCGTCACCAGCCAAAGACCATGCACTTAAAAAAATGATTAAATTGAATATAAAGAAAGAATAAATATAGAGGACTATCTTATTCTTATCTATTCTTGATATAAGCCATGAATAAATGGGATTAATAACTAACATTGCCGCCATAACACCCATCAAGAGCCAAGGAAGGTTATAGATACCGCCCTGAACAGCAAGCTCATTCCTAACCGGTCTTAATGCATACCAGGATGCCAATACAAAAAAGAAGAATAAAAAAGCCTTAAAAAGAACTATGCCCTCTTTTCTTTCGATCTTAGGAAGAAAACTTATCGATCCGTTATTCATATAAACATTATATTTGAATTAACAACTACCATAAGATGAAATAAATTTTTATACTTTGCTTATGCCATCTCAACCATTTGTGATTTTTGGTAACGCTCATCTGATCACACTGTTTATTATTATAGCAATTGCAATAGTCTTTCCTTTAATTGTTAAAACACGACCTATGAGTCAAGTAATACTAATTACTAAAATCATGGGTGTGTCGTTAATTAGCCTAGAGTTTATCAAGCCCTTGATATGGCATTACAGTATGAATTTTCCGTGGATCGAATTAGTACCTATTCATATGTGTAACTTATCTACATTATTTATTGGTATTTTTTTAATAACGAAAAAGAGATTATTCTTTGAGGTAGCGTTTTTTTGGGGTATCGGTGGAGGTATTAATGCACTGATAACTCCAGATATACCTAATAGCTTTCCTGACCCTCAATATATTCTTTTCTTTTTTGGTCACGGATTATTGATTATAGCAATCGCTTATGCCTGTATTTCGTTAGCTAATAGACCCACCTTTAATTCCGTAAAAAATGGAATCTATTTCTCCCTGATAACACTTCCAGTGATTTACTCTATTAATAAGATATTAGGC
>Ga0228639_1000714_pt1 | contig 14686 bp, 14 predicted proteins | sample 50DmetaG_FD_190532 | JGI IMG/M metagenome (GOLD analysis project Ga0228639, IMG submission 190532) | Seawater microbial communities from Monterey Bay, California, United States - 50D | ecosystem: Environmental > Aquatic > Marine > Coastal | place: USA: California | collected 2016-10-18
GGAAAGAAAATCGGTAAGGTTTGCGCATTGTCGGGTGTTTGTTATGGCTTCATTGGAAATCGTATGCTCGGTGGCTACGGGAGAGAGGCTCAAATGCTAATGATGGATGGTTGCACGCCTGCACAAGTTGATAACGCACTCGAAGGTTTTGGAATGGCAATGGGTCCGGTTGCAATGAGTGATTTGGCTGGCTTGGATATTGGTTATAAGGCAAGAGAAAATCGGGATGACGTCCCTGATGATCCGAAGCCATACGGAGTCGCTGATATGCTTGTTGAGATGGGGAGGCTAGGGCAAAAGACCGGCGGCGGTTTTTATAAGTATGATGAAAAAACCCGAGCCCGGATCTCTGATTCCTCTGTAGAAGAGATGATCAAGACTCAAGCCGAGAAACTGAACATTCAACAACGTGAATTTTCTGATCAGGAAATATTAGAGAGATGTTTATACCCTCTTATCAACGAAGGGGCTCTAATTCTTGAAGAGGGAATCGCGCAAAGGCCAAGCGATATTGATGTGGTTTATGTATTCGGTTACGCATTCCCAGCTGCTAAAGGTGGTCCTATGCATTATGCTGACAGAGTCGGTTTAAAGAGGGTGTTTGACAAAATCTGTGAGTTTCGGGACCGTGAAGGGGAGCTATATTGGAAGCCTGCGCCGTTATTAGAAAAACTTGCGAAAGAAGGCAAAACTTTTGCTGAATGGGGTGCTGAACAAGAGGCTTAGGCCTTTTCATGTAATTATGCTTACGAGGAAGAACAAATGATTGCCTATCAAACAGCAGCTCCCGGAGCCGCTCTTGTGAAAGTTGAATCTGCAACGCCTGAGCCGAAAGGTACTGAGGTTTTGATACAAACTGTTGCCTGCGGTGTGTGTCATTCAGACATCCATTTACATGATGGTGTTTTTGATTTAGGGCAAGATAAGAAGCTTGAGGTTGGACGAGAAGGAATGGTGCTGGGTCACGAAATTTTTGGTGAAGTTGTTGCATTAGGTCCAGAGGCGGAGGGGGTCTCGGTTGGTGATCGTCGCGTGGTCTATCCATGGATAGGCTGCGGAGATTGTTCAGTCTGTCATCGGGGAGAAGAGCACTTATGCACGCCAGGCAGGGCTTTGGGTGCTGTAATGCCGGGTGGTTTTAGCGATCATGTTATCGTCCCTCATCCTCGATACCTTCTTGACAAGGGTGATATCTCAGATTCGCTTGCGGCAACATATGCTTGCTCCGGGCTGACCGCGTATTCGGCTTTGAAGAAACTGGGTGAGCTTGGCAAGGGTGATGAGCTTGTAATAATTGGTGCGGGTGGTGTAGGGATGATGGCGATACAGATAGCTATCTCGGCCTTCAAGATTGATCCTATTGTCGTTGATATTGATGAGAGTAAATTGACTGCTGCGCGAGAATTAGGAGTGAGTCGCACTTACGATTCCAGCGATAGACAGACTAGTAAAGAGATTCGAAAATTAACGGGCGGTGTTTTTGCCGTTATTGATTTCGTTGGTGCCGAGAGCTCAGTTAACTACGGGCTATCGACGCTGCGTAAGGGTGGCACAATAGTGATTGTTGGTCTTTATGGTGGGGTGCTGTCAGTTCCTTTGCCGTTTATTCCGATGATGGCTCGCGTAATCCAAGGGAGTTTTGTCGGCACATTGGCCGAAATGAGAGAGCTGATGGAATTAGTTAAGGCCGGCAAGGTTGCGCCAATTCAAATTCAAGAGAGACCGATGAGCGAAGCCTATGAGGCTTTGGTTGATCTCAAGGCCGGCAAAGTAAGTGGTCGACAGGTTCTGATGAGGGCCTAAGAGATATTCGTTTTTCTCAAAATCAATAGGGGGATAAAATAGTGCAACTGTCAGCATTTAGGACAGAGGTGAGATCTTGGTTGGAGACTAATTGTCCGAAGTCGATGCGCCTGCCTGCGGTCCAAGATGAGGTGGTTTGGGGGGGGCGCAATTTCCAGTTTAAAAATCCAGATAGCAAAATCTGGCTAGAGCGCATGGCGGATAAAGGCTGGACTTGTCCGACGTGGCCTGAAGAATTTGGTGGCGGTGGTCTGAGTAAAGAGGAGTCGATCGTCCTTTCTCAGGAACTTTCACGTATTAATGCTCGTCCGGCATTAACTAGCTTCGGAATTTCTATGCTGGGTCCGGTTCTTCTCGAGTCTGCCAGCTATGAACAAAAGCTTGAACATATACCGAAGATTGTTCGTGGAGAGATAAGGTGGTGTCAAGGTTATTCTGAGCCGGGTTCTGGATCTGATTTAGCGAGTTTAGCGACGAGAGCTCTGGTTGATGGGGATGACTATCTCATTAACGGATCCAAAGTTTGGACCTCTTATGCGGATAAAGCTGATTGGATTTTTTGTCTGGTGAGAACTGATGTCGAGTGCCCTAAACATGCCGGTATCAGTTTTATTCTTTTCGATATGGAGACATCTGGAGTCAGCACTAAACCGATACAATTAATTTCTGGTTCGTCTCCTTTCTGCGAAACTTTTTTTGATGATGTGCGTGTTCCTGCTAAAAACCTCGTCGGTGGGGTGAATAATGGTTGGGCGATTGCAAAAAGGCTGCTTCAGCATGAACGAACCATGATTTCGGGGTTTGGACTGGCCGATAGTTTAAATTCAGATCCCGATCATGCTTCGATTATGGATAAAGTTGAAGACGCCGCCATGCATTATCGGGGTGACTCCGGTCGTTTATCTGACCCAGTTCTAAGAGATGAAATAGCTCAATTTAAAATTGATAGTGAGGCTTTTGCCTTGACTTCCCAAAGGTCTTTAGAGGAATCAAAAAAAGGGCAGGGGCCTACAGCAACATCATCAATGTTGAAGAATTATGGCTGCGAGCTGAATAAACGTCGATACGAGTTATTGCTTCAGGCGCTCGGGAGCTGTGCGCTGGGTTGGGAAGGTTCAGGCTTTAAGAGTGAAGAATTGAAAGTAACTCGGGAGTGGCTGCGTTCCAAAGCAAACTCTATTGAGGGAGGAACCTCAGAAGTTCAGTTAAATGTTATCGCTAAGAGAGTTCTTGGACTTCCAGATATTTTGAATATGCGTAAAAGTAGGGATTAAGGAATGAGCCTAGCACTAAATGAAGACCAAGAATTATTGCAAAACTCTGCTAAAAACTTTGTCGCACAGAGTGCCCCTTTAGGTTTGCTTAGGCAGCTGCGAGATACTAGCAACGAACGAGGTTTCGATGAAAAAGTATGGACGCAGATGGTCGAACTGGGTTGGACAGGAATAGCAATAGAGGATTCCTTTGGGGGCTTTGATTTTGGTTATGTTGGCTTAGGCGTTGTTCTAGAAGAGACTGGTCGTAATCTTGTAAGCTCGCCCCTAATTCCTTCGGTGCTTCTTGGTGCGACTGCGATTTCTTATTTCGGTTCGGATGTTCAGAAAAATCGCCTTCTCCCTGAAGTTGTAACGGGGCAACTTCTGTTGGCTTTAGCAGGAGACGAACTGCCAATACATTCACCGAATCATATCCAAACTTCGGCTACTAAAGTTGTAGGTGGTTATAGACTCAACGGAAATAAGACCTTCGTGTTAGATGGGCATGTGGCTGACAAGTTGGTAGTAGTCGCGAAGGTCGATAACGGTGGCGTTCGTTCGCAAGGTTTAAGCTTATTTGTCGTTGATAAAAAAGCTCCTGGTCTGGATGTTCAACGCACTTCAATGGTGGATTGTCGCAACTGTGCGAACCTCACCTTAACTGATGTGCACGTTGAAGAAGAGAATCGTCTTGGGTCTGATATCGCCGCTAACGATAGTACTTCTAGATTTGCCCGGGTCTTAGATATTGGGCGTATTGGAGTCGCGTCCGAAATGCTCGGCAGCATGCAAGCCGCGTTTGATCTGACTCTGGAATATCTCAAGCAAAGAGAGCAGTTCGGGGTTTTGATTGGCTCATTTCAGGGGCTTCAGCATCGCGCTGCTGCAATGTACAGTGAAATTGAGCTCTGTCGATCTGCGGTCCGCGGAGCATTGTTTGAGTTGGATAATCCCGAATCTTCTAATGATAGCGTCGCTCGAATAGCAAGCATGACTAAGGCAAAGGTTAGTGACGTTGCAAAGCTGGTTAGTAATGAGGCGGTACAGATGCATGGCGGAATCGGCATGACAGATGAATACGACGTTGGTTTTTATATCAAGCGCGCGCGCGTGGCTCAGCAATTTCTCGGTGATGCTGCCTTTCATAGAGATCGCTATGCGACTTTAAATTCATTCTAACGATGTGCTTAAGTATCGTGAATAAAGACCAAGCCATTAACGTTTTGGGTGAGCCGTTGCAGCCATGCGGAATGGATCCGTTAACGGGGTTTTATCGAGATGGTTGTTGCAACACCTCGACTGATGACGTGGGTTGCCATACGGTATGTGTTCTTCTGACGGAAGAGTTTTTGAATTACACCCGTTTTCAGGGGAACGACTTGTCGACTCCTAGGCCTGAGGTCGGTTTTCAGGGATTGTCGGAGGGCGATTGTTGGTGCCTTTGTGCTTCGCGTTGGGCAGAGGCCTATGAGCATGGTGTGGCGCCGAAAGTGTATCTTGAGCGAACTCACATTAAGACGCTTGAGGTAATCGATTTGGAGGTGCTTCAATTACATGCCGCGATCGTTCACTAGGCTATTGCTCTCACTTTTTTTAAGCCTCCTCGCTGCCAATGCTTCGATAGGTTTGGCGCAAAATGTTCAGTACAGCCCAGCATTGAATCAAGCCCGAGAGTCGGGTGGTTTTCATGGAGCCATAGTCACTTTGGATACGGCCAGTGATAAGTATTTAGCCAGCGATACAAAAATGGTGCACACGGGTTTTATTCCAGCATCAACGTTTAAAATATTTTCTTCATTGGTGGCCCTCGAAACTGGCGTTGTTTCTCATGACGATCTCTTGATTTGGGATGGTGTGGTCCGAGATCGTTCTGAAATCAACAGAGATCTCACCTTGGTCGAGGCATTTGCGCTCTCTGCTCTTCCGCATTATCAACAATTAGTCCGAGAAATCGGTAAGGCTGAAATGAAGAGGTTTTTAACCTCAGTCGGGTATGGCAATGCCAATATGGACGGTGGCCTTGATCGATTCTGGATCGATGGTGGATTGAGGATTTCTCCTATACAGCAGGTTCAATTTTTGGAGAGACTACTTGCTAATAGGTTGCCCTTTTCTCTTGAGACCATGAAAACTGTTAAAAAGCTTCTGCTGAACGCATACCCTGATCCTTCGATTTCTGCAAAAACTGGTTGGACAGACATTGAAGGTCAAAACTTTGGTTGGTGGGTAGGTTGGAAAGTGAACCAAGGTGATCCAGTAGTATTTGCGACAATTCTTTTAACGGATTCGCCGGGGGACGGATTCGGCAAGGCGCGTATAGATGTCACTAGAAAAGTTCTATCCCTTGACCGCTAGTAATCTATATCGATAACTTTTATAGTAATTAATAGGGCCCGCCTGCGACGAAGTTTTTAATTTTTGCTTGGGGCCTGCTTCTTTAATTATCAGGGTTATCAACATGTCGTATCTGAGAGTGGCAAGACGTTTTGTTTTAAATCTTTGTATTTTGGGTGCTCTGCAGATCTTCGCAGGGATTGCTCTGAGTCAGGTTCCTATTATTCAACCCGGAGCTCCTGGACAACCCAGCCGAGAAATTTCTGCCGAAGAAGCCTCTGACTTGTCTGGTATTTCATACACTGATGCGGACGTAAAGTTCATGCAAGGCATGATTATGCATCATGACCAGGCCTTGCGGATGGTAAAACTTGTTGAAGATCGAAGTACGCGAGAATCTTTACAGCTTATGGCGCTTAGAATGTCGCTTTCGCAGGAAGATGAAATGACGATGATGTCGGATTGGCTCAAGGACCGAGGACAGAGTACTGAGGTCTCTATGCAGACTATGATGAATATGGGGACTGAGCAAGATAGTCTGCCGGGTATGTTAACCGAGGATGATTTTTCGCGACTAGAGGCGTCAGTGGGTTATACATTCGATACTGTATTCTTGGAGCTGATGATCAAGCATCATAATGGCGCGATTACCATGGTGGAAAATCTTCTCGATCAAAGAGGCACAGCACAAGACTCGGTTCTTTTTACGTTCACGTCAGACGTCGTTTCTGATCAGGAAAGTGAAATAGATAGGATGAGTGCCATGCTCGCAGGTTTTTCTCCTGATCCGAGAGTGAATTTGAAGGCAGGGTTTTATGATGCGGGTCAGGCGTCACTCAATATGACTTTAGTTGCCTCGATTCCAAAGCCGGCTGGGTTTTTTGATCCAGAGAATCCGGAAGGTCTCACGGTTGCTCGCCGACGTGCGCTTGGCATGGAGACGCTAGCACCGAACGGAGAAGTAGAGGACGTGTCTGGAGTTGAGCTTACTGTTGCCAGCGAGCCAGACGCTGATCAGTTGTCAAATGAAGAAAAAGAAGAGGAAGAAGAGCCTCGACCTAGTTTGTTGGATTTTTCAAATACTGATTTAGTTTTTGATAACGATATAGTCGTCGCTGGGAATTACCATGGGTTTAATGCGTACCGCTTGAGTAACCCTCGTTCGCCGGAATTGTTGAGCTCTGTTGTTTGCCCCGGTGGCCAGGGCGATGTTTCAGTGGTCGGTGATCTATTGATACTCTCTGTGGAACAGACTCGCGGGCGTCTTGACTGTGGTTTGCAAGGAGTTGCGGAGCCCACAAGCGAAGATCGATTCAGGGGTATACGCATTTTTGATGTCAGTGATTTCGCAATGCCCGTTCAAGTCGGAGCGGTTCAGACCTGCAGGGGTTCACATACACATACTGTTATCACTGACCCGGATGATGAAGGCAACATCTATATATATGGTTCGGGCACAAGCCGAGTGCGTCCAGAAGAAGAGCTAGAAGGGTGCTCAGATAAGTCTCCGTTTGAAAACCCGGGCTCATCACTCTATCGTATTGACGTTATCCAAGTCCCAGTTGACAGTCCACAAGATGCTCGAATCGTAAATCAACCTTTCTTATTTTCGGACCCGGAGTCTGGAGTTATTGCCGGCTTATGGGAAGGCGGTGACCATGGACCGGGCACACAAACTACTCGGAGAACAAATCAATGTCATGACATTACCGCTTACCCCGAAATTGGTCTTGCTGCCGGCGCCTGTTCTGGCAATGGGCTTCTGATAGACATTTCTGATCCGGTTAACCCTGTTCGGATAGATGAAGTAGTAGACCCTGGCTTTGCGTATTGGCACTCAGCCACTTTTAACAACGCAGGTACAAAGGTGGTGTTTACCGATGAGTGGGGTGGTGGAGGACGACCACGTTGTCGAGCGCAAGACCCGATTACTTGGGGCGCTGATGCTATTTATGATATCTCAGATGGAAAATTACAGTTCCGCGGTTACTATAAGATGCCTGCACCGCAAACGGAGCAGGAAAATTGTGTTGCGCATAACGGGTCATTAATTCCAGTGCCGGGGCGCGATTTGATGATTCAAGCGTGGTATCAGGGCGGAGCGTCAGTATTTGATTTCACTGATTCTGCGAATGTTCAGGAAATAGCTTTCTTCGATCGAGGTCCTGTCGACGAGGAAGACCTAGTTCTGGGTGGGTACTGGTCCACGTATTGGTTCCAGGGACTGATATACGGTACTGAAATTGCTCGTGGGATAGATGTCTTAGCTTTGGAGCCAAGCGATTACCTAAGTGCCAATGAAATCGCAGCTGCATCTTTGAATAGCGCGGACAGTACGTTCAATGCGCAGCGCCAACAGCGACACGTATGGCCGTCCGTCCCCGTTGTAGCCCGCGCTTACCGAGATCAACTGGCAAGAGCTGGGGTCCTATCTTCGGCGCGTGATCAAGAGTTGGATTATGCACTTGGTAATGCGGAAGTTTTGTTAGAGGAGCGCGAGAAAGATTCTAATATGGCTGATCAACTTGTTGAGCTCGCTCGGAAGCTTCGGGCTGATGGAGAGGGCCGCCGCGGAAATACGAAGGTAAGATATTTAGCATTGAGCGAAACTGTCGAAGGTATTGCAGCAGGCCTGAGATAGGGGAATTGCACTCATGACTCTAACTCCTTTTCATCTTGCCATCCAGGTAAGAGACATAGACGAGGCAAGAGAATTTTACGGCAAGAGACTCGGGTTGCCTGAGGGTCGTAGCTGCTCTCAATGGATAGATTTCGATCTTTTTGGGCACCAGCTCGTCACCCACCTTAATGGTAATATTGGCAGGACCGGCAAGGTTAGCAGTATTTTAAATGGCGTTGATGGGCAGGGTGTTCCGGTTCCTCATTTTGGCGTGGTGATGGAATTTGACGAGTGGAAGAGCCTGTCAATTAGGTGGAGAGATGTCATTGAAGAGTTTGTTATAGAGCCCTATATACGATTTAAAGGCGAGGCTGGTGAGCAAGGCACGATGTTTTTTCTGGACCCCTCTGGAAACGCGCTGGAATTCAAAGCATTTCGAGATATTGATAATCAATTGTTTGCGAAATAATATGTAACAGTCCATTTGGGTTTTTTCTGTTTATGTTTTATAAATATTGGAGCATGTGATGCTTGTTGGAATTCAAATCAGTCATCGGAAAATTTTGATTGGGTTTTTCTACACTTTTTTGTCTATTTCTTTAGTAAAAGCACAAAATCTTGATCCGGGTCGGTTTGAGGAAACTATTCTCGCGTTTGAGCAGGAAGATGCGCTTAATCCTCCACCTGAAAATGCGATCGTGCTGACAGGGAGCTCAAGTATTGCTCGTTGGAACGATAAAGCTAAAAACGCACTCGCGCCACTTACGGTTATTCCTCGTGGCTTTGGTGGTAGCGTAATGGGTGATGTTTTGCATTATCTTGATCGCGTTGCCTTGGCTTACAAGCCGCGGGCAATATTAATATATGAAGGTGATAATGATACCGCATACAATTTGAGCGAGGATTTAATTGTTGAACAGTTCGAGCAGATAGTATCGAAAGTTGCTCAAGAACTTCCTCGCACACGAATTTATGTTCTGGCAGTTAAGCCAAGTATTTCACGTTTACATGTTTGGGATGCCGCGCGGAGTGTTAGTGCAAGATTTTCGGCTATAGCGGAACTAAATCCGATGGTAACTTTTATTGATTCTGCGTCCCCGTTTTTAGATTCAAGCGGCAGCGTGATGGGCGACATTTTTGTTGAGGATAATTTACACCTGAACGAGATGGGTAATGAAATTTGGGGGGCAACAATCAAAGCTGGATTGATGCCTGCTGAAATTCGTTTTGAATACTAAGCTGCGATTGGGGTAAGTTCCCACTCATTTGCAATGAGTTCGTAAGAACGTTTTCTCGCTATTGGATCGTGAGTTATGCTCACCAGCATGATTTCGTCTGCATTAAAATCCTCAGCCATCATTTTTAGCTTTTTGGAGACCTGTTTGGGCGTTCCCACGGCACGTTTTTCTCGATTTTGTCGTATTAACTCAAGTTCTCCGTTTGAATACTCGTAACTCTCAGCTTCTTCAGGGGTGGGGAACGGGCCAGGGTCACCTCGCAAAAGTTTGATGTACCAGAGGTCTCTACTCTTTGCCAAATGTTGAGCTTCTTCTTCAGAGTTTGCTGTGATACTGAACAAAGTTAGGCATGTATAAGGCGCGTTATGATTTGGTCCAGGCTGAAACTGATCCTGATATATTTGGAAAATATCCTGTCGAATGTTTGGGTTGATGAAGTACGCGAAGTTGTAGGGCAGACCATTTCTCCCGGCCAGGAATGCGCTATCCTCGCTTGACCCGAGCATCCAGAGTGAAGGCGGGTTCTGCGTTTTTGGATAGGCTCGCGCTTGCTCCATTCCCTCTGTAATCGGATTATCATCATTAAGTAATGATTGAAGGTCACAAACCATATTTGGAAAGTGCTGTGGACCCGTTGTCGATCCGTAACGAATTGCGGCGGTGGTAAATGGGTCAGTTCCTGGAGCTCGGCCGATGCCGAGGTCTATACGTCCCGGATAAAGCGTTTCAAGGACTTTAAAATTTTCGGCAACTTTGTAAGGGCTATAGTGAGGGAGCATGATGCCCCCTGACCCAATTCTGATGGATTCAGTTTCGTTTCCTAAGCGCCCAAGCAAAACTTCAGGAGAGCAACCGGCTAAGGCGCCAGAGGCGTGATGCTCCGATACCCAGAAGCGGTGAAAGCCTAATTTGTCTGTGAGTCGGGCGAGTTCGATCGTTTCGTTTAAAGCTTCACTTGCATTGCTGCCGCTTCTTATCGGTGATTGGTCTAATACGGAAATTTTTATTGTGCTACTCCCAGTTGTAAATAAAAATGATTCCGATGGCTCAATCAATAATCGCTTGGTAAACGCCATTACGGAGAGCTTCGTAATCGTTAAGTCCGATTGCCGGACGGATCTGAGTTAGGTAGACGACCACTAATCGCTCCGCGGGATCAACCCAGTAAGTTGAGTGGTAGGCACCCCCCCACCCATACTCGCCCTCGGAACCGAGGCTTCCTCTTGTTCCGAGATCGGTTACGACAGAGAACCCAAGTCCGAAGCCCTGGCCTTTTCGAAATGGGGTGTCACCGAGATGATTCGTAGTCATGAGTTCGACACTTTTCCTTGAGAGCAAACGCTTGCCATCGAGTTCCCCGCCGTTAAGTGTCATCTGAAGGAAACGAGCGTAGTCTTGAGCGGTTGATATAAGGCCGGCCCCTCCAGAGAAGCTGATTTTCGGCCCCTCCACATACATGCCTTGACTCTGCATTCCATTTAAGCGGGGTGCAGCTTCTATACCTCTGCCATCGGGTTTCGGCTGATATACGGTAGCCAATCTGCTTGCCTTTTCGCGAGGAACGTAAAAATGAGTATCCTTCATACCTAGTGGTTCAAAAACATGTTGGAGAAGAAACCTGTCGAGTCTCATGCCACTGGCAACCTCAATCACTGCCCCTAGGATATCGGTGTTATAACCATAGACCCACCTCTCGCCGGGTTGGGCGCTCAAGGGTAATGTGGCCATTCTTTTTACTGTTTCGCGGATGGGTTCCTCTCGGTCAGCAAAGTACCAACCTTGAATATCAGCCTCTTTCCACTGTTGTTGGGCGGGGCCACCACCGTAGCTTATGCCGCTCGTGTGAGTCAAAAGATGTCGAATCGTAATAGCCCTGTCCGCATCTTGTAACGGAGGGGGCTCCGATGGATCTGCACCACCCGAGGAATCTAGAGCGACCTTGCTGCCTCTCCACTCCGGTAAATACCTCCACAAAGGGTCATTGATTTTGAGCTTACCTTGTTCCTGTAACATCATTATTCCAACACTAATAATCGCTTTTGTTTGGGATGCTATGCGAAACATTGTGTCGATTTTCATGGGGGAGTCACTGGCGATATCGCGGAAGCCATTGGCCGCCTCAAAAACTATTTGGCCATCGCGAAGAACAATTGCAACATTGCCTGCTAGTTTGTTGTCTTGAATATAAGTTTCGAGCGCAGCTTCGAGTCTCTCCAACCTTTGGGATGACATTCCCGCGTTTTCCGGTTTAGATACCCTTAATTCCTGAGAATAAGAGGCTAGAGAAAAAGAGATTATCAGCAATAGGGAGAGCGTGTTAGCGATGAATCGGACAGATGAAATGTTCTTCATTTTTACCCCCGTTACTTTACGAGTTGTTTTTATTTATGACCGTTAGTGTACGTGACAAATATTATTAATACGATCGCTTTTCAGATTTTCATGAGGAAAATTTGAGGAGTGGAGAGGAATAAATGTTGACTCTGTCACAAATCATTAAATAAAAAAGGTTTAGATAAGCATTAAGGTCGCCATAAGTTAGATCGCTAAATATTATTTGTAATTAAAAAATGTTTATAATTCGTTGATAGGTTTTGATTACTAATGTTGCTCGTAATGGGATAGCGATGTCTAAAAATTTTTTGTCTTATAAGCATGTTGAATTCACGGCAATTCGAGCCGCCGGTCCTGGTGGGCAAAACGTCAACAAGGTCTCGACCGCTGTTCAGTTGCGTTTCCCAATTAGGACATCACCTCTGCCAAGCAAACTAAAAGAAAAGCTTTTAATGGTTCGAGATACAAGAATTTCAAATGAAGGGGTAATCGTCATCAAAGCACAGCGTTTTAGGAGCCAAGAAAAAAATAAAGAAGACGCCTTAAAGCGATTGAATAAACTGGTCGAGCTAGCCAGCTATCAAGCACCGCCGCGTATAGCTACAAAGCCCCGTAAAGGTGTGCAAGAGAAGAGACTGAGAGGGAAGAAGCAAAACGGAGTGCGGAAGTTGCTGAGGGGCGTTGTTAAATATGATTGACTATTCATTGTCTCGGGCTTTAAAGGTCATTATCCTAATGTTTCAGTTCGGGTTCGTTGGTTATGGAAGTGCGCAGAGAGTCCAAGACGGCTCGTTGGCATATTACTTCGTTTCCAACATGCTTCAGTCGTTTAATTTGAGCGGGCAAATTGAGCCAAATCCAGGTTTAGATGGTTCTGATATAGAAGAATTTCTATCGATTCTTGAAAAATATGATCAATTATTTAAACAAGATTTTTCTGCAGGCAGCGCGTATTGTCGACGGTTTTCAGATTCTCCGAAGCTAGCTGTTACTGATGCTTTTGATGTGCTTTTTGGTGATGGTGCTTGGCGGAAGGAAGTTTCACGATTTGGCGAAAATTTTTGGACAGAGCTGGGGGAAAAATTTGGATCCAGATTGATGTCCGGCGCCGTCGATCGAGCTTTTGAACTCGCAAAACACCCTGAGATTGCCACCGAATATCGCGTTGCCCTTCCAACGATCGATTTTACTGTAAAAGAGCGCATTGGATTCAGTAAGCAGCACTGCCAACTTAAGAATTAGCAGTGCCACTCACAGCTGGTCTCCGTTTAGTAAACCTCAAATAAGCCAGCAGCGCCCATGCCTCCGCCGACACACATAGTGCAAACAACGTATTTTGCTCCTCGTCGTTTCCCCTCTATGAGAGCATGTCCAACCATTCTAGCCCCACTCATGCCGTAGGGGTGACCGATGGAAATAGCCCCTCCGTTAACATTCAAGAGCTCATCAGGTATCCCGAGTTGATCTCTGCAATAAATAACTTGTACCGCAAAAGCTTCATTGAGCTCCCAGAGGCCAATGTCGTCCATTTTTAAGTTATTTCGTTCCAGTAATTTAGGGATCGCAAAAACTGGTCCGATTCCCATTTCATCGGCGCCAAGGCCAGCTACTGACATGCCTCGATAAGCCCCTAGTGGTTGCAGGCCCCTTTGTTCAGCTAGTTTGCTATCCATTACAATTGAAGCAGAAGCGCCATCCGACAGCTGACTCGCATTTCCGGCAGTGATTACTCCGCCTTCAATAACTGGTTTCAATCCTTTAAGCCCTTCAAGTGTTGTTGTCGGTCTGTTGCCCTCGTCCTTTTCAAGCATAGCGTCGTGAGTGCTTTGCTGTTTTGTTTCCCTGTCTACAAATAACATTTTTGAGGGAAGAGGAACGATTTCATCATCGAACTTTCCCGCGGCCTGAGCAGCTGCGGTACGTTGCTGGCTTTGCAGCGAGTACTCATCTTGGGCATCCCTGGAAACATTGTAACGTTTGGCAACGATCTCGGCCGTTTCAAGCATGGAAATATAAGCGTCTGAAGCGTTTTTTAAAACATTAGGATCTTGAGCTCGGTAAGCATTACGATGCTCGTTTTGAACAAGGCTTATTGATTCTAATCCCCCTCCGACGACAATTGGCATGCCGTCTACAATGACTTGTTTGGCGGCAGTAGCAATTGCCATCATTCCTGAGGCACACTGACGATCGATGCTCATGCCCGATACAGAACTTGGCAGACCTGCGGCAACTCCGGCGGTCCGCCCAATATTATAGCCTGATGAACCTTGCTGCATTGCGCAACCTATAACTACATCGTCAATTTCGTTCGGATCCACACCTGCACGTTGAACCGCCGCAGCTATCACATGGCCTCCAAGAGTAGGGGCGTCGGTGTCGTTAAATGCACCGCGGTAGGCTTTACCGATAGGGGTGCGTGCGGTCGATACGATTACTGCTTCTCTTGTCATGCTTTTTTCTCCGAAAACTCGTTTATGTAAGTTTAGTTAATTTTAGACACCGCGTTCGTCGGGATGTCGATTTCTCAGGGTGCAGTTGCTTTGGTTATGATTCGCAAATAAGTGCGGTAATTTGTTCGGACGCATTTTTTGCAAGCTCCACCATTTCCTCGTCACTCCTATCTTGAATCGGATGCGGTACATATACTCCTTTGGGACTTAAGCCTAATGAATTTGCCTGAGCTTCTGCGGCTTCAACAAACTCACTGGAGGCTACGAAACCACCTGGAAGACCGCGGCCTTCTAAATCAATGATGTCATGCAAACTGCACGAGGTACATGATCCTCAGTCGGCTAAGCCTTGAATAACAGCATCACATTCGACGCTAATTTGTTGCTTGAGTTCAACAGGCGCAGTCCTAGCGAACGTGGGTTTGATGTATCGTACTACCTTCGCACCTGCTGAAATAAGTTGTAACTCTACTTGATCAAGGAATTCCTTGCCTCTGGGCTTGGAAATATCGATTAGTCCGACGGTTTTATCTTTCAACGTGGTTAAACGAGGAAGAAGCTCTTTGCTTGGTGGTTTAAGCTCAGAGGTTGGATCCAGTAGTGGGCTTTGCATAACTCTTCTCCTTTTTTCATCTGACAGCATACTAT
>Ga0228639_1000719_pt1 | contig 14639 bp, 9 predicted proteins | sample 50DmetaG_FD_190532 | JGI IMG/M metagenome (GOLD analysis project Ga0228639, IMG submission 190532) | Seawater microbial communities from Monterey Bay, California, United States - 50D | ecosystem: Environmental > Aquatic > Marine > Coastal | place: USA: California | collected 2016-10-18
AACGAACTGACATCCATTCTCCAGCTATAATTAAATCTTCCCATGTGTCACCATCTAAATCAACCCATTTTGATGTTGTCACTAATCCAATATCTTTTAATTTATTTAATTTTTGATCTGTTACATCAATAAACTTTATAAAGCCATTCGAGCTTTTGTTTTCTAATATTCTCGAGCTAGCAGGATAAGGATATTTTTTTGGACTTAGTCTGCCTCCTACAAACAGATCCAGATCCCCGTCCTTATCAAAGTCGTTAACAGAAACTTCAAGCCCACTAATAGGAGTATTAGGTATTGCAGTTTTACTTCTCTCAAAAACTAAATTTCCTTTATTCTCATAAAAACGGTCTTCATAAACCTCTGACCCTTCTTCAAATTCGTTTCCTCCACTAGCAATATAAATGTCTTGATCCCCGTCATTATCTGCATCAAAAATTTGAATACCTAAATCTTCATAAAGTTTATTTTTTTCAAAAACAGGTACTTTAACTTTAGTGAATATTCCATTTTTCTTCTGAATATAAAGTGCTGTTGGTTGTCCAATAGCTCCTCCAACTAAATAATCCTGAAGTTTATCATTATTCAAATCTCCTACAGCTAGAGCTTGACCTAAAGTTGAATTTTTATGAGGTAACAAGACCTCATCTTTAAAATCGTTGTATCGATTTTCGTCATGTGTAAAAGGTTCTTTTTGTGGAATTGTTTCAAAGCGTTTTACCTTACTTTCACTTTTTAACTCTTTTAAAGATACAGATTGGGTATTATATGCAATCGCATTGTAAGTATTTACTTTACTGTTCTCTACTTTAGTCTGAGTTCCATCAGACCATTCAACTATTATTTCATCAATTTGGGTTGAAGCACCTAATCCAAAATGAATACGTGGTGAGACAGACGAAAGATAACCTCTACTTAGGTTTAATTCTTGCATTTGGTATTGCCCATTTGCTTTTAAATGAACTCTAGTGCCAATAGGAGTTTGATTATTTTTACCTTCTAACTCAAATCCAATAAAATTGGTATTTATACTATTGTTTCTGTATATACTAGCAAGATCCTCCAGGTTGTTTACAACTAAATCTAAGTCACCATCATTATCTAAATCGCTATAGATCATTCCATTAGAAAATGTTTTTTCATCAAGTCCCCATTCAATATTTTTGTTTTCAAAACCTTGGTTTTGTTGGTTTTGAAATAAATAATTAGTTAGCTTTTCAGAAGGCATCTTTTCTAAATAAGATAATAGTTTGAACTCCTCTTGTTTGTTTTTATAATTGGGATCATTTTTCATTTTATTGAAAAATACTCTGTTTTCATTATAAAAATCTTTGTTATTTACATCTCTTCTAATACCATTAGTTACATAGAGATCTTTCCATCCATCATTATCAAAATCAGCAAATAGCCCTCCCCAACTCCAATCAGTTGATGACACACCACTCCAACGTGAAATATTACTAAAAGCTGGAGAATTACTAATTAAATTTCCTTGATTTACTTGAAGAGAGTTTTGCATATACTGATGGTGTAAGCCCAACGCAACCGATTGATAAAATACTTGAGGATTCATAGATGACATGTTGGCTTTAGATCTAAAATTATCTGCAGCATTCATGTCAAGCTGAAAAATGTCTACCCAACCATCATTATTAAAATCAGAAGCATCTACACCCATTCCAAACAATGAAGTTTGTTGAAGTGTGTTAAGAATATCATTTGTAAATGTTCCATCTCCATTGTTCATATACATAAAATCTGGAGAACTAAAATCATTGGATATATATACATCTGGAAACCCATCGTTATTAAAATCAGAAGCAACAATACCTAAGCTTAATCCAAAATTACTAATTCCCGATTCCTCAGTCACGTCAACAAAATGACCACCCTCATTTCGGTATAAATGATCTGAATCACGTTTTTGATGATTATCAATCCTGTATTTGTAATAGTCAACAGGAGCAGTAAAGCTAGTAGGAGGGTAATTTGCCACATAAAGATCTAAGTCTCCATCTTTATCGTAATCAAAGAAAGTAGAGTGCATACTATAAGCGTCATCGTCTATTCCAAATTCTTTTGCCTTTTCAGTAAATGTGTTGTCTTGGTTGTTAATAAATAAAATATTGTTGTTAGGTCCATTCTCCCCTCCTACAGAACAATATATATCGAGAAAACCATCATTATTAATATCAATTAGGGTAACGCCAGAATACCACCGGTCATCTCCTTCAATTCCAGCAGACTCGCTTATATCATTAAACTTTAAATTCCCTTGATTAATATAAAGTTTATTTGGAACCATGTTCCCTGAAAAGAACAGATCTTCTAGCCCATCATTATTAAAATCTCCTGCCGCAACACCAGCCCCCAAATACATATATGGGTTGGTGAAATAGTTTCGAGTATTGGTCTCGTAAAGTTTATTCTTAAAATTAATATTACTAAAACTAGAGCTCAGTTTTGTAAACTGTTTGTTTTCTGATACGCATGCATTAAAAAAAATAAAAACAATCGATAACCCTAAAATCTTTCTCATGACTTTTTTTTAAGAATAATTAGGCTCGTTAGTTATCTTTAGTAAAAGAAAAAGGTCTGGATGCGCTATTAATTCCAAAATCTTTATTTGGCTTACTATCCATCTCAAAATTTAAGCTACCTCCTTTTTGGATATCATTATAGTCAATCCATGTTTTATTATAATTAGCTCCATTTAATTTCAGTGATTTTATATAGTGATTGTTATACTTATTATCTTTTGCATTAATTGTGAATGTATTTCCATTTTGTAAATTCATTGTCACCTTCTCAAACAGAGGACTTCCAAAAACATATTGTGGTACACCTGGGGTGACCGGATAAAAACCTAAAGCACTAAAAACATACCAAGCAGAGGTTTGACCGTTATCTTCATCACCACAATAACCATCTGGGGTGGCAGAATACAACTTTTTCATCACGTCCCTAACTTTATTTTGGGCCTTCCAAGGTTGTTTAGCATAATTGTATAGATAAATCATATGTTGCACTGGTTGGTTACCGTGTGCATAATTTCCCATATTTACAATCTGCATTTCTCTAATTTCATGAATAGTAAATCCATAATATGAGTCATCAAATTTTGGAGGCATTGTAAAAACTGTATCTAACATTTTTGTGAATTCTGAGTCTCCACCCATTAGGCCTATAAGACCTTGAATATCATGAAAAACCGACCAGGTATAATGTATACTATTCCCCTCTGTAAAAGCATCACCCCATTTTAAAGGATTGAAAGGCGATTGAAAAGCACCATCTTCATTTTTCCCACGCATCCATTTGGTTTCTGGGTCAAATAAGTTTTTATAATTTTTAGATTGCTTATAAAACCTTTTTGATATTTCTGGTTTGTTCATCTTTTTAGCCATCTCTGCAATTGTAAAATCTGCATAAGCATACTCTAATGTGCGGGCAGCATTCTCATTGATTCCAACATCATAAGGCACATAGCCTAGTTTATTGTAATAATCAACTCCCTCTCTTCCAACAGATTGTTCTGGGCGTCCTTCGTTTATATTCGCATTTTTTAAAACAGCTTCTAACAAAACAGCTTCATCCTTCTCATTCATGTTCCCTTTTAAATAAGCATCTGCAATTATAGACGCAGAATTTGAACCAATCATACTTTGTCGATGCCCTGGACTTGCCCATTCTGGCAACCAGCCTGATTCTTTATAGGTGTTTGCCAAGCCCTCCATGATTTGTTTATTAAGTTCTGGATACATTAAATTGAAAAATGGAAATACTGCTCTAAACGTATCCCAAAAACCATTATCAGTAAACATATATCCTGGTAAAACTTTCCCGTTGTATGGGCTATAATGTACTATTTCTTCATCTTTATTTACTTCATAAAATTTTCTAGGAAACAGTAAAAGTCTATAGAGACAAGAATAAAATGTGCGAATATTGTCAACGTTATCATCTTCAACTAATAATTTTTGAAATTCATTTTCCCAAGAGGCTTTGGCTTGTGACTTAATATCTTTAAAAGCTTTTTGTCCTATTTCTTGACTAAGATTTAGTTCCGCTTGCTCTAAACTGATAAATGATGAGGCTACTTTTACATTAACTTGTTCTCCTTGTTCAGTCATAAAACCAATTATAGCTCCTACATGATCTCCTTCACTGTCTGTGGAGTTTTCATTTAATTTCCAATTGTCAGACCAAGTATGTTTCCACTTAAAATCTTTATCAAAAACAGCAACAAAGTAATTATGGAAGTTTTCTGGTACACCGCCATTGTTATTTCTACAATAGCCAATAATTTTTCTTTCTTCTGGTATTATTTTTACCATACTGCCCTTCTCAAAGGCATCAAGTATAATATAAGAAGAATCGTTTTCAGGAAAAGTGAATCTAAACATGGCTGCTCTTTCTGAAGGAGTCACCTCCGCAACAATGTCATAATCTGCTAAATACGTTTTATAATAGTGTGGTTTAGATTCTTCTGCTTTGTGAGAAAACCAAGAAGCTCTTTCATCTTCATGGTATTTGAGTTCTCCTGTAACTGCCATAAGAGAAAAAGAAGCATAATCATTAATCCATGGACTTGGTTGATGAGTCTGTTTGATTCCTCTGATTGTTTCATCATCATATTTATAAGCCCAACCATCTCCCATTTTAGCCGTTTGTGGGGTCCAGAAATTCATTCCCCATGGGGTGGCAATAGCTGGATATGTGTTACCATTTGAAAGACTGAATTTAGAGTCTGTTCCCATTAAAGGATTAACTAAATCAACTAAACTCGAATATTGAGAATTATTTAATAAGCTATTTTTATTATTTACTTTGTCGGAACAGGAAAGCACTGAAAATAGCACAACGCCCATTAATATTTTTTGTATAATTTTTATCATGATCTTAAAATTTACTTATAGAAAAAGGTACGTCTGGATATAAAAGGGATTAATAAATTTATAATTATTTTAATTTACTTAAACTCTATTATAATCATCTTCAATTCGAACAATGTCATCTTCCCCAAAATAGGTGCCAGTTTGAACTTCAATAAAGACAACTTTTTCTGATTTTTTATTTTCAATACGGTGCTTAACTCCTTGGGGTATTAAAATAGTTTCACCCACTTTATATTCTTTTGTAACCCCATTAAGGGTTATATCTCCAACCCCATCAATTATAGTCCAAGCCTCAGATCGCTTGTGATGGTATTGATATGAGAGCCTTCCACCAGGATCAACTTCAATTCGTTTTAGTTTATATTTTGGCTGGTCGTGTATAACGAAAAATCGCCCCCAAGGGCGCTCTTCACTTTCAATTGATATCATCAGTGTTAATTTATGAATTATTAAAATAAACATTTACCCTTGGTAAGCAAGGGTAAATGTTATTTTTTATTGAAAATTAGTATCCTGGATTTTGTGTTAAATTAGGATTAACGTCTAATTCTGATTGTGGAATAGGAATAAAAACTTTACCAACTGTAGTCTGAACCCCAAAAGAATTCCCGGCACTATCTGTTTGACCATTAATATGCTGGGTAAGTTTTGCATCGTCGTTGTAGTAGCGTTTTAAGTCCCAAAAACGGTTATTTTCGACTACTAACTCTAACCTTCTCTCTTTTAAAATAGCAAGTGCAACTTCAGAGCTTGATGAAGCTGTCGTGGGAGCTAGATTTACCCTTGCTCGAACTTGATTTAGTAAAGTTACTGCTTCTCCAGTTTGTCCTATTTGATTTAGGGCTTCTGCTCTTAATAAAATAATATCAGCTAAACGAATAAGAATGACATTATGCTTATCAAAAATCTCTCCTGTTCTTCCCATTTTCCATGTGTGCCCAATTGGTTCACCTTCGAGATAACCAAAATTTGGCTGCGTTGCCAATTCATAAGGAACATAGAATATAGTGGACTCTTCTCGAACTGTATCTCCCATTTCTTTAAAAGCAGCCACTAGATCTGTTTTCATTGTATTAAATCTGTGATAGGGCACTTCCCAAGAATTAAAACCAGATTTATTACCATCATATTGCGAATAGTCTCCAGGCGGTAAAACCTGTGCTCCAACATACGTCGCAATATCTGTACCTGGAACATGAACCATTTCAAATATAGATTCTCTATTATATTCGTGTTCTCCATCCCACAAATGATCAAATGTAGGAAGTAAATCATATACACCACTACTGATCACCTTACCGGAATACTCAGCAGATTTTGTATAGTCTCCTGTCTCAGCATAAAGCTTAGCTAACATTGCCTGAGATCCTCCTTTAGTAGCTCTAGATCTTGTTAAAAAATTATCTGAATACTCTTTAGGTAATAGACTTTCAGCTAATAACAAGTCACTTTCAACTTGAGCAAATACAGCTTCTTGTGTGCTTCTAGCTTTTAATATTTCAGTATCAGTCGTCGATAATGTTAGAGGAACGCCCCCATATAGCCTAGCTAAATGGAAATAATAATAACCTCTTAAAAAATATGCTTGTCCCATTATGACATTCTTCTCTGCATCAGTGAATTTAGGGTCTTCGATACCAGGTATGTTATCTATTACAGTGTTTGCAGCTGCTATATAACTATAATTCTGAGACCATGGATATTCAATCGGTTCTATATCTGCAGCATTAGGTTGTCCTAGTTCAACATTAATAATCGATGCTACAAAACCACTATGGGTATTATCAGCTCTCATATCACTAAAAAATGTGTGTTGCCACTTATAGTAGTGTTGATTCATTTGTGCAGGCATACCATAAATTGCACCCACAGCTGCCTCTGCATCCGATTTAGAAGCATATGAAACTTCTGTAGACAATTCATTTAGAGGAGGCTTTTCTAAAAAGTCATCGGTTGTACATGAATAAAATGCTATTAACGATAAAGCTAATATCATCTTTGAGTTAAATTGATTTTTCATAATATTAATTTTTCCTTTAATAATTAAGTTGTTTATTTTTTTCATCCTGGATCTTTTTTTTAAAATTCAACATTAAGACCTACTGAAAAAGTTTTCGATTGAGGGTATGTCCCGTAATCGACACCTTGAGTTAATGCAACTGAATCTACACCACCTAAAGATCTATTCACCTCTGGAGAATAACCAGAATAATTTGTAATAGTAAACCAGTTTTTCAAGTTTCCATAAATCCTAAGACCAGAAATACTTAGCTTTTCTACTACATTCTGCCCGAAGTTATATGATAAACTAATATCTCTTACTCTTAAGTAAGAACCGTCTTCTATCCAACGTGTGTTTATAAATGAATTTAAATTTGAGTCAACTAAAGTTGCCCTTGGCATGTCGGTTTGATCACCAGGATTTCTCCAACGGTCTGCAACATCTGCAGATTGCTGTTCAGAAAATCTCATAGATTGAAGATTCTGTTTACCGGTGTTATAAATTTCATTTCCATAAGAACCATCTATAACTACATTTAAATCAAAATTTTTATAACTAAATTCATTAACAAATCCATAGGTAAAGTCTGGCATTGGATTACCAATAACCTGTTTGTCATCTGGTGTTATTGTTCCATCACCATTATTATCAGTGAAAATCATATCTCCTGTTTGAGGGTCAACACCTTCTGCATTTAATCCCCAAAAGCTACCTATAGGTATACCATTTTTTGTGATAGATAAGTTTCCACCCAGGTTTTGTAATCGAGTAGAAAATATTATTTCATCTTCAGGTATATCCATAACAATATTATCATTAAAAGACATGTTTAGTGATGAATTCCAACTGAAATCAGTAGTATTAACTAAGCTGGCATTTATTGCAAACTCAAAACCAGTATTTTCAATAACACCATCTAAATTGATCACTTTTGTTAAGAAACCAGTACTCTTAGGCAGTGTTGAAGGGAAAATCATATTTTCTGTGCGTTTGGTATAATAATCTGCAGAAATATAAATTCGATTGTCTAAAACAGAAAAGTCTAAGCCAACATTAATTTGGTCTGAAGTTTCCCATTGTAAATCAGCATTTCCAGCTTGAGTACTTGGTAATCTTCCTGGATTCAAGTTGGTAGCGTCTGCAGGAAACACACTAACATTGACTATATTAGCATATGCGTTTAGTGCGCTAGGTAAATTACCTGTTTCCCCATAACCTGCTCTTAGCTTTAAATTTTGTAAAAAGTCTACACCTTCCATAAAACTTTCATTAGATAAATTCCATCCAGCGGAAATTGTCTTAAATTCTCCCCATCTGTTGTCAGGAGCAATTCTGGATGAACCGTCTGTTCTTATGGAAGCCGTTAAAAGGTATTTATCATCATAACTGTAATTTGCTCTGGCAAAATATGACTCTAATGACCAAGATCCTGCATCTGAGGATTGGGAAAAGTTTTCTGAAGCGGTGTTCAGTGTTCTAACAGTTTCAGAAGCAAAATTACGTTTAGTTTGTGCACTAGAAATCCTGTTTTCATCTGAAATACTACTACCAATAACAACCCCTATTTTATGCTTATCAAAAACCTCATCATAGCTTAAAGTGTTATCAAATATATAACGTAAAGTCTCGCCAGTGTTATATTGTCCCTCACCATTATAAGCAGCTGATATTCCATTAAGCGTTGGGTCTCTAAATGAGTTGAATCGATTACCTGAAAGGATAATCCCTATTTGTGATTTGAATGTCAAATTATAAGGAAGTTGAATAGCAAAATTAGCATCTGCAACCATATTATTAATCACATTTAAATTATCAGTACTATATACATAACTCAATGGATTTTCTAACCCAAATCCAGTACCACCGGCAGAAACTGTATAAAATCCATTTTCGTCAAAGATTTCCTGAAATGGAGGAGTCTGTAGTGCAGAGGATATAGCGCCTCCATATCTAGCACCCATATCATCAGGAATTGATTTAATATTTGATCTAGTGTAAGTAAAATGTGTGCCAAAAGAAAGCCAATCATTAACTTCTTGATCTAAATTAATTGCTAATGAATATCTTTTATTCTCAGAAGTACGAACAATTCCTTCTTGATTTAAATACCCTAGACCAACATAAAAAGAACCACTCTCTGAACCTCCAGAAACTGACGCATTAACTCCAGTTTGAGCTGCAGTTTGATATAATAAATCTTGCCAATCATTATTAACACCTGCAGAATAAGTTACTGATGTATCGTTTAGCTCGTTAAGATAATCGTCTAATTGACTTGCGCTTAAAAGTGGGATCTTATTAATTAGTTGTGAAGAACCGGTATATGTGTTAACATTTGCCTTAAATGTTCCTGCTTTTCCTTTTTTGGTAGTTATCAAAACAACACCATTACTTGCTCCAGCGGCACCATATATACCTGCTGCAGATGCATCTTTTAATACTGTTATATCTTCAATATTATTTGGATCAATAGCAGCTGTAGAATAAGAAACAACACCATCTATAACGTAAAGTGGTTGAGTATTTCCAGAAAGTGACGATATACCACGAATAAATATTTGTGGAGAAGCACCAGGCTTTCCTGTATTTTGAACTACTCTTACTCCAGCGGCTCTAGCTTGTAACAATTGTCCTAAATCTACATTTGCCTTTTCAGAAACTCCTTCTAGATCTAAAACAGCAATAGATGAGGTGATATCTCTTTTATTTTGAGATCCATAACCTGTTAAAACAATTTCATCTAAACCAGCAATATCATCCATTAACATAATATTTACGCTTGAATCACCATCAACTACAACATTCTGTGCTATAAAACCTATAAAAGTGACTTCCAAGGTTGGATTTTCTTCATCAACAGTTAATGAAAAATTTCCGTCGAAATCTGTAGTTGTTCCGTTTCCAGTACCAGATTCTATTACAGATGCGCCTGGAAGTGGATTTCCTTTACTATCAGTAACGATACCTTCTACAGTGATTTGAATAATGTCTTCCTCGTTTATTTTTGTAACTATTACTTCTGGTTTATTTTTAACAGTATTAATTACAATTTGATCTTGTGAAGATTTTTTAAGCAAAACCACATTCTCATTTAAATCATAGCTTAATCTATTTTCAAAAATTAATTTGATTACTTCATTAAGCTTTGCTTTTTCAACCGATACACTAATGAGTTTCTGGAAGTCATATATTTCACTTCCGAATATAAATCTCAAATCAGTTTCTGATTCAATTTTATCTAATACTTTGATAATTGGTTGATTTTGCACATCTAAGCTTATTTCGACCTGAGAGTACGAATTCGCAAAAGTGGAAAAAACCATAATTATACTAAGTAAGGCAGATATTTTCATGTTTAATAAAAAACGCTTTCTGTTTTCTAACCCTAGATAGGGTATAGTACTTTGTAAATTCATATATTTAATTGTTAGTTAGTAATTATTGACTGATTGCTATTTAATTCCGCGGGTTTTTGTTGCTTCAAAACAAGGACCCGTTTTTTGTTAATTTTAATTAATTATTATTTTATTATTCATTATTTGATAGTCTACATTGTAAATTTTTACCAGATAGTCTAAAACATCTTGAATTGTTTCCTTTTCGGTTAAAAAAGTGGCATTGATAAACATTTTGTTTAATTCAATGTTATTATTGATAATTATGACGTCATAGATTCTTTCTAATTTTGTAATCATATTATTAATATTTTCATTTCTGAAAATTATTCTTCCATCAACCCAAGAGGTGTATAAAACAGTATTTACTTTTGAAAGTTCAATTTTGCCTAGAGAATAATCTACTTTGGCCATATCGCCGGGCTTTATAATAACAACTTCACTCTTATCTATAGTATTTTTGACCCCCAAACTGCCTTCCGTTAATATAATCTCTGAAAAGTTATCCTCTTCATAATTTTTAAAATTGAATTTTGTTCCAAAGACTTCAGCAGAGGATCCGGTAGAATAAACTTTAAAAGAATTTAAACTATCACTGTAAACATCAAAAAATGCTTCACCAGAAACATGCACCTCTCTATCCTTACCCTCAATAAAACTCACAGGATATGTAAATAAGGATCCAGAATTTAAATGAACGATTGTTCCGTCTGAGAGTGTTAGCTTAAACCTTTTACCGTATGGTACTTTTATCGTGTTTTTAATTAATGCTTGTAAAGCGACATCCTTTTCATAAACAAGGGCGTTGATTTCTGAATTAACCAATCCTTCAAGTTTATCTAAACTAGTTTTATTTGTACTTCTTTTGTTTGATTTAGAATCTAAAATAATTTTTTCACCGCTTGAAGTCGTTAAAATGATGTTTTTAGATTCAATTAGAATTCTTTCATAATTTAAAAAATAGGCTACTCCTAGTATTCCGACAAATACTGCTGCAACCCTCATAAGGTTTTTTACAAATAATTTAATAGCAGCTTGTTTTTTGGATTTTTTAATTCTAGATTCTAGCTCATTAATTAATGATGTCTTATCCGATTGATTCATTGAAAGATTTGATAAATAATTAATTTGGACATATTCATTGAATAAGTTATAATTCTCATCTTTTAAAATAAAATTCAAAAGCAGTTCAAGTTCTTCATTTGATATGCTATTTCTGAAGAATTTTGATATTATGTTCTCTATATTTTTACCCATAGCTAATCTTATTACGGTGCCAGAAAAATTAACCCTTTTAAAATTGAAAAAAATCTAATACTAATTTTTTGATTTGAGATGTTTTTTATTTCAACAATCAGGTATTCTATGTTCACTTCATTTTAAGACTATTTTAAAGAGTAGGGTTTTTTTTTTACATTTAGTTTTTATTTAGTTAAATAAAGTGGAATTAAATAATCAAAATTTAATAAAGAAACTTAAGGATAATGATGCCTCAGCTTGGGGTGAAATTGTCAATTTATACAGTGACCAATTATTTGCTTATGCATTAAGCTTATGCTCTGATCGTGAATTATCATCAGACATAGTCCAGCATGTATTCATAACTGTCTTTGAAACTAGGCATAACTTAAATCCTGATTATTCTTTGAAATCTTATTTGTATAAATCAACATACAACAAGTTTATTGATGATTATCGCAAAAAAAAGTCAATGTCAGCACTGCATGATCAGTATTATTTTATGCTAAACCAATTCGCAACAAATAACAGTGATGAAGATTTATCAGAGAAATTGAAATCAATGAATCTTATGATTAGTAAACTTCCAACAAAAACAAAAGCAATATTTACTCTTAGTAAACAAAGTGGCCTATCTAATATTGAAATTTCGGAATCTTTAAATATTTCAATTAAAACTGTTGAGGGTCATATAACAAAAGCCTTCAAGCTACTTCGTGAAGAAGTTAAAAATTTGAAATTATAGTTTCTTAATTGAAAATCTATAATTTTAAAGATGACAAAATAATTCTTTCCATCTCCTTATAACCTGCTACATTTGGATGTACTAAATCATTTTCTGCAGTATATTCAGGAACTTTTAAACCGCCCTTAGAATCAGACATTGAGTGGTAATAATCAACAAATATTGCATCGTTTTTACTGCAATAAGATTTTAGAATAGAATTAAGTTTAATAATTTTTTGTGCAGGTTCCAATCCAGGTGACCAAGGAAAATCAATTGCAGGGAGCGTTGAACATATAAATACCTTAATATTATTTACGATAGCAATTTCAGCCATTGAAAATATATTTTCTGCAGTATTTTCAATACTAATTGGACCAGTGTTTCCAGCAATATCATTTGTTCCAGCCATTATAACAACACTTTTTGGCTTTAAATTAACTACATCAGACCTAAATCTAATCAGCATTTGTGGAGAGGTTTGACCTCCAATACCTCTATTAATAAAAGGATTGTCAATGAAAAAATCCTTCCTATAAGAACTCCAATTCTCAGTTATTGAATTACCCATGAACACAACACGGTTTTCATCGGGTACTTTAATTAACTCCTTATTATTATTTTTATATTTTTCTAAATTGGCCCAATCCATTGGTGTTCCTCCGCCAGCGATTGCAATTTTGGGAGACAACTTTAGATCTTTGAGGGAACCAGCTTGAATCAATGTTTGTGAATTAATTACTGATGTTATTAAAATAAGTATAAGGTGTAGAGGTGTTTTATTGAAAATCATTCTTTTTTTACTTTTATATTATACAGTCTTAAGCTCGAAAACCCTTGTAATTTAAATAATATTTATTGAGATATTTACTGAGGTAAGAAAAGATTGGCCAAGAATTATAAGACATCAGCAAAATATACTTTTTAATTTTTTGTTTAAATACTAAATCCTTGATAGTAAAAACAAAAAAAAGCTACAAGTTTAATTTATAGCTTTTTTAAAGTAATCATCTGAGAAATGATTTATGGTTGATATAAATATACAATATTTTTACTTGCAATAAACAATTATACGGCTAATTTCCAAAATTTTTCATTCTTAGTTTTTTATATTGACTTTTAAAATTTGAAATAATAATATCCTTGGGTTTCGATTTAGTTAATTTTTTAAACTCTTTTGTATTACTAGATTGATTAAAGTCTACATTATCAATGGTCCAATTCTGTAATTCATAAATAATATTATACAAATCAACACCTCTATCGGTTAAATAATATTCTTTTATTTTTCGATCCAAAGGATTAACTCTGTAATTGATTATTTCAAATTCAACAAGTTTTTTTAGTCTATCACTAAGAACATTTGATGCAATTCTTTCAGCTGATTCATTTAAAAATTGAGAGTAGGTATTTTTACCTCTGAATAAATCCCGAACAATTATTAATGACCATCTATCTCCAACAATATCCAATGACACCTTACAAGCGCAAATAGAATCTGTATTCTTGTACTTGATTTTATCCATTTTATCATGTTTTAATAAAAGCTTAATTTTTAATCCAAAAAAATTAAAAAATGCTCTATCGGTTTATGGCTAACTTATTAATAAATATAAGGTTATTTAAATTAATGTAATAAAATTCTTGATTAAAATAAATTAATTTATATTAAGTTGGATTTTAGAAAATAAATATGAAAAAATTACTTTTTATTTTAATAATAGTTTTGTATTCTTCTTGTTCGAAAGCAATTGATAATATTGAAGAAAATTTAAATATTAATCTTTATGGATTAACTCAAGATGATATCGATCAAGCCTTAATCATTCATAATAATGCTCGTTCTGACGTTGATGTGCCCAATCTTAAATGGTCTTCTTCTTTATCTAAAGATGCTTCTGAATGGGCCGCTATAATGGCTAATGAAGAAAGAATGTATCATTCTGAAAACGATTCTCGTCCAGACCAAGGAGAAAATTTATTTTATACAACAGCCACAGACTCTCTAACCTCAGCAAGAAATGCTTCTCAACTCTGGTATGAGGAGATTGAGCTATATACATATTCCCCTATTTTATCGGGAGAAAATGATTTTTATGAAATAGGTCATTACACACAAATGGTTTGGAAAAATACTACTGAAGTTGGAATGGCAATGGCTGTTTCTAAAAGTGGTAAAACATTTGTTGTTGCTAGATATAGCCCAGGAGGGAACTATGTGGGAGAATACCCTTACTAAAGTTATTTAGTTTTAAATTTACTTAATTGAGTTTTATAAAATTTGTAAAAGCTATTATAACTATTAACTTTATTCAGAATTAAAAAATTAAAATGAAAAATTTATACTTTCTATTTTTGCTTTTCTTGGTGAGCAATTTAAATTC
>Ga0228639_1000720_pt1 | contig 14634 bp, 15 predicted proteins | sample 50DmetaG_FD_190532 | JGI IMG/M metagenome (GOLD analysis project Ga0228639, IMG submission 190532) | Seawater microbial communities from Monterey Bay, California, United States - 50D | ecosystem: Environmental > Aquatic > Marine > Coastal | place: USA: California | collected 2016-10-18
ACATGGATCACGGCTGTTTTTCTTGTCACGACCATTAGTACGGCATGCGTTGTATGGGTGGCATCGGAACTCGTGCCGATGGCGAGTCAAACGCTGCCTGGTGCTATTTTTGCTGTCGGGCTTACAACACTTGTTTGGGCAGGGATGAATTTCATTATTCAGTTAGTCTCGGCTGCCGCATTATCTTCGCTCTTGTATAGCGTCTGGGAGGCATATGACGGGCATGTCGGCGACAGCCAACGTTCGGACTTTGAAAGTATGTCTGGCGACCGGTTGGGGTTTCAATGGACTGCCTGGACAATCACGTTGATGGCCTGTGCCTGTGTCATGGTGGCTGTTCTCATTGGTTCTGTAGCAACAGCGAACATCCCCTTTGACAACACCATCGACATTATTGGGCACCGGGGTGCGGGTGGCGTTGCACCTGAAAATACACGTGCCGCAATCGAGCGGGCGATCAGTGCTGGTGCACAATGGGTGGAGATTGATGTACAGGAAACAGCCGATGGAGAGGTGGTTGTCATTCATGACAGCGACCTGATGAAGATTGCCGGAGTAGATCTGAAAGTATGGGATGCAACCCTTGAGGAAATTACATCAGTTGATATCGGGAGTTCGTTTAATCAAAAGTTTCATGACGAACGAGTACCAACTCTTCGGGAAATTCTTGCACTCTGTAAGGGAAGGATTGGCATAATCATCGAGTTGAAATCGTATGGACATGGTCAGATGCTCGAGCAACGGGTGGTCGAGCTCGTGGAGGACTCAGGGAGCGTTAAGGAAGTGCAGTGTATGTCTTTGAAGTCAGGGATTGTCTCTCGCCTGAAAACGATGCGGCCGCAATGGCGGGTTGGACTTCTGCTTTCGCTTGCAGTTGGGGATGTACGAAAAATTGAAGCAGACTTTCTCGCTGTAAACGCCCGGTTTGCAACGAGTCAGATGGTCCAGAAGGCACACGAAGCCAACAAGCTTTTGTATGCATGGACACTCAATGACCCGGTGTCAGTATCCAAAATGGTTGGCCGTGGTGTGGATGGTGTCATTACTGACTATCCTGACATGGCGAGGCAAGTCCTTGTTGAACGGGCTAAGTTAAGCTTTGTACAACGGCTGCTTGTTGAGCTTGCAGAGACCCTTGGCGTGCAGCCGAATATTGCTCAGCAGTAAAGCCAGAGTCCATACCAGCTATTCAGGAGGTTCGCCGTTGAGTGTTGCACGGATGGTCTCCCGAGCGCCACGCCAGCGAGTTTTAACGGTGCGAACAGAGCACCCTACTAGATCTGCAATTGTTTTCTGGTCGGCTCCGAGGTACCAGACTAACTGGAAAACTTCTTTTTCTTCAGCGGAAAGCATTTCAACGGCTTGATGAAAGTGTGTCCAGCGATCAAGTGTCGTTGCAGTATCGTTTCGTTTATCTTGGGGATGGCGAGAGTTCGAGTGGTCATCAATTGGGTGAATGCCGGTGGCATGGTTGGCGCTAAATGACATGGGGCCAGCGTGGTGCCGTGCGAGATCAATCAATTCTCGATGAATTTGCGTTGCCGCTAGTGCCATAATTTCTCGGGGAGATTCAATCGTGACTTCCCCGAGGCATTTGTACAGACGAAGCATGGCGTTCTGAAAGACATCGTCTGTGTCCTCCCATCGTTTCACTGCCGGGAACCCACGAAGCATTCTCTGTGTCAGGTGTCGAAGACGTTCATTGCACAATTCAAGGATGCGTTCACGGGCTGTATTGTCACCAGCCGTGAGATCACGCAGGCAGTCCTCGACCGTGTGGGGAAGGGGAGTCTCATCCATGGTTGCATTTGATTCTCTGGTGAATTCCCAAGACACGCGACAACGGAGTCTATCACGGAAAAAGCCCGATTATGAGGTTTCGGACAGACCCGGCAAATCCACCTTGCCCCTTCGGCCGACGACTCTCGCTTTTGCTTGTAGAGATCGCGTTACGAGTAGAGGAAGGAGAGAGGTCAGTGATGATACAGGTGGAGTCAGATTCGCAGATGGAGAATTTGTTGTGGAAAAGTCAGAGTGCACAAGACGCCGCAGGAATACTCGGTATTGATGGTCGGTCTGAGGAAGTGCCGACATCTGCACATATTATTCTTGCTGCCCAAATTAAACTCCGACAATTGCGTCGGGAGCTCAGTGCGAGGCTTTCCAATTCCCTGCAAGCATATCAAGTAGAAACCGGTCTGGAGGCAAAAGCAGGGCTGCCGTTAGAGCATGTCTGGCTACGGATTCGAAGTGTCCAATCAGCACGTGACAGGCTTTTGTTGTTACGGCGAAGGCTCTTCTCAGAAGAGACGTAATCGTTCTTTCGAAATAATCCTACCGAATGATTTATTCGTAATTCAAGAATATGTACAACAAAAGAATGAGTGTTGTACGAGAAGATGATTCGGTTGATCTTCCATTATCTGGTGATGATGAAACATTTGGGTTCACTACAAGCCAGCGGAAACGATCATGTGCCCCGCTGGCAGCAGGTGTCGACATTGGTGGCGCAACAATAGTGCGGGAGCTCGCATCTGGCGGCATGGGGCAGGTGTTTGAGGCGCGGCAACACGCACCGGACCGACTGGTCGCGATAAAGTTTCTGAATGGACCCGGAGATAGGTTTGCGTGTCGCCTTTTTGGGGAAGAAGCAGCTTTACTTGCCCGTGTGAAACACGCAAATATTGCGGACGTTTATACAGTCGGAGTGTATGAAAGAAGTGGTCGTAGGTATCACTGGATTATGATGGAGTTGGTTGAGGACGCATGCTCTCTCACCAAGTATGCTGCGAGGAGAAACCTATCGCTTATTGAGCGGGTTCGCCTTGCTTTGGATGCGGTCAGTGCAATGACTGCCGCACATGCCAAGGGAATCATTCACCTCGATATCAAGTCATCAAATGTCCTTGTGGGCAGCGACGGCATTCTAAAAGTTATCGACTTTGGAATCGGTCGAGCGCTTGTCGAAAAAACAATCTGGCAGGGCGGGCCTGCGGGTAGGGTGCGTGGAACGCCAGCATTCATGAGCCCGGAGCAACGGGCGGGTTGTGATGAGTTCATTGATGCGCGATCAGATATCTACAGCATAGGGGTACTATTTGCTGAGGTTTTTTTTCAGCAGTCATCATTGACAAGAAGAGATACTCAGGTCATTGGTGGAATGGATCGTCGAGAGCACATGCTTCCCATCGCTTGCCAACAACCCATTTCTCGAGGATCAGCGAAAGACCTTTGTTCGGTGATTGCGCAATGTACACGACAACGTCCGGAAAATCGTTTTTCCACAATGCGAGAAGTGGAGCAGGAATTAACTCGTTGGCTCAAAGGTCAGCCCGTCGCCTGTCGACAGGCCAGTGCGGTTGAGTTTGCCTGTCGTTGGGTAGTTCGGAACAAAGTGATTTCCTGTTTTCTGGTGGTGTTCATGCTTACCGTGATCTCCTCGGTAAGTGCTATTAGTTGGTTTGCGTACACTGCTTCGGTTTCTCAGCAAAAAGCAGAGACTGCAGCAGAGACCGCGGGTGGTGCGCTCGCTGACTCTCTCTTGCGTCAGGCCTTTTCTGCCGAGCGAGAGCACCATCCGCAGATGGTGCGGGAATTACTTGAACAGCGAGAAGGGGTCCTGTCATCGCTTGGAGATCGGGTGCGATTGCGTGCTGTGAAAAATAATAGTCTCGCTATCCGGACTCTTCGCAGTCGGCTTGATGCCGCCAGTGCCTTCTGGCGAAGTCCGGGAGATCCAATGACTGCTGTAGCAGTTGCGGGTGGGGCAGGTGTGGCTATCGCAGTAGGTAAAGACGGGGGAGTTCTCCTCTATGCGCTGCGGCCGGGTGGCGTCCAATGGCTTCCAGCATTTCACTACGAGACAGGGAGCCGTCCGTGGGCTCTTGCGATTTCAGACACGGGTCGGATTGCCCTTGTCGGTTGTGATGATGGAATGATTCATGTACTTGATACCCAAGAGGGTAAGGCTATTGGCGTGTGTTCCGGTCATACTGGACCTGTGTACGGATTGGTCGTGTTGCCTTCGGGGAAGGAATTTCTGAGTAGTGGGCGAGATGGGCGTCTATGCCAGTGGAATGTTGAGGACCAGTCCCGGTCGTTGCTGCAAACGTCATTCGGCACCTCGGTATATGGGCTGGCTCAATCACCAGATGGTATCTGGATTGCAGCGGGTCTCCGTGATGGTTCAGTCCGGTTGTGGAATAAAGACACAGGTCAGGAAGAACTACTTACGGGGCATCAGGACCGTGTCTTTGGGGTGGATTTCTCTAGCGATGGAAAGCACCTTGCATCAGCCTCTGAAGACCAGACAGTCAGGGTATGGGATCTAAATAATTTAACTCAGCATGCCTGCTTCTATCATCCCGTCCGCGTGAATGCCGTTCGGTTCTGTGGTGCCGGAAGAGTGGCCAGTGCTGCGGGAGACCATCTTCTTCGCATCTGGAATGTGCATGGAAAAAAACAAGTGAGAACGCTCACCGGCCACGAAGGAGGAATCTGGTCACTTGCTCTGGCAGGAACCAACGATCTGTTTACCGGATCTGAAGACGGAACCGTTCGGTTGTGGGAAGATGCCTGGGATCCACAGCCCAGGTGTGTCACTGGTTCCAAGGTTCATACGGTAAGCATGTCAGCCGATGGCCGGTATCTCGCAGCTGGAACCAGTTCTGGTTCTGTGACGATCTGGGATTCCGAAACGAGAGGCCTGATCATAGAGGAAAAAGTAAGCGAACTCCCAGTTAATGAGATTCGCTGGCATCCAGCACTGTCTGAGTTTGCTATCGCAGGGAGCGATAGCATGGTGACCCAGTGGGCGTTTGAGAGCGGACAGTCGTCATCGCAGCGAGTCTGTGCGGGGTGCCGTAAACCACAACTTCAACGGATGAGGACATTGTCAGGGCATCGTCGTCGCGTGTTTTCAATCGCCTATTCAGCATCTGGGACATTGCTTGCGTCGGCTGGTGAAGATGGGACTGTTCGGCTGTGGCGTAGAGATGAGTTGAAATCGGAGATGAGTATTCATCATCCCGGACGTGTGTTTTCTCTGGCCTTTTCAAATGATGCGAAGCCAGAACGCCTCGCCACGGGATGTGAGGATGGCATTTTACGGGTCTTTGACGAAAAGGGTGAACCGATTCAAACATTTCGTGGACATCGTGGCCAGATAAACGCACTCTCGTGGAATAGAGGCCCCGGGAACCAATGGGATATCGCATCTGCTGGTGCGGACGGAACAGTCCGACTGTGGCAACTCTCAAGCCCGTCGCAAAAAAAACAGCCGTCGGCTACTCAGCATGCTGTACTTGCAGCCGGTGGTGAGAAAATTTGGTCGCTCGAATCCGTACCCGGCGAACCGTTACTCATTGCTGGAACGGAGAGTGGTGACGTCGTGCTCTGGTCGACTTTCGAATCGATTCCATTGGCATCGTTCCAAGGTCATCATCACCCCGTTTGGGATGTTTCTGTCGGGCCAGACGGTAGTCAACTCTGGAGCGGTGGTTGGGATGGTACTGTTCGAAGATGGGACATCTCACGAGCAAATCAATTCACTCATCCGAATGCCTCAGGAGACTAATTAGTTTGCTCCGGCAAGGACTTTGCCAAGCGTCTCCTGCAGCACTGCACCGCTTCGTTTGAGTGCTTGTATTTCTTTTGGCCAGAGTTCAACCTCAAGGGTCTGCTCTGCACCACCACGACCAACAACAGTCGGAACAGAGAGAGCAACATCTTGTAGCCCATAACAGCCACGCTGAACTGTTGAAACCGGCAAGATACGTTTACTATCAAGAGCAATCGCATGAACAACTTCAGTAATTGAGACACCAACGGCAAACCCGGCACCCGTTTTCTTCTTGATCATTTCTGCGCCTGATGTTTTGGCGCGGATGAACGTGTCCTGCCCCAGTTTCTGTGTGAAGCCAGGATACTTTTCAAGTGGAAGGCCGCCGACACTGGCGCTCGACCAGATCGGTACCATGCTATCACCATGTTCTCCAAGAATTATTGCTGAAACTTGAGTGGCAGGAGCATGGAGGTTCAGAGCGAGAAGGCTGCGGAACCGGAGTGTGTCGAGTAATGTTCCCAGTCCAATGACTCGGCCTTGGGGAAGACCAAGTTCTTCCTCAGCAAGGTATGTGAGGATATCGACAGGGTTGCTTACAACAAGAATAGTTGCCCCTGATTTGATGCCGACTGCTTTCACGGATTGCAGTATTGTTTTAAATAATGCAACGTTTCGGTTGATTAAGGCAAGGCGGCTTTCATCAGGCTTTCGACGTAGCCCCGCAGTGATACAGATTAGATCGGCATCTGCGAGATCTTCATAGGCACCAGCGGTGATGACCTGATCAGCAATCGCAGGAGTACCATGCATCATGTCAAGCGCCTGGCCATCCGCAAGGTCAGCATTTACGTCAACGATCACAATTTCATGCACAATGCCACCAAGTTGGAGGGCAAAGCCCGCTGATGCACCAACAATACCACCACCACCGATGATTCCAACCTTCATGTTCTTTCCTTTGTTTTTTCAGTTCCTGCACTGACGCAGGGTGAGAGTGTGCACGGTGCCCCTTAGGCACTGAGTCCGAGTTCCTTGCAAACCTGCTCTGTCACGGCTTTGACCACTGCTTCATAATCGATGTTCTGACTCGATGACGGAGCTGTATTCATTGCTGGTGGTGGGTCAAATGCACTTCGGCTGACGCCAGTGTTGCCCCAACTTGTACGGAACACATCATTCGCGCAGATGTCACAATTTTCCATATTCTTGTCGAGGCGAGGGTCTTTGAAGCCCCACTGCTGCTTCAGAGCGAGTAGTTCTTGGGTCTCATTCTTTGAAAGGTAGGTAACACGCCCAAGGTCTTTGGAAAGCATAAGAATCTTGCAATAGGCATCGAGGATTTCTGTCCACCAATATGCTTTTTCAACTGTCTCGCCAAAGCTCACAGTTCCGTGATTGGCAAGAATTACAACATTTGAGTCTTTCACAAATGGTCGAACTGTATCGGCAAACTTTTGATTTCCTGGGGTCTCATATTTTGTAATGGGGATGTCGCCCAGGAAAACTTCCACCTCTGGTAAGACGCACTGAGGAATTGGTTCGCGAGCAACCGCAAATGCTGTTGCATGTGGAGGATGGCAGTGGACAACCGAGTTTACATCAGGTCGATCTTTCATGATCGTCAGGTGAAGGAGAATCTCACTTGATCTCTTACGCTGACCGGCAACTTGATTGCCATCCATATCAACAATGCAGAGGTCAGAGGGCTTCATGAAACCCTTGGAAATTTGTGTGGGTGTACATAAGACTTCTTTGTCATTGAGCCGAAACGAAATATTCCCATCGTTTCCTGCTGCAAATCCTTTGTTATAGATACGGCGACCAATGTCACAAATTTCTTCCTTTAGGCTCGCAAGAGATCGGTCTGTCGTGGTGATTGCCATCAAATACTCCTCGTAAGTTCACGCGTGTCGTGTTGTGTTCGGTTTCTCAAGTAAAGTGTGCGGGTCAGCGAAGGGTGCTGCATTGCGATCATTACTCAAGTCTTCCTCATGTTTTGGGTTGGGGTCGGTTCCGTGATTATTCTGTTTTCATGATTCGGTTCGGTTGGGACGGTCAATCTGATCAATCAGGGCTGAAATGTACGCATCGACGGGCTTCCCTTCGGGTTGAAAGGGTTGTGCGGCTTCGCCCCCCTCACTGAATGCGACAAGTTGGCCATTCCCGGCTGCGAGTTCATCCCAGGCAACAATCGCTGGAGATGGTCCATCTTCGTTATCGAGATCTTCTTCACGCAGAGGCACGACAAGCCGCAAGAGTCCTCCTCGCATAGTTGGATGGGCCTCCGTGAGTGTGATGCTTCCAATGGTTCGTCCGATTCTCATAGTGTTTTGTTTCTGTAGGGTAAATGCGTTATGAATTTTGGCAGCTGCAGTCGCCATGGCCTGTATTGGCATGTGCGGTAGCAAGTATTTTCGGTGGATTCCCAATTCGCGTTGTCAGTTCCTTGGCGATCTGGGCCATGCTGGCTGGCGAAAAATGACGCGGGTTGAGGATGACTAGGTTTGCAGCGCACCGTGCGATAGAGTCTGTGACTGTAGTGGTATCTGAACCAACGATGGCTCGGATTGCTGGAAACCGATTGGCTGCAACACTGGCCACCGCGGTATTTTCAGTGAGTAGAATGCAGCGTGCCGCATCACGGCCAGCATGGTCAGCAAAAGAGTCAAGAGTTGTGGCAAGGCCGGCCGAAGGGAGTTGTTGGCTTGTTGATACCGCACGACGAATTGTTGCTCCGACAGCCGACACGTCGGTTGTGCACTCTGCTTGGGCAAGAAACAGTAGCGGATCAGTTTTCTGTGCGGATTCAGGATGTGTAGGAATGAACTCGATTCCCCTATCTCGAGCAAGATCCCGTGCTGAAGGGGTGATGACCGCCTTTTGGTCCACGTACGCCACCTTCGTACCCGGCGCAAGCTTGATGATAGTTTCTGCAGCGATTACCCGATCGGAGACCGTCGTTGTGGCTTTTGGTGATACAGGTCGTGAGTGTTGGGTCTGTGGAGATTCTGTTTCGGCATGAATTCGCCTGAGTACCTCAGTTACGAGGCGGGCGATGTCATGGGAGGAAACAGGAGATGGAGTGGGCATTGTGTTGCGGTCAATCTAAGGAGGGCTAGTCGACGAGGGCGATGGTGCTCCAGCGAGCTGGAGTCCGTTTGCTATTGAGAACGTCTCGCATCAATCGACCGTCGCTTGTAATGACAACACGGTCATGAATTCCAGCTGAGACAGTGTCTATAGCTACTTGTGGATCACCGTCGTAGCCTTCGCCGTCAGCAAGAAGCGGCTGAACAAGCAGCAGCTTCGCTCCCACGAGCGAGTCGTGTTTGAAGCTGCTGGTGACTGTTCCGATGACTTGTGCGACTTGCATGAAAACGGTTCGTTGTTGTTGGGAATAAGGGGTTGGGGAGTTTCTAGAAACTGAAGTTCTGCATTAGCTCATTGAGGGCTTCCGAGGACTCGAAGGTCATCGACCAGTGTGCACCGACGCTGTCGTGTAAAGGTGAGTGGAGTCGTTACACCCTCACCGGTCGGTGTAGCAATTGAGAAGGATAGATAGCCTTCTCCGCCAAGCCCCAGTCCTGCAACACTCGGTCCGTTCTTAACAAAGAGCGTTGTGTCGAGGAGCCGGCCCATGCGGGTCATATTTCGAACGTTGTGAGAATGAATAACTGCTGTATGCCTGAATCCGTGCTCGCTTTCAAAGGCTCGCTGAATGGCCTCGTCAGCATTGGCACACCGTACAAAAGGAACGAAGGGCATCATTTGCTCGACAGGCACAAAAGGGTTTGAAATATCTGTTTCACCGAATACCAGTTCAAGACCCTCACGACCGGAAGCACCGGCGGCGTCTGCCAGCAATGAGGCATCTTTTCCAAGAAGTTCTTTTGCTGGAACAGGATGGCGATGCTCGCCCTCACCCACCATTACGATTGCTTTTTCTGTGAGGCGGTCTGTCTGCTGGCCAGAAAGCTGCAGGGCACCTGCTCGTTCCATCGCGGCCTTCAATGCGTCGAACACGGCATCAACGACAAAGACCTGCTTTTCTCCAATGCATAGCAGGTTGTTGTCATAGGCAGCGCCTGCGATGATCGATTGGGCTGCGTTGTCGAGATCGGCAGTTTCATCAACAACGACTGGAGGGTTTCCGGGCCCTGCGACAATTGCCCGTTTACTGGACTGAAGAGCCGCTCGAGCAACGGCTGGACCACCAGTCACGCAAATGAGTTTGACACCACGGTGATTAAATAATTCTCCGGCAGTTTCCAGTGTTGGCTCAGCAACCAGACTAATAAGATTGTCGACACCAAGATCTCGCTGAATTGCTTGGTTAAATCGGCGAACTCCCTCAATCGCAATCCCTCTACCACTTGGATGCGGGTTGACGACGACGGTGTTACCTGACGCTAGCATGTTGATTGCATTGCAGGCAATCGTTGGAAGGGAATGCGTTACAGGAGTGATCGCACCAATGACACCAAAGGGAGCATGTTCAATCACGGCGAGGCCATGGTCTCCACTGAATACCTCACTTGACATAAATTCCACACCAGGAACGCGGTCGCCCAGTACCTGCAGTTTTTCAATTTTATGAACGAGCCGGCCAATACCGGTTTCCTCATACTCCATCCGGCCGAGTTCCTCGGCATCTTCAATGGCAATACGACGGATATGGCCAATGGCTCTTTTTCGACCATCCATGCCAAGTTGTTCAAGTTGGGCAAAGGCGTCGGTAGCTGCTGATACAGCTTCATCGACTGTGGCAAAGATTCCATTCCGGCCGGCATAGCCCTGACCGCTGACAGGCCCACCGGCTGAACGCAGTTGGGCAATAACCTGGCGGACTATGGAGTTGATATCTGGTTGGTCGGACGAGTTCATTGAGATGATTTATGAGGGGTTAGTGAATGAAGAAAAACGAATTAATCGGCCTGAATATCTTTGGTATCACGATTAAAGACTTCTTTGCCTTCAACTTGAACCGTGTCGACCAGCCCGATGATGACTGCGTCAATGGGCAGTGTTTTGGTCTCAGGAGTCATGCGAGCGCTTGACCCTTGTGTCACCAGTACGAATTGCCCTTCACCAGCACCGAGGGAATCCACCGCAATAAAGGTTCTGCCGGTGGATACAAGCTTTGTTCTTTTCTTTTCATCGAGTCGGTACGGCTCAACGATGAGCAGCTTATGGCCGGTCATCGTGCTTGTCTTTTGCGTGGCGACAATTGATCCAGTAACAAGTGCAACGAACATGAGGAAGGTACTTTCAGAATGTATGAGGGCGTCAGTTACGAAGCGAGTGCCAGGAGGTTACGGGTCTGACGGGCAACGATAATTTCTTCATTGGTTGGAATAACCCAAATAGCGATAGGTGATCGGGCCGCTTCAATCCGTCGTTCGCCGATAGCGTCTGATGTATTTGCAGAACTATCGATTTCAATGCCGAGGTCACTTAATCCAGCCACAACAGCCGCTCTAGTGGCAGGAGAGTTTTCACCAATACCACCAGTGAATGCGATCGCATCAAGTCCACCGAGTTCGACCATGCCGCCGCCAAGCCAATGGCGGATAGAGCTTACGTAGACATCAATGGCTACCCGTGCCGCTTCATTCCCGTTGGCTGTCGCAGCTTCAAGGTCTCGCATATCACCCGACGTTCCTGACATACCGGCCAATCCGGATCGTGTCGATAATTCAACAAGAAGGTCTTCAAGTGATCGCCCTGTTGTTTTGGAAACGTGGAGAATGGCATAAGGGTCAACGTCTCCAGAACGATTGTTCTGCGGAAGACCAGACTGTGGACTCATACCCATTGAGGTGCCGACGCTGTGGCCGTCACGTGTCCAGCAGATGCTGCTTGAACCACCAAGATGACACTGGACGGCACGCAGGGGACGCTGATCCATGTTTTCCAGTAGCCGTTCCGCAACAAACCGGTGGCTGGCACCATGAAAACCCCAACGCCGAACAAGGTGTTTCTCAACCCACTCTGTCGGCACTGCATATCGGGCGTTGCGTTCAGGCATCGTGGAATGAAAATCTGTTTCAAACGCAGCGATAAGTGGTACATCAGGAAGCCGCTCTGCAAGTTGCTTCATTGCTTTGACGTATGGAGGATTGTGCGCTGGAGCAACGTCAGCCATTTCCTCCATTGCTTCGAATACGGAGTCATCGACTCGTACGACACCGCTTACTCTGCCACCGTGGACGGCCTTGAAACCAATCGCGGCAACATCAGCAATCGAAGAAAGTGGTCCCCCTTCTGCTGTGAGTTGTGCAATTGCGGCCTCGAGGGCGACACCATGGTCAGGGACGGGTTGTATCGTCTCGACTTCAGTCGCTGCGACCCCCGCACCTCCCAATGAAGCATAGACGCGGCTTTCCTGTCCACCGATACGTTCCACACCCCCACGGGCAAGTTCCTGCTCGTCTCCGACTGCGTCTGATTGCGCAGACACTTCAAAGAGTCGATACTTGAAACTTGTCGAACCGAGGTTTGCGATGAGTATCTTCATTGGGCTTTCTCCTGCTGCCAGGGATGCTTCCGTGCGTTAGCTACAACGGGGTTTCGACTCAGCTGAAAAATGCTGAAACGAGACTTTCCGCAGGACGGGGGATGACGTGACTGCCAACAAGTTCACCGATCTGTTGAGCAGCAGTAGCGCCAGCTTCGACTGCGGCACGGACGCTTCCAACGTCACCTTGAACAACGGTTGTGACAAACGCACCGCCGATATCAACACGCTTGAGGATCTGCACGTTGGCGGCCTTGGCCATAGCGTCTGTTGCCTCAACGAGGCCCACAAGGCCTTTTGTTTCAATTAATCCTATTGCCGTATTCATGAATCTTTCCTGAAAAAAAAGTTAACAAGTTCTAAAAGGGAAATACTCTAGCCGGTTCACCGGACAGAGTCATTTATCGCTGCACTAGTTGCCCGTCTTCGGTGATTTAGTTTTGAGGATAGTACCGAGGTCCTCGTGAGGACGGGCAATGACCTGAACACTTACCACTTCACCAATTCGACCGGCGGCTGTTGCACCAGCGTCAGTTGCTGCCTTTACTGCTGCAACGTCACCGCTGACGAAAGCAGTCACAAGACCACTTCCAACTTTGTCCCAGCCAAGGAAGGAAACATTTGCTGCCTTCATCATTGCATCAACAGCCTCGACGAGCGTTACGAAACCTTTGGTTTCGAGCATGCCAAGGGCTTCGATGTTTTTTGCCATCTTCTGCTCCGTATCATTTTCGCATTCATTCCAACCGAGCGGTGCCCGGGTCGACTGCGTCGACACGTGTCGACAAAACAGTCATTGCTTGTCTATCCATCCGTGAAAGGTTTGGCGTTACTCCTGGCGGACCAGTTCGACGCTTGTCGCATGATCAAGATCAGCCGAGTTGCCCTCATCTGTATCAATATGAACTTCTAGTTTTGCATTTGTGTCTGCTCGTACGAGGAGGTCACGGAAAACGGTGTCGCACGGACCATTGATCACCAGACTCATGCGATCGCCATTCTTGACTCCGAAGTGTGCGGCATCGGTATGAGACATATGAACGTGTCGCTCGGCGCGAATGACTCCTTCGGTGAGTTCAATAGTGCCGGCGGGTCCTACGAGTACACAGCCCGGTGTTCCCGAAATTTTGCCACTTGCCCGGACCGGGAGATCTATCCCCAGTGAAATGCCGTCTGTGAATGCAAGCTCAACTTGTGATGCTGGTCGGGTAGGCCCAAGCACTCGAACTGTTGGCAGCATCCGGCGTTTCGGGCCGATGATCATGACAGTCTCTTCCGCGGCATAATAGCCATCTTGGTAGAGATCTTTTTGTGGTGTCAACGTGCGGCCGGAACCGAAAAGTTTCTCAACATGCTGATCCGTGAGATGACAGTGTCTCGCCGAGATACTGACAACAAGCTTCGGGGCACTATTTGCTTGCTCCTGATGTGCCTGACTTGGTACACCGTCATGCCCTGCAAGCACGATGTCACGCACGATGCGTTCTACATCAGAACGAGATAGGTTGTTGTGTGGGAGTGTGGCTTGCATGAGTTTGTCGTTCTAAGGGGTGGGGTTAGCTGTGCGAGGGTGCATGTGGTGTGTCGACTTCACTAGCTTCTGTAGGCGTATCTGCAAGAATCAGACGAGGTCCGGCATCAAGAATAGTTTGCTGCCATTCATCAGAAAGTCCGTTGTCGGACACAACGATATCGATTGCATCGAGACCAGAAACGAGTGTGAGACTTTTCCGACCAAATTTTGAACTGTCGGCAACAACAATTACTTTCCCTGCTGCACGCAGCATGGCTTGTTCGGTTTCGGCGAGGAGAAGCTGGGCGTTGAAGAGTCCTTGCTTTGATATGCCGGCAGCTGAAAGAACTGTTGTGGTGACATGGAGCCGACTCAGCAATTCATTGGTGTAGGGGCCGAGGCAAACGCCGGTTCGTGGCGAAACAAAACCACCAAGCAAGATAAGATCTGTTCTCGCCTCAGAAGCAAACAGATTGGCAACTGGCATACTGTTGGTGACGACCTGAAGTGGTCGTCCTGCCAGAAGCCGCGCCACTTCGTACGTGGTCGTGCCTCCGTCGAGAAGAACAGTCTCTTCGTCATCAATAATTTTTGCAGTTTCAGCGGCGATCGCTCGTTTTGCTTCCCAGTTTGCTGGTTGCTTCTCATCAAATTCCGCAATGCGGGGGAGTCCACCTGCGTACAGCACACCACCATGAGTGCGACGAGCTGTTCCTTGTTCCTCGAGCGCATCAAGATCCCGACGGATTGTCGACTCGGATACGCCGAGTTCGCGCACCAATTCATCGAGGGCTGCAAACCCCCGAAGACGGATGATGTCGATTAATCGGCTGCGTCGTTCTCGTCCAGGCACAAGGCGTTCTCCTTTGGGAGCCCCAATTATTGCCAAGAAACGACGGAATGCAATCAAAATATGACGAAAACAAGCGTGGTTCTGTGCATTTTGTGCCGGTATTATGTTTTTTTACGCGGATTATTCAAATCAAAGAGCGGTAAACAACAGGACAGGAAAGCTGGGTCGAATAAAAAGGAAAGCTTTTT
>Ga0228639_1000733_pt1 | contig 14446 bp, 8 predicted proteins | sample 50DmetaG_FD_190532 | JGI IMG/M metagenome (GOLD analysis project Ga0228639, IMG submission 190532) | Seawater microbial communities from Monterey Bay, California, United States - 50D | ecosystem: Environmental > Aquatic > Marine > Coastal | place: USA: California | collected 2016-10-18
ATATGTACAGAATGATATACCGGCTCCGGTCACGCTCATGCCACGCGCAGGTGTTCCTGATGAAGATGTGTACCAATATCGAGCTGCCGCTCCCCAAGAAGCCGCTATTGAAGAAGGTGCTACTCGGTATCTTGAAACAGACTTTTTACTGAACCGAGGGATTGAAACCTACGGTTTCATTGACGTTGGTATTGGCACCAACGCGTGGGGAGCAGATTGGAATGGTCCGATTACCTTTAATGATCGTGCCTGGCAGGGACAGATGAACCAGCTCTACCTCATCAATGAGCGGATTCTTAAGGAAGATCAGTTGAGCCTGGGTGGTCGAGTCGACCTGCTCTACGGCACTGATTACATTTATACAACTGCTACTGGATTTGATGGTGGTTGGAATGACACCAATGGTGGCAATCGCTACTATGGCTTGGCTATGCCACAGCTCTATGGTGAAGTTGGAACCCAGGCACTGAATGTCAAATTTGGACATTTCTATACCCTGATCGGTTATGAAGTTGTGCCAGCGATCGGGAACTTCTTCTACACCCATGCATACACCATGCAGTATGGTGAACCATTTACTCACACCGGCGTACTCGCAACGTGGAATCCAAACGATCAGCTGTCGATCATTGGTGGTATCACCAACGGGTGGGATAACTGGGACGTTGGCTTGCCAACAAACCAGGCGAACCCTTTCCCTGGAAGTACAAGCAATGCATCGTTCTTGGGAGCTGTAACGTTTTCAAGTTCGGATGGATCACAAGCCCTCACACTCGCCAACTCAAGTGGGAATGAGTTTGCTAGAGCCAGTTTCGTGAACCCCACCAGCGCCTATGTTGGGAATCGAACAGTTACGAGTATCGTGTACTCCAATGAATTCACTGACAAACTGACGTACGTTTACCAGAGTGACCTTGGTTATCAGGCGTATGCTGGTGGAGATATTCCGGTTTATTACGAAACACAAGGGCAGCAGCCAGGTTCTGCTTATTGGTATGGAGTGAACCAATATTTGTTTTACAACTTCACCGACTACCTTATTGGTGGGCTTCGACTCGAGTGGTTCCGAGATAATAACGGTACCCGAGTACAGTACGGCCTTCGTGATGGATCACCAGAAGCTACAGGGTTTGCTGGAAACTTCTGGGCCATGACATGGGGGCTTAACTACCTTGTTGGTAACAATCTCGTCATCCGACCAGAGCTCCGATACGACTGGTTTAGTCAAGATCTGGGAAATGCTGCACTAGGCGTAGGATTACCGTTCGGTAAAACCGCTGGTGGCTTGGGAACTCAGAGTGACCAGTTCTACGGTGGCTGCGATATCATCTGGCAGTTTTAACTTGAGTTTAAATAAGCCTGTCCAAGACATATCTCATTCTGCATTATTCAAAATTGTGAAGTTGCCCGAACCACGACACAACAACTTCAATGTCTTGAGACACTGGCCCAAGATACGAATCAGGCCGGACAACAACGATCGTTCCATCAGCTGCTGCTAATGATTGAGCAAAGGCCTTGGCCTCTTCGGCAACCGCACCATCCGGCATTGCTGCATCAACAAGAATGACATCTGGGCCTGCTGCACGGATGACTCGCTCCCATAGTTCGTCAGGTATTGACCCACGACCGAGTCGAACAACAGTACAGCCGGTCCCCGTGAAAAGATCGTAGATTGTTGAACCATCATCACCCCATACAACATCCGGGCAGCGTCGACCGATCCACCGGTCTGCTCCCGTGGGAGCAAGTGGCCCACCACAATACTTCACATCAACCTCAGAAAGCCGATTGACTGCCTCCTTTCGCATGGGAGGCAGGCCAACGATATACGGCAACAACCAACGACGAAAAAATCGAATGAGTGGATTCCGACTCATCATGACACGAAGCATCCTGCCAGAACCTTCAACAACCGCAGCACCAACAGGATGACGCTCGTCTTGATATGTAATGAGCAATGAACTTGCTGCTTGTTTCTTAATCACCATGGCAAGTTTCCAGGAAAGATTGACTGCGTCCTGAATACTTGTGTTCATGCCCTGCCCGCCTGCCGGACTATGAATATGTGCTGCATCACCAGCAAGAATGACTCGCCCGTGGCAATAGTGGTCGACCTGTCGTTCATTGATACGGAATTCTGAAAGCCACCGTGCTTTTTCTACCGTCCAATCAAGACTCGATCGTGAACGAAGAATGTGAAGTATATTCTCACATGTTGGATCGACTCGTGGTGTCTCAGGATCAATTGGACCAGCGTCAGCGATGACCCGCCAGACGCCATTTCCATACGGAAAAAGTCCGAGCAGGCCCGCAGTCGAAAGAAACATTCGAATGCGATCCTCTTGACCGGCTTCCACTAATTTCAAATCTGCTAAAAGCCATCTCTGATCGATCGCAGCACCCGGAAATTCTATGCCGAGGCATTTACGCACAGTCGAGTGTGCGCCATCCGCACCAACAAGCCAGGAAAATCGTGACTGTTCACCATCAGAAAAGTGCACATCAACATGCTCTTCACATGATGACACGTCTTTGACTTCGGTTCCCCATTCCACTTCTACACCAAGGCTCTCAAGTGCTTCATTGAGGACTGCTTCTGTTTTATTTTGAGGAATGAACAGACCATGTGGAAATCGTCCAGCAAGCCCACCAAAATCAATCTCTTGAAGAACACTACCATTGGCCTCAAATTGAATTCCGTGCACTGGTCTTCCGTGGGCAGTAAATCGCTCGACAGGAACAGATGGATGGAGAACCTCGAGTGATCGACGCCAGAGAACGGCTGCTTTTGATAGCTGCGAAGGCTTTTGTTCTGCATCAACAATGCGAACATCAATACCATGACGGGCAAGTTCCAGAGCAGTTACAAGACCAGTAGGCCCAGCTCCACACACGAGCACACTGATGGGTGTCTCCATACAATCCTCTGCAAACAAACGCCGTGACCACAACCATTGGCAAAGGCTCTGCATAAAGCCTGCACCACAACAGACAGTATTCTATCGGAAGAGCACCAACTCCATGCAGAAGGTCCACAGATCCAATTTCCTCTTCTAGGAAACGAGAGAGTTGACGGAATACGCTTTGAAGCATGAAATAGATAATTCAGAAACACATGTCTCTCTACAAAAAGAATGCAGCCGAGAATCGAGGACCGCACCATGAAGGCAAGTAGACGTTTATTTTTCCAGGCCGGTGCCGCTCTTGCTGCTGCTGGAATCACCCGGCATCGTGCGAGAGCAGAAAACAAACCGCATGAGTGGCAAAACGGCCGCAGCCCGTGGCCGATGTGCCTTGACACCGCAACACTTGCAAAGGATCTGCCACTCGAAAAAAAAGTTGAGGTCGTTGCTCGTTCTTCCTTTGATGCGCTCGAGCCATGGGACCGAGAATTAACGGCATACGAAGAAGCTGGCGGGTCTCTCAAGGATCTCGGAAAGAGCATTCGTGATAAAGGAATCTTTGTTCCGAGTGTCATTGGTCTATGGGGAAGTCTTGGGAACACAAAAGAAGACTTCGAATCTCGGCTTGAAGAACATCACACCAGACTCCGTATGATTCGTGACATTGGTTCGGAGCATGTCCAAATCATTCCTGATTTACAAAAACGAGAAACTTTTACCAAGGATGTCGGTGCCTGGTGCTATCGACGCATTAGTGAAATTGCACTGAATGATTATGGCCTCAAAACAGGGATCATATTCCTAAATGCCGTCCCTCAGCTCAAAACGCTTTCTGATGCTGTTGATGTTGGCATGATGTCGGGCTGGCCCGACGCAAAGGTAATCCCTGACACCTATCATAATTTTCATGGTGGTACTGAACCGAATGCTTTGCGGATGCTGAACCCAGATGCCATTGCGATTTTCCAGTTCGCGGACTCACCAAAGGGGCTTGATCGCCAAGACACATGGTGTGACCCACAGCGTGTACTTCCTGGCGATGGTGTCCTTCCACTGGTTGAACAATTAAAAATTCTTTACGAAATTGGGTACACCGGATGTGTTTCGCTCGAGCTGTACAATCCTATGTATCGCAAACGTGAGCCCGATGAATTCCTGCGGGAAGCTCACCAAAAGACTCTGGCTGTTATTGAACAAGCAGTGCCTCGGGCCTGATTGATGGTGGCCGTAAGGGTGTTTCGTATTGATATGATGCAGCGTGCTTCTTGATGAAACCGTTGGTCGCTGTACTTCTTTATCCCGGAAACCGATGCTGCCCTTTCTTTGCGGCCTCATAGACTTCGCGAGTATCCATCGCTGCACCGGGATCTCCCTGTGACTGCATCCACGCCTGCAAGGCTGATTGAAGATGCTTCATGGTTTCTTCGTACTCTGGCTGCCCAGCAAGATTCTTCATTTCATAGGGATCTGCTGCTGAGTTATAGAGAGCCACAGCCGGACGTGTTGTAAATCGATTAATCAGACGATAGGTCCGTTCATCCTGCCAACAATCTCGCATCCATGTTGACCAATATTTTCTTTCGATTTGATCTCGTTCGGTCATTCCCATGAGATGCTTCTCAACATACGCATTCTGAGGCGTCAGGTTCAGTACGAATCGATACGTACCGTCACTGATCGATCGAATCGGATACGGAGGACCCTCTGGATAGTTATTATGCAATCCATACACATACTTTCGGTTTGACGGCACCCGGTCGATAAGGCTCGGAAGAAAACTGATGCCATCACACTTTTCCTGAATGCTTGCTTCGCTTTCGCCATTCAGACCAAGCAACGTCGGAACGACATCAGCGTACTGCACAAGGGCATCTGTCCGTCCAGGCTCGATCATATCCGGACATGAAGCAATCAGCGCTGTATGAACACCGGTGCTCCAATTTGTCCATTTGTTTCCAGGAAACTGTGAACCCTGCTCCGATGTGAAAAGCACGAGTGTTTCTTCACGTTGTCCAGAAGCATCGAGAACACCGAGAATGTCACCAACCTGACTATCCATATATGTAATCTCAGCTAGATAGTTTGAGAAACAGGTACGAGTCTCAGGTGTATCAGCAATATTTTCAGGAAGCGTAATTTCTTTCGGTGGATAGGCGGAGGCATCTCCCATGACCCAGGGTACATGCGGATCAACAAGAGCAACCACCAGACAAAACGGACTGTCAGAATCCCTGCTCATGAACTCCTTTATTCCGTCAAGACTATGCGGCTTCGTTGGATTTTTTACACAACTTTTTTCAAAACCATCGACCATTTCAAAAGGAAAGACAGACTTTGGTTTGACATGTATCTTGCCGCTTATTCCAACCCGATATCCATGGGGCTTTAAATAGTGCGGAAGACTACGTACGCCGGTACGACTCGAGGAGTGGTTGTATGCACTTCCATTGGCAACTGGATATTTCCCCGTAAACAATTCTGACCGACATGGCTGGCACATCGCCTCACAGAGATATGCCTGCTCAAATACCAGCCCGCCCGAGGCCAATCGTTCAATATGTGGCGTCTTTGCATTGACCCCGCCATAAAGAGACAGATCGTTATATGTGCAGTCATCAGCCATGATGATCAACACATTTGGACTCTTCTGTTGATCGGCAAAAAGACCAAAACCACTCAGAGAAATAACGGTGATAAGAACTATTTTAAGAATTGATTGCATCAGAAGCCCTCCAGTAATGCATCATCTTACGCCAGAGTGATTCAGATGCCACAATGGAAATTGGTAGAAAATCTGCCAAACCATCTGGACCTTTTATTATGAGCACAAACATTACAAATTTCTTCTGTGGACTCCTACTTTTTACATGTGCAATCAGTAACGAGTGCGCTGCAGAACAACCTACACCCATGAAGCCTGAAAACGCCTACGAAGAACACACTGTATCTGTCCAGGAAGATGGTAAAGATGTTTCTTTTCGCTATCGCCTCTTGAGACCCGAGGGTTCTGACGCACAAAAGAAATTTCCACTTGTCATATTTTTTCATGGCGCCGGGGAGCGAGGATCAAATAATACTGATCAGCTCAAATATTTTCCGACGTGGATGACGAGTGATGCCCTCCGCAAGAAATATCCTTGCTTTATTCTGGCTCCACAATGCCGAGAAGGATATCGATGGTCAGCAGTGGATATGACAACTGACATGCAAGCGGCTTTGAAAGCACTTGACCATGTGATTGAAACCGAAGCGATTGATACTGATCAAATTCTTGTCACCGGACTTTCAATGGGTGGTGCCGCCACGTGGGAAGTTGCCATGCGACTCCCTGAAAAGATTGCTGCAGCAGTTCCAGTCTGTGGGAAAAGTGAAGAGCAGTATGCAGAACTCGCAAAAGATGTACCTCTTTGGGTAGTTCATGGAGATGCCGATACGGTAATCCCGGTGGACTGTTCACGTTCAATGGTTGCTGCTGTGAAGGAAGCCGGAGGAAATCCAAAATACACGGAACTCCCCGGCGTTGGCCACGATTCCTGGACTGCCGCATATCATGACGAGGAATTACTTGACTGGTTTTTCAACCAACACCGTTAGAGAACTCGGTCGTACCCGAAAGAGCACATGGTGTCCTACGCCTTATTCTGTTCAACGGACTGAATCAGCCCATCTCGAAGGGTAATCACTGTCTTCGCTCGCTCTGCAATGTCAGGTTCGTGGGTCACCATGACAATGGTGCGGCCGGTATTATTCAAAACATCAAGAAGGTCCATAATCTCATTCGATGTCGCTGTATCGAGATTTCCAGTTGGTTCATCAGCGAGAATAACATGAGGGTTGTTCACTAAAGCTCGAGCAATCGCCACTCGCTGCTGCTGACCACCAGAAAGCTGACTGGGCCTGTGGTCGAGGCGGCCGGCAAGTCCCACAAGTGTTGCCAGCTTTGTACTGAGTTCACGGCCATCCGGACGAATAGGCGTCTGGTACGACAACGGGACCATGATGTTTTCGACTACGCTGAGTTGCTGAATCAGATTATATGACTGAAAAACAAAACCAAGATAGCGACCACGGACTCGTGACAGGTCTTCATCACTCAAGGTCGCAACGTCGTGACCGCCAAGTAGATAGTGACCAGTGGTTGGCCTATCAAGGCAGCCGAGCAGGTTTAAGAGTGTACTTTTCCCTGATCCTGAGCTCCCCATGATGGCGACAAAATCACCCTGCCTAAATTCAAGGGTAACACCTGCCAACGCTTTGACATCTTGTCCACCGAGTCGATAGACCTTGGTCACATCTCGGACCGTGGCAACTCGCACTGGTTCCTGTGGTACTTCGTGTGTGTTGTTATTCATGACGAAGCGCCTCGATTGGATCCATATTGGCTGCACGCTGCGCTGGGTAGATGCCAAATACAATTCCGACTCCGACTGAAATTCCAAAGGCCGCAACAATCGACCACGGTGCAAGACGCGGTTCAAGTTGATGGATTGTTGATGGAAGGGTCGACCAGACATCAGGCATGAAGCTTTCAATGACGAGCCGAACACCTTCAACGGTTGGGCCACAAAGAAATCCCACTGCTACACCAAGGAGACCACCAGTGCCTGAGAGTACAACAGTCTCCCAAAGAAACTGCTGAACGATTTCGCCTTTGGTTGCACCGAGCGCTCGTCTGATACCAATCTCTCTTGTTCGCTCCGTAACTGTGGCAAGCATGATATTCATGATGCCGATACCCCCAACAACAAGTGATATTCCAGCAATCAAAAGCAAGAGGACATTGAACATCATCCGTAGCGTTTCGGCTTGTTCAAGTAACTCTTTAGGAACAACAACAGCGTAATCGAGTGTTTTGTGGTACCGACTCAGTAATGCACGAATAATATCGGCTGAGGTATCAACTGATGCAACATCGTCCACAACAGCAGTAATCTGATTCAGCTCGATGGTCTCGTTCTGAAAAGTGCCTCCACGAACGGTGATAACTCGATCGCCTATACGTTTCCGAAAGGTACTCAGTGGAATGTAGACATCACGGTTGTATTGCCGGGCTGAAAAACTTCCTCCAATAGCAGCCGCGGCTGTTCGATCTTGCGCAATACCAACAACAACATAGAACTCTGTCCCAATCTGAATAGCACGGCCGAGTGGATCCTGAATTGGAAACAGACGTTCAGCAACGTCATGTGCCAACACCACTACATTCTCAAGACCTCGAAGGTCTGACGCAGCAAGCGGCCTACCACGAACAATAGGCAGTCGATTAATCGGAAAATATTCAGGAGTACATCCGATCACCTGCGCTGAAACAGCAAATTCATCACGACGAACATCTCGGCTAATTTCCCGCATTGGCACCGCTGACAAGATCGTCGGAACATTGGTAATGATCCGGTCATAATCTGATCGCAACAAACCATATGCAATTCCGGAGCGGCTTCCACTATCACTATTGGCTTCCTCTGATGGCTTGATAGTCCGTACGATAATACTTGTTGCACCAAGTTCTTTGATTTGTTGTTGTGCTTGATAGCTCACGCCCTCTCCCATAGCGACAAGCCATATCACAGCGGTCACACCAATGAGAATGCCAAGGACAGCGAGTGCTGAACGAAGTTTGTGAAGCATCAGGCTTCGAAAGCCAAGTTTGAGCTGCTGAATGACGTTCATGCGCCGATTTCACTCTCCACCGCTTGTGCTATCAAAAGGCGTGTGCACGAATACGGGGCGTGCACTTTTGAGCTATTCATTCGTGCTTGGACGACCGGACCATTCCAAAGCCTGTTCTTGATCACGTGAGAGAGAGTCAACAAGCACTGTTTCTGGATTCAAAAACACCGGCTCTCCTTCCTCAAGACCCTGCACTATTTCTACAAATCGATCATCACTTTTTCCGAGCGTAACAACTCGTCGTTCAAATCCTTCTCCCTTTTTGACAGCGCACACAAACTCTTCGCCATCTTCGATCACGGCTGCTACCGGCACTGCGATGACATCCTGCAAATCTGCAACGATGATAGTAGCCTCAGCAGTGAACCCGGGCCTCAGGGCTTCGGACTTCCCATCAATGCGCACACCAACAACATATTTTTTTGCTGTTGAAAACCAGTTTGACTCTGGCCGATTGGCAACAGACGTAACAACACCAGAGAACTTAAGGTCTTGCACTCGCACAACCGCAGGCATTCCAGGTGAGATCTCATCAACTTTTGACTCATGAACCTCGACGTCTGCTCGCATTTTTGTGAGATCAGGAAGCTGCAGAATGACCTGCCGCTCTTTGACTGATGTGCCTTCTTTAATTTCAGTCTCACGATCCCTCGATCGCGAATTAGCATAAATTACCAGACCATCTTGCGGCGCTTTGATCGTGCACTTGAGAAGTTCGCTTTCCAGTCTCTCCAGCTTGATTTTTTCTAATTCAAGTGCAGCTCTTTCACTTTCAAGTCGGGCTTCTGCTGAATCACGAACGCTTTCAAGTTCTGTGGTCATCTTTGGCTTTGTGAACTTGGTAAGAACATCCAGGGATATCTCCGCTGTTCCAAGATCCAATTTTGCACGCGCAACTGCTGATTTTTGCGCCTCAAGTTGCTGCGGGGTGATGTAGCCCTTGCGGAACATACGCTCACCGTATGCCAATGTGTTTTCTGTAGCCTGAAGTCGTTCTGTTGTTGCGGTAACATTTGACTCAGCAGTCCGAAGATCTTTTTTGAAGAGGCCCTCCCGATACTCTTCAACTGCAATTTTGGCAGCAGCGTAATCTTTGTCCGCCTGAATCATCAAAGCCCTGGCTTTTTCATAAGCAATCTTCTGAGCAGTTGCATTTTCAGATAAGACTGACGCATCGAGCTTGACGATATCCATACCCTCGTCCACTCTGTCACCATCATCTACAAGCCAAATAATGGTGGCCCCACCTGCAACATCACAGGTAATATCGACGTTTTCATCACTTACCAAACTTCCTTCTTCGGTAACTGTAATCTGAAGATCTCTTCGCTGAACTGTGTAGAGCGGCATACCTGTCAGGTCAGCCACCTGGTTTGTATCTGGCAGAAACTCAAGAAGGCGCGGGGAAAGAAATACACCTGCGAGGAGAATTGGGAGAAGCAAGAGCAACCATATTCGTCTACGACGAGGTCTCTTACTCACATGCTCGCGCTGAGCTGTCGGATTCCCAAGTAAGTCAGCGATAGCCGCCGCGTTGGTTGAGGCTGTTGGCTGCTCTGGTGTTGGTAATGCTGAACTATCCACGAATTCGTTACTTTATTTCAGAGAATGAGGTTGTACGACTATTCAACTATGTCACTTGTTACTGATTTCTCACACATTATTTTATCACCCACGTCCCTTCGGAACTGCTGCCACCCAAGCCATGCACCGACATCACCTCAAAAAAGACGGTATCAACTCTGTCCACGACTGGTCTTCCTTGACTTCCGCGGACGCAGGAAGCACGACCTTCCTGTTTGTTTCATCAGTTGGCTCCGATTCTGCATCTTCTGTCACAGATGGCATTGCTCGAGCCATGATACTCGGCAGAATCCCTGGTGTATCGAGAGGTTCAATTCCTGCATCTTCAGGCATCGGTGGTGGTGGATCAATTTCCTCAAGATAATCAAGCCACTCTTGAGGCACTGGCGGCGGGAGAACAGTCTCTTCAGCACTCATGCGACTGCAATCTGTAAAAGGCATATCAACCCATACCCCATTCTCATCAAGATTCATAACACCGAGTTGGTACGCAAGAGATGCCCGAGTTGCATAGTAATTGATCCATATACTTGTGAGGGCGTCCTGCGAGCTCCGCAGATCATTAAATGCATAGATCAGATTGAGTGTTGCAGTTGGTGCAAGCTGACCAGCTGCCGCGTCAACAAGTGGGATAGATCCATCCGGACTTGGTGGTGGAGGTGGAGGAGCCGGCTGACTCAAGCTTAATCGTGTCTGGTCGACTCTACGAATCGCAATAATCACAGCTCGACGTTGAGTCTCAAGATTCCGCTCGTCAAGTTCCAGCTGTCGTAGCAACTGACGAATAGAAAGTTTGATTCGATCTTCATAGCGAATTTGCTGACGTCGCACCTGCTGGTAATCCAGAATTGATTGCCTGAAATTATTACGCTCTCGTAATCGTGTGAGTGGTGCATCGAAACGAAGTCGACCTCCCATAATACCGGTTGGTGCACGGAAACGAGCCGGGTTTCTTCCTGTTGTGGAAAGGTTCCCGTCTATTTCAAGATCGAGACCAGCTAATAATGACATGGCGTTAAATTGAATCAGTCGCCACTGATCAACTAATGCTGCGCGATTATTCATCCAGTCCAAGCGATTTGCTCGGGCTACCTCAAATGCGATATCTGGATCAATTCGCTCAGGTTCAATTATGATTGCCTCAACGCGTGCACGGGCTTGAATAAGTGACATCTCGTCAACAGCAGCGGCAATCTCAGACACAAGTACGACAACTGCATCGGCAGTTTCGCGAAGATTCTCCGGCACAAGAGCATCGCCAAGCCGCTGAATTTCTATTTCATTGTCATCAATCTGTTTGAGAAGACGATTGAGATCATCATTCAGGAGCCGCATCTCCCGTGAAAATGTTTCTTTTTCTGTAGGTCGCATGCGACTGATTCGATACGCCGCATCTGTATCAACACGCTGAAGATCTGACATCACATCAGCTGCCTGCAACTCGACTTGATCTCGTAAAAGATCAAGCTTTTCAAGAGATGCTTTAATGAGTGCTTGATCAGCATCAGCAAGTACCTGTTCAGTTTCTTTAAGTTCTTCTTTTGAATCTTGCTGAGTTTGTAGAACTGACTTCTCTACTTTTGATGATGGTTCTTCTCCTACTTCTTCATTAGCATTCCTTTTCCCTTTCTTATCCACAGGAGCCGGCAGGAGAAGCGGCTCTTCTGATGATTTTTCAATTGCTGGGGGTACTAATTCCAGAGAATTCGGATCATCTTCGATAGAATCCTGACGAGGGTCATCAACTTCTTTCAGGGGCTCTTCGGCGCCAAAAGAGTACGTCGCCAGAAAATCACCAATGCCGTTTTGTAGAGCCTGCATCTCAGGGCTGATGAACTGAAAGGGCTTAATAAATGTTTCATCCAGAGCCATTGCTGTATCTGACGGAATATTCAAAACATTGACTTTGAATGTTTCAATCTGGTTTGAAAGACCTGTCTTTGACTGAAGAAGAGTCGCACGGCTTGTCTCGACGCTTTGCCGCAATTGATCAACCTGCTCGACCCCTACAAGACCTGCTTCAAGATTGGCATCAAGCTGAGCGAGGGCCCTAAGCTGGGCTGCTAAATTCTGTTCGGCATTTCGTATTCGTTGACGGGACTGCAGAATTCCCACAAATCCACCAAGTTGCCCGGCACCACCACCAGCAAAACCTGCTCCCCCGGTACCACTCCCTGCAGTTTGCAGACCGTTCCCCTGCCCACCGAAAAACACACCTCCAATATTTCCAAACCCGCCAACTCCTGTTCCTGTGAATCCTGCAAACCCGGTACCGCCAAAGAAACCACCTCGTCGCTGAAGCCGCTGTGGCTGATTCCCTCCAAAAACAACCTGAAGATAAAAACCCTGTCGATAGAATTGGAGTTGGCGTAAATTTGCCAAGAGTGTCCGTTCAACAATTGTGAGTGGTTCCAAAGCAATGGAACGACCGGAGTTCTGCAGTAAAGGCTGAATAAAACTGAAATCAACAAATGAAAAGTTTGTGTACTGATTTGGTCCAGCAAACTGCCAGACAACAGAATTGACGAGTCCAACAGCAAGTTCACCAGCCGTCGCGAGATACCGTTGTGCACGTAAGTTCGTTTCGGTACCCCATCGCGTGACTTGCCCCCCAGCATTCTGAGTAGCTGGGCCACGGCTTAAATAGTCTGTACTATTCCCTCCATAAAACTGGACGTCAAAAGCAAAACGCTCAGTACTCACGTCAAGAGCTGAGAGATAGAGCGTCTGGAGTTGATCCCACCAACTAATTGAATTGAGGTACGCCAGCTTCATCGCTGACTCAGAATTCAATTCAATCGCACCCGCCTCTGTCAGGTCAACAACTTCATAGAGCCGTGAACGCCAGGCCGGATTGTCGAGTGTTGTGCGATCACCATTTATATGCCAGCGATAAAAACCGTGCTTCCCATCGACGCAATGCATATAACGATGACTCGTCGGATCGTCAGGGGGCATCGGTGGAAAAATTTGATTGTATGGATCAAAAAATCGACTTCGTTTATCTGATCGAACGTTGTAATCAAACGGCACTTCCCACCGCGGATCACAGGATTTCTCTTTGAGCAGCGCGTTGACTTCACGATCAGCCTGCAGGTAATACTTACCGCGCGAACACCCCACGAGTAGAACAGTACACAGCACTGCCATACTCAATGGTTTCAACCAACTCTCTGTGCGCGACGGTTTCATGAAAGACGCCTCGCGGGGGAACGGGCGCTCTTGTGACAGGTACCTACGACCCCGTGCACAGGGATTTGACGTAGTACCTCTACGTGGCTCAATCGACTCAATTGCAGCGTTATCTTTAACGAAAAAAATGATTGGGTGGTCTGCGTTGCTTGTGTGCTTTGGGAAAAACAAACCCATTCAGGCCGCAAGGTCTCTCGAACCGATACATCTTAACTGTGTGAGTGCGTCAACAGATAAGGCCAAGCATGTTTGAAAACCGGATGAACTATCCAACGAGCTGGATTATGGTTCTCTGGTGCGCTTGTGTAGTACTCAACATGCGAACGCTTCCTGCTGAGATTGGTCTGACAAGTCAACCAGAGCCACTCGGATATCCTGGTTCTATTGATGACCCAGCTGATGCTCTCGCTGAAGAAGAAGCAGGGAGTATCTGGGCGCCCACCAAACGAGCTGATGATCTTCAAATACCTGCTGGTCTTGATCCTGCACGAAGCAAAGGTTTTTCTGAAAATCCCAAAGATCTCCTTACATGTTTTAAGGAACCAGCCCCGGCTTCACATTGTGACCGAAATATTGTTGACCGCCACTGGATGGGCCCTGGTGAACTTGCCTACCACAAAGCACCAAATCACAAGCCATGTACGAGAGACCACACACGTGTTTTTCGTACTGAGTTTCCCGGACGTCTCTGGTTTTCAACTGAGTATCTTGTCTGGGCCACAACCGGGCAGGCCGTTCCTCCACTTGTCACAAGCAGTGTTGCCGGCACTACAGAAGCGAACATCGGTGTCGTTGGTTTGCCAACAACACGCGTTCTTTTTGGGGGAACGAATTTTGAAGGACCTATGCGATCTGGTGCTCGACTCACAGCTGGATTCTGGTTCACACCACGGCAGGAACGCGGTATTGAAGCATCCTGGTTTGGGCTCGCTATTGCGAAAGAGTCTTTTAATCTTTCAACGAATAGTGCGACTTCTTATCTGGCACGACCTTATTTCAAGGTAACACCGCCCCAACAACAAGACGCTGTTATCATTCCTTCACCCGGGCCGCCGGCGTTTCCTACTGCCCCAACACTTCTTGATCAGACCGTT
>Ga0228639_1000746_pt1 | contig 14327 bp, 9 predicted proteins | sample 50DmetaG_FD_190532 | JGI IMG/M metagenome (GOLD analysis project Ga0228639, IMG submission 190532) | Seawater microbial communities from Monterey Bay, California, United States - 50D | ecosystem: Environmental > Aquatic > Marine > Coastal | place: USA: California | collected 2016-10-18
TTTCCAAATATTTTTTTCAGTATAGATTTTTAATTTTCCATCTTCAACTTCTGTGATAATGATGTCATGTAAATTTTCATCTGCCTCAACGGTCAGTGAAACTTCACTTCCTTGGTCTATTATTAATTCTATACCTGTACTTACTTTAACTTTAGTAAAATCTTTATTAATTTCTCTATTGATAGAGATGACATTATTATTTCCTTCAATTCTATTCAGCATATCAATATTACAAGAGGTAAGAGTAGTAAGGAATAAGAAGGCTGTAAATTTGATCATTATTAGTTTCATAATTTTTTTTGGTAAATTTAAAATATCTATTTGTATTTAATTAAATGTAGATTACTCAATTGTTGTTTTTTTTAGATGAACTGTTTTAAACATTTTTTAAATTAAATTCTTTATCATTCAATCCCTCTTTCATCAATTCAAAAAATCATTTGTTAAATCCCAATAATATTTTAAGGTTTAAATAAAATTATTCTAACAATTAACGCAACCTTTAAACAATTTTATCATCTTATATAAGTTACTTATATAAAATTATTTTTTTTTCTATGGTATTGGATAGATTTTTGTTACTAATTTTTTACGTCGCCTCAAAATAAATTTTATGAGATTTTTAAAATATTTTTTGTTTTTTGTTGCTTTTGCACTAATCTTCAGTGTCTCTAAAATTTTAGTTTTTGAAAGTAAAATTGATACTTTATTTATCTTAGAAACTTTTGTTGCTAGTTTAATTGCCACAATTGTAATCAACTTTTTTAATACCTATTCAAAAAAATAAAAATCTGAGTAGTTTTTTAAAATTATCTGATTAGACAATTCACTTCTTATCATATAGTTAGTCTAGATTCAGATATTAAACCTAATTACTATTCTATTTATTAGAATTTCTAAGCTCATAAATTATAAGTATCTTTCGACTCAATTTTATCCTTCATGAACATTACACCAAAAAAGATCAATAGATTTATGTTATTTAAATTACCTCTTGCATATTTGGCAGGGGTTCGTGTGGTTTCTATACAAAAAGAAACAGCCATAGTTAATATTACTCATAAATGGATAAATCAAAATCCTTTTAAATCTATGTTTTGGGCAGCACAAGGTATGGCTGCAGAAATGGCAACAGGTGTTTTGGTAATGCAGGGGATAGAAAATATTGGAAAAAATGTTTCCATGTTGGTAACCAATCAACGTGGTAATTTTACTAAAAAAGCTACTGGTAAAATAAGATTTGAATGTCATCACGGTGGGGTAGTAGCTAATGCTCTTGAGGAATCAGCTAAAACTGGAGAAGGAAAACTAATTACCATGAAGGCAGAAGGTTTTAATACAGAAGGAGTATCTGTATGTAACTTTCATTTTGAATGGAGCCTAAAAGTAAAATAAGAAGATCCTACTTTTTATTGTTCAGTTTCCTTAATGTCAGCAATAAATTCTTTTAGTTTTTTACCATAGAACGATTGCTGTACTTTTTTTGTTAATGAATTATTGATGCTGTCTAGGTATTTTACATTAGCATTTACCAACTCCGTTAAAGTTATAAAAGCAGCAGCTTCTGAATCAGAATTGTTTAAAGCAAAATTAATGGTATAAATATATTTTTTTAAATTTTGTTTTTCAGCTTGTTTTCTTAAAGATTGAGAAGTTTCGAGATCATTTTCTTTTTGTGCTTGCATGTTAGCTGCTAAAAGATCTAGTTGTTTGGCTTGAAACTTGCTAGCTGTTTCTTTATAGTTTTCTAAAATTTTTTGATTACTAGATCCTTCTATTACTGGTGATATTCCAAATTTTTCTACTTTATCACTTATGGATATTGTACCTTCTTCACCAAAGAAAGAGAGTATACTTTTGTTTTGATCTAAACTAAGGAAATACATTTCTGGAGAGCTGATGTTATCTGTTAGCGTAAAGGTGTCTTTTCCAAATAAACGAATAGAGTCTACAGATACAACAACAGTATCTTTCATTTTTTTTAGATATAAAGTTCCTTTTTTTACTCCTTTAATTTTTCCTTGAACAATCATATTGCCTAACTCTTTTTCTTGAGAACAAGCAATTATTAAGAGCAATAAACCAATCAGTAATATTTTCTTCATAATGTTATAAAACTTTAGGTTGCAAATATGCAGATTTCTAATTAAACAGACGCTGCTAATTCTAATAAAATAGTACATCCAATAGCAGCTATTGTACCTATAGCATATCCAAAAACAGCTAACAGTACTCCTACTGTTGCTAATGAGGGGTGAAATGCTGAAGCTACAATTGGAGCAGATGCCGCACCTCCAACATTGGCTTGACTTCCTACTGCTAAAAAAAAGTAAGGAGCTTTAATTAGCTTGGCTACTAAAATTAAAAGCCCAGCATGAACAGACATCCAAACAATTCCTATAATAATTAAACGCCAATTGTCAAAAATCATAGTTAAATCCATTTTCATTCCAATGGTGGCAACTAGAATATAAATAAAAATACTTCCAATTTTACTAGCTCCTGCTCCCTCATAATTTTTTGCTTTAGTATTAGATAATAAAACAGCTATGACAGTTGAAATAGTAACTAACCAGAAAAATTGAGAGGTTAAGAATGTAAAAATATTTCTTGTAATTTCAGATGAAATACCACCAATAAGATCTTTAAAAAACCCTGCTAGAAAACTTGCTGTAAAGTGTCCAAAACTTACCGTACCAAATGCAATAGCTAGAATGATCATGTAATCTGTGAGGGTTGGGTTCTTTTTTATTTTTTGAGTAAAAGAAATTACTTTTTCTTTTAATTCCTCAATAGCAGAAGTATCAGCTTTGAGCCATTTATTTATGGTATCTTTTTTTCCAATACCTATTAATAAAATTGCCATCCAAACATTTGCAATAACAATATCTACAAAAATCATTCCTCCATATTTTGCTGGATTATACTGATAAATTTCTAACATAGCAGTTTGGTTTGCGCCTCCACCAATCCAACTGCCTGCTATGGTAGAAAGACCTCGCCAAACAGCATCAAAATCTGCACCACCAACAGTTTCTGGAGATACCAAAGAAATAAGTAAAATGGCTATAGGGCCTCCAATAATAATCCCAATAGTACCTGTAAAAAACATAATTAAAGCTTTAGATCCCAAATTAAAAATAGCCTTTAAATCTATGCTTAAAGTCATTAATACTAGGGCTGCTGGTAACAAAAATCTACTGGCTACATAGTATAATTGAGAACTTTCATTTACAATCTCACCATTAGTGTTTATGTATTGCCATTCTGGAGCTATAGCGCCTATAGTGGTGAAGATAGCTGGTATGAAATAGGCCATAAATAAGCCTGGAACAATTTTATAAAATTTATGCCAAAAGCCACTAGTTTTTGATTCTGTATAAAATACAAAACCTAGGGATATCATTAAGATTCCAAAGACGATAGCATCGTTAGTAAAGAGTGGTTGGTTCATAATTTTGATTTTAGCTAAAGTACTAAAATAGAAGCATAAAAAAAGCGAAGTTTTTCAACTTCGCTTTAGGTTTAAAACTTCTTGACTTCCCTAAAGGGAGAAATATGAATAGTTTCTAATGTTGTCTTATATGTCTTCCAGTCTGTATCAAAAAACGAATTAGTTTTTATAACAGCATCTTTAAATGCTTTTTTGAATTGGCTTATTAAACGGTCTTCAGTAGATGTTAAATCTCCAAATCTACTGCCAACGTATCTTCTTGCAGAAAAGTAACGTCTGTTAACAGTAACCTCTGGGTTTCTTGTAATTCCTTGACGTTTATCAATTTTTCCTATAAAGACTGCAATAAGATCATCAATCTTGGCTATGATCTCTTTAGATAACTTTATTTGATCTTTATATTTCTTTTTATCTTCTTTATCAAGGTCTTTTTTAAATGCTGAGGCGGTTTGTTTACTCTCTACTAGTTGTTTTACAATATCTGCCATTAACTGTTGATCTTTCTCTAAATCTTTACTAACATTGTATATTTCAGCTATGGCTTCTGTAGACATTTCTAATCTTGGATCGTACTCAACCTTTATAGAACTTTCGGAGGTTTGATCTCCAAAAGTCATTTTTAAATTATAGGTTCCTGGTTTCACAGAAACACCTCCAGGTTCAAAGTTTCTTTTTCTAATTTTCCTTGACGGTCTATCTGCCCCTTTTTCATTCATGTACCAGTATATTCTATGAATTCCGTTTTCTTTTGGTGCTTTTTGTTTAAGTGTTCTTATCAAACGAGATCCATCAAAAATTTCTAATTTGATAGAGTCATATTTTACCTCTGGGACAATTTTTTCTGAGGGTTCTGGTGTTGTTATTTTTTTGGTTTTGTTTCGCTTCTTTTTATTTTTTGTGCTTTTTTCTACTTTTTTGTCTGAGACATTATCTGATCTATTAATGTAATATGATATCATAGCTCCAGATTTTTTATTTTCACCGTTAAACAAAGCATCACCTCCAAATCGACTTCCAGTGGGTTGTTGATAGGCTGCTTGATAGGCTGTTGGAGGTGTAAATAATTGAAGTTTTTTATCGAATACATTTCCACTAGCCATGGCACGTAATGGTCTTATATCATCTAAAACCCAAGCCGCTCTTCCAAATGTACCTATTACTAAATCATGTTCTCTTGGTTGTATGACTAAATCTTTGGTAGAAACTGTTGGAAAACCAGCTGTCCATTTACTCCATTGGTTTCCTGCATCTAGAGAAATATATAAACCATCATCAGTTCCTAAAAATAGTAGGTTAGCATTAATGGGGTCTTCAACAATACTAAGCGTGTAGCTTTTTACATCATTCTCATCAACAATTCGAGACCAACTAGCACCATAATCTTTTGTTCTGAAGGCATAGGGAGTATAGTTAAAACGTCTATAGTCATTGGCAATTAACAAAGCTTCTCCTTTGTTTTTATTGGAGGCTTTTATTTGAGCTATCCAACTCCCTGACGGTAAATCTGGGATATTAGCACTAACATCTTTCCAAGTTGCACCTCCATTTTTAGTGATGTGAACTCTACCATCATCAGAACCAGTCCAAAGTAAATCTTTTTCAATTTTTGAAGGTTCGATAACCAATATGGTCGTATGATTTTCTGCGCCAGTTGCATCCATGGTTAATCCACCACTTTCTCCTTGCTTTTGTTTTTCTTTATCATTAGTAGTTAAATCATCTGAGATAATAGTCCAAGTAAGTCCTTTGTCTGTAGATTTGTGAACAAATTGGCTTCCAAAATATAAAGTACTATTATCAAATGGGTCCATATTAATGGCTGCATTCCAATTAAAACGTAATGATACATTAGGGTCTGGATGAGTAGGTTTTACAGAATAATTATTTCCTGTGATATAGTCGTATCTAACAACAGAACCCTGCTGACTCATAGACCAACCGTATCGTGAGTCATCTTTATCTGGAACTACATCAAAACCATCTCCAAAACTAATTTCTTGCCAATATGAATTTCTAATGCCTTGGGCTTTCCAAACATATGCAGGACCTCTCCAAGAACCATTGTCTTGCATTCCCCCATAAACGTTGTAAGGATATTCATTATCAACATTAATGTGATAAAATTGTGCTACAGGTAAATTGCCAATAAAACGCCAAGTGTCTCCTTTATCTTTGGTAATGTTCATTCCCCCATCATTTCCATCAATCATGAAAGAACCATCATCAGGATGAATCCACCATGCGTGATGGTCCGGGTGCACTCCGTTTGAAACTCCATAGGCAGGCATTAATTCTTTAAAGTTTTTTCCGCCATCATCAGAAACATTCACATAGGTAAATACAGTATAAATTCTGTTTTCATTTTGAGGGTCCACATAAATTTCTGAATAATAAAAAGGTCTATTACCAATTCCCGGTTTATCATTAATTTTTTTCCACTTAAATCCACCATCTTCACTTTTGTAGAGTGCATTCTTTTTAGCTTCTACTAAGGCATAAATAACATTTGGATTACTTCTTGAAATGGCTACCCCCATTCTCCCTAGTTCTCCTTTTGGAAAACCTTCTTTTTCAGTAATTTTTTTCCAGGTATCTCCGCCATCGTGGGTTATAAATAAACCACTACCCTCACCACCTGATTTAAAAAACCAAGGATCGCGTTTGTGTTCCCACATGGCAGCAATTAATTTGTTCGGATTTGAGGGATCCATTACCAAATCTGCTACACCGGTTTTAATGTTTTTATATAGAATTTGTTTCCATGTTTTTCCACCATCTATAGTTTTGTAAACGCCTCTTTCTTTATGTTCTCCCCAAGGAGATCCTATTGCGCCCACATATACCGTATTTGGATTAGTTGGATCGATGATAATTCTATGAATATGTCGGGTTTTTTGAAGCCCCATGGCCATCCAGTTTTTACCACCATCTAAAGATTTATAAATACCATAACCACCATTTAAACTATTTCTTGGATTTCCTTCTCCAGTTCCTACCCAAATAACACTTGGGTTTGATTGCTGAATGGCAACTGCACCAATAGAAGCTGTTATTTCTTTATCAAAAATTGGATCCCATTTAATGCCTCCAGAAGAAGATTTCCAAAGACCTCCTGAAGCAGTACCTACGAACATAATATCTGGATTTGAATTCACAACATCAATAGAGGTTACACGACCACTCATCCCACCAGGACCAATATTTCTTGGAGCCATATTTTTAACCAAATCCATGGAGAATTCTTGTGAGAATAAAGAAAATGAGATTATTGTAAATAGTATAGTAAAGATATTTTTCATGAGTACTAGTTTAATTAACGTATTATTAATTAAAGGTACGGGTTCTCACTTTTAAAAAATCTTAAAGAAATGTTAATGGAATTTTTTGGTAAATAAAAAGCTAAAGCTAGAGTTGAACATTTTTTTATAGACGGACAACAACATAACCTCTTCTTGTTTTTCTATAATATTTACCACCCCACTTATAATATTTTCTCTTTTTTATAACTACTACTTGATGATTTCTTGGAGCTTTTTTTACAATCACAAGATTTGGTTTGGAGGTAACTTGCCTTACCACACATGATTCTAAACTAAATAATGTAATGCATAGGATGCACAGGATGATTTTTTTCATTTTTTAGGGTTTTTAATTTACTATAAGACCCTAAAAATTAATAAAGGTTTAATAGCCTCTAATCATTAATATATTTGTTTTTTTTAAAATTTACTTCTACAATTTTTTACCTTAGCTTTATGGTAATACAAAAAATTATGTTTAGAGTTAAGATTTTAGTTTTTTTCCTTTTTTTAGGCGTAGCATCTTTTGCAACAAATAACAAACCATTTTGGGGGCAAACGGGCCATAGAGTGGTTGGAGAAATAGCCTACAATCATCTAACAAAGAAAGCAAAAAGAAATATCGAAAAATTATTGAAAGGAGAGGGTTTAGCAACGATATCTACTTATGCAGATGAAATCAAATCTGATAATTCATTCAGAAAATACAGTTCGTGGCATTATGTGAATTTTAAAGTTGGAGAAACCTACGAAATATCAGATAAAAACCCAAAAGGAGATTTAGTTCAAGGAATTAAAATATGCAAGCAGATAATCTTAGATCCCAAATCTAATGATGAAGATAGAATATTTCACTTGAAACTATTAGTTCATTTGTTAGGAGATTTACATCAACCTTTACATACAGGTAGGGCAGAAGATAGAGGAGGAAATACGATAAAAGTCAAATGGTTTAGAGGGAAAACAAACCTACATTCAGTTTGGGATACAAAAATGATTGAGTCTTATAATATGACTTATACTGAGTTATCAATGAACTTAGATTATTTTTCAAAAAAACAAAAAGAAGCTATTCAAAAAGGGTCTGTTATAGATTGGGTTAATGAATCTAGAGAACTTGCAATGCTGGTTTATGACTCTGCGAAAATTGATCAAAATCTAAGCTATAGATATATGTATGACCATTTTTCAACAGTTAAAATTCAATTAAGAAAAGGTGGTCTTCGATTAGCAAAAGTATTAAACGAGTTGTTTGGATAAACCCCCAAAAGAATTCATATCATCTGTGATTTTATTCTGAAACTTTTAGTCGAGCATCTGCTTTCACTGAGATGTCAGCATATTTTTTATCCTTATATTTTAAATATCCTGTAATAGCAATCATTGCAGCATTATCTGTAGTGTATTCAAATTTTGGAATATAGGTAGTCCATCCCCAGTGTTCATTCGCTAGTTGTAATCGTTTTCTAATTTCAGAATTTGCAGAAACTCCACCAGCTATAGCTACATGGTTAATTCCTGTTTTTTTAACTGTATTTTTTAGTTTTTGCATCAAAATTTCAACAATGGTATGCTGAATTGAAGCACAAATATCATGTAAGTTTTCCTCAATAAACGATGAATTTTCTTTTAAATTTCTTTGAATAAAATAAAGGATACCTGTTTTTAAACCACTAAAGCTAAAGTCTAAATCACTTACTTTTGGTTTAGTAAATGAAAACTTTTTTGGATTTCCCAGTTGAGCATATTTATCTACAAGTGGTCCTCCTGGGTAGGGTAAACCTAAGATTTTAGCAGATTTATCGAAGGCTTCGCCAACAGCATCGTCTATAGTTTCTCCCAAGACTTCAAATGAAAAATGATTAGTTACTTTCACAATTTGTGTATGACCCCCACTAATGGTTAGGCATATAAAAGGAAAAGGAGGAATACTTGAGTTTTCTTCTTTTATAAAATGAGCCAATATGTGTGCCTGCATATGATTTACATCAATTAAAGGGATATTTAATCCTAAAGCCAATGATTTTGCAAACGATGTACCCACTAATAACGATCCCATAAGACCGGGTCCTTTGGTAAAAGAAATGGCATGCAGGTCTTCCTTGGTAATTGCAGCTTGTTCAATAGCTTGATGAACTACAGGAACTATATGTTGTTGATGAGCTCTAGAGGCTAGCTCAGGAACAACACCACCATATTTTGCGTGTATTTCTTGATTGGCAACTATATTACTTAAAACTTTGCCATCACAAATCACTGCAGCACTAGTATCATCACATGATGATTCAATACCTAAAATATATGTTTTTTGTTTGCTCATAAAATCTAGTCACAAAATTAACTAATATATAATAGTCTATTTCTTTTTTAAATAAGAAATTTATTAGTTTGTTAATTTTATCGTTCTTTGTATAGAAAGTCTTTTTTTTACGTTATAACAATAGTTTAAACATTTAATACTAGAGAAATCAAAAAAACCGGAAAAATACTGTTTAAATTGTCGAAGTACCTACTATTTTTCTTGGTATTTCTTGTCATAATTTTTTCAATTCCAGCTGTTCAAACAAAACTAGCCAGAATTGTAACCGATGATTTAAATAAAGATTTTGGTACGAACTTAGAGATAAAAAAAGTAGATCTCTCATTGCTTGGATCAGTTTCTTTAAAAGGTATAGAGATTAAAGATCATCATCAAGATACTTTAATTTATGTAGAACGATTGAGATCTTCTTTGTTAGATGTTAAAAGAATTTTAGATAATAACATTCAACTAAAAAATACATCACTTAAAGGTGTATATGTGAATGTTAAAAATTACAAGGGTGAAGAAATTGACAACTTAACTGTTTTTGTTGATAAATTTGAAGATAACAATCCTAGAGACCCTAGCGCTAATCCTTTTAAGTTAAGTTCTTCAAATATTTATTTTGAAGATATAAATTACAAACAAATAAACGAAAACAAGGAAGTTCCTTTAGATTTTTCTGCGCATCATGGTGGAGGTAGTTTACAAGACTTTTCTATTATTGGGCCAAATGTTTACATTAAAATTAGAGGGCTTTATTTTACAGATAATAGAGGACTTAAAATAACTAATCTTACTACGGATTTCACATACAGTAAAACTCAAATGAAGTTTTACAATACTATTCTTCAAACAAAATCTTCAACAATTAATGCTGAAATTGATTTTAATTATGATAGGAAAAACTTGAGTAGATTTAATGAATTAGTGTACATAAATGCAGATTTTAAGAATAGCTTTTTGTCAACTGAAGACTTGAATAAACTGTATAAAGAAATTAAAGGAAATGATATTTTTAGGTTTGACTCTTCTTTGAAAGGCTCTTTAAATAATTTTTCTTTAGAAAATTTTAAACTTAATTCTGACAACGGAATTACAATTATTGGTGATTTAAATTTAATTAATGCTGTAAAACAAGACGAATTTTATTTATCCTCCAATTTTGAAGAATTCTCCATAGACTATTTTAAGCTAAAAAACTTACTCCCTAACCTTTTGGAGAATAACTTACCTAAAGAATTAATTAAATTGGGTGAGTTTTCAGTCTCTGGTTATACAAAAATTACACCTAGCTCCATAGAGGCAACTCTGGGGATAACCTCTGAAACAGGAAGTATAGCTTCAGATTTGGAGTTAAATAACTTTAAAAGTATTGATGAGGCTGTCTATAAAGGTGAGGTTGTCTTAGAGGGCTTTGATTTAGGGAGGTTTTTTGAAGATAGTTCATTTGAAAGTGTTTCTTTTGAGGGTGAAGTTGATGGTAAAGGGTTTAGGGCCGGAAATATAAACACCAAACTTAATGGCGAGATTTATGAAATAAAGTTCAATGAGTATAATTATAAAAATATTAGTGTTAATGGGTTGTATCAAAACAACTTATTTAATGGCAAGTTAACATCAGACGATATTAATTTGAAAGGAACTTTTGAAGGTTTAGCAGATTTATCTGATGAGATTAATAAGTTTGATTTTAAAGCGATTATCAACTATGCAAATTTAAGAGCATTAAATCTTTTTAAAAGAGATAGTATTTCAGAACTTAAAGGGATTATAGATTTAGATTTAACAGGAGATAAGCTAGAAAATATAATAGGTATCGCGAATTTTAAAAATATTACTTATACAAATGAAAGGGATATTTACCCATTTAAGCAATTTTTGATTTTTTCAAAAGTAGATGAAAACACCAGACAAATTAGAATTGATTCTGAGGATATCATTAAGGGAGAGTTGATAGGAGACTTTAAGTTTGAAGAAATGCTATCTCTAGCTCAAAATGCATTGGGAAGCATCTATTCAAATTATACCCCTTATGAAGTTTCTTTGGATCAGTTTTTAAATTTTGATTTTGTTATTTATAACCAAATAGTTGATTTACTTTTTCCTGAAATTTCAGTAGCTCCCAATACTAAGATTAATGGAAGTATAAAGGCCAATAAAAATCAACTGAAATTAAAAGTTACTTCACCAAAAATAACTGCATATGGAACTACAATAGATTCCTTATTCTTAGATACAGATAACAAAAGAGATTTATATGACTCTTCATTAAGAGCAGCGAGTATAAAAACTCCCCACTACACCTTATCAAAATTATTACTATTTAATAAAACTGTAAATGATACATTATTTTTTAAATCAATATTTAAAGGGGGTGCCTCGGAAAAGGAGAAATTTAATTTAGATTTTTATTACACCATAAATAAAAATAAAAAATCTGTTGTAGGAGTTGAAAAATCAACATTTAATTATATGGAAAATATTTGGGATTTAAATCCTGAAAATAACACGAATAACAAACTTACTTTTGATCTCAAGTCTAATGAATATGTTTTTTCACCTTTCACATTAAAATCTAAAGAACAGGAAATCAATTTTGAAGGAATTTTAAGAGACTCTACCTATAAAGAAATTGATGTTGATTTTACAAATGTGTATTTAAAAAGTTTTTTACCAGAAATTGATAGTTTAAAATTGAGAGGACAATTAGACGGTGTTATAAATATTTCTCAAGTAGACGGTATATATGGGCCAAAAGGAAATTTATCAGTTAAGAATTTTGAAATTAATAACTTTTATCAAGGTGACTTAAAATTAAATATAGAAGGTGAAAGTTCTTATAAAAAATATGGTGTTAATTTTTCTTTAGATAGAGAGCAAGTAAAAAGTATTTCTGCATTAGGTTCTCTAGATTTTACAAATACAAGACCAAAAATTGATGTCGCAGTTAACTTAGAGGAGTTTGAATTAGATGCATTTAGCCCACTAGGGGAAAATGTTTTATCTAAAATAAGAGGAACAGCTTCTGGTAATTTTACTTTGAAAGGTTTTTTAAGAAATCCAGATATGGATGGTAATTTAATACTAGAAAATGCAGGATTACAATTTCCATACTTAAATGCTGATTATGATTTTGAAGGCAATGCAAGCATAGGTTTGAATGGGCAATCTTTTGAGTTTAAAAATATAAATTTAATTGATACTAAGTATCAATCTAAAGGGTTTTTAGAGGGTACAATTACACATCAGAATTTTGATTTATGGTCATTAGATATAGATGTTGACACTCCTAATTTATTAATACTAGATACTCAAAATTCTGATGAAGCATTGTATTATGGTACTGGATTTATTAAGGGGAATGCTAGTATAACTGGTCTCACAAATAACATAACCATCGATGTAAATGCGAAAACAATGCCTAACACTAACTTTGTAATTCCTCTCAAGGACATTGCCGCAATAGATACATATCGATTAATTCATTTTAAATCAGAAAAAACATTAGAGGAATTACAAGAGAAACTTGCTATTGATGCCATTGAAGGGGTTTCATTAAATATTGATTTAGAGGTTACTAAAGACGCAAAAGCACAAATTGTTATTGATGAGGTAAATGGGAGTGAGCTTAGTGGACGTGGATTAGGAGATTTAAAAATTGAAATCAATACTAATGGTAAATTTGCTATGTTTGGAGACTACACGATAGATAATGGAGTTTATAACTTCAAGTATGGAGGCATAATTAATAAACCTTTTGTTATTTCAAAGGGAGGAACGATCTCCTGGAGTGGAAATCCTTATGAAGCGAATTTAAACGTTACTGCTGTATATACAACTAATGCAAATCCAGCAGTTTTACTTGAAAATTTTAATACAAATAGAAAAATACCTGTAGATCTAATTACAAATATTTCAGGAAGCTTATTTAATTCAAAACAAGATTTTGATATTGAAATTCAAAACTCAAACTCAACAATAGCTTCTGAATTAGATTTTGTATTAAATGACAATGACATAAATTCAAAAATGCGTCAGTTTTTAACCTTACTGGCAGCTGGAACTTTTGCAAACCCAAATGGTGGAAATATTAATGGAACTGAGCTATTAACGGGAACTACATCTAATGCTGTTGGTTCAATTCTTTCAGATATTATAAGTAGTAATAAAGTTAGATTAGATCTGGGATATTCCTCAGGAGGAATTCAAAATCCACAAGATGATTTAATTAATGATGATCAATTTGATGTTTCTTTAACAACTCAAATAAGTAAAAATGTTATTGTAAACGGAAAAGTTGGAGTTCCAGTTGGTGCTCAGACTCAATCTAGTGTGGTAGGTGAAGTAAAAGTGGAGGTTTTGCTTAATGATACAGGAAACTTTAGAAGTGTTATTTTTAATAGACAAAATGAAATTCAGTATTCTGCCCAAGAGGAGGGATATACTCAAGGAATAGGATTGTCTTATCAGGTGAACTTTAATTCTTTATCAGATTTATTAAAAAAGATTGGTTTAAAAAAGAAGACCAAAGGAAAGAAAAAAGTAATTCAAAAGAAAGACTCTATAAGTTCCTTCCATCAAAGTCTTTTAAACTTTAAGAAAAATAATTAAAATAATTTCTCTTAATTTAGTAAGCCATTTAGAACTTATAAAACTTATTATTTGTTGTTGTTTTTAGGTTAAATTAATCGAAATCGATTTCGTTTTTTTTTTATTCAAAGTAACTATTAATAAGTATTTTTACACTGAAATTATGAAAAAAATCAACAAGTTGGCTGTCATGACATCTGGGGGAGATTCTCCTGGAATGAATGCTGCAATTCGATCAGTAGTTAGAACTTGTGCATACTATAAAATAGAATGTATAGGGATTTACAGAGGGTATCAAGGTATGATTGAAGGAGATTTCACCTCACTTACAGCACGTAGTGTTAATAACATCATCAACAAAGGAGGTACTATCTTAAAATCTGCTAGATCTGATGAGTTTAGAACTTCTGAAGGAAGAAAAAAAGCACATGAAAATTTAATTAAGCAACATATTGATGGCCTTGTTGTCATCGGAGGTGACGGATCTTTTACTGGAGGCGTTATTTTTAATAAAGAATATAATTTTCCTGTAATAGGAATACCTGGAACTATAGATAATGATATTTTTGGTACTTCACACACCTTAGGGTATGATACAGCATTAAATACTGCAGTTGAAGCTATTGATAAAATTAGAGATACTGCCTCTTCTCATAATAGATTATTTTTTGTAGAAGTT
>Ga0228639_1000749_pt1 | contig 14292 bp, 14 predicted proteins | sample 50DmetaG_FD_190532 | JGI IMG/M metagenome (GOLD analysis project Ga0228639, IMG submission 190532) | Seawater microbial communities from Monterey Bay, California, United States - 50D | ecosystem: Environmental > Aquatic > Marine > Coastal | place: USA: California | collected 2016-10-18
GAAGTGCTGCTGCTAGTTTTAAGCTCATACCTTCTGGAATGGGTAAACAATGACTGGCCTGCGTCACAGCATATTCTGCATAGCCCCCTCCTGGTAAAAGTGCACACACGTCATCGCCAATTTTCCAGCTAGAAACATTTTGTCCAATTGCAAATATTTTACCCGAAGCTTCAAGCCCTGGAAGATCACTCGCTCCAGGAGGTGGTAGGTAAGATCCTGCTCTTTGTAGGACGTCTGGCCGATTAACGCCAGCATAAGAAATCTTGATTAAAACCTCATTCCTATTTGGTTTTGGAATGCTCCTTACCACCTGCCTAAGAACATCAGGACCACCGGGCTTCGCAATTTCAATTGCCCTCATCCCATTCATCATTAGGTATCCAAATAACCAGGTAAATTCGTATCGACATTCCTATCAGGTCGTTTAATTTTTTTCAAAAAATTTCTTGTTATACCATTAAAATTATTTGCTAATTTGTTTGTTTTAAGTTGTACTTTCGCTTTCTCAAACCTCATGACATCTTCAATTCGACGATCTAAAAAATGCCAAGTTTCTTCACTTCCTTCACTATTGTCACCGAGCCAATATAATACAGTGCTCCCATATACTGCGCTTAAGATTGTTCTCTTGGAATACCAGTTATAATCTTCAGAATTATCGCCAATTAATTCCCAAATTAGATCAGAAGTATCCCATATTAGACGGCTACCCTCGAACGCGTAGACAGGTAACGAAAACAAAACTACTCCTCTTCGCACCGCTTCTTTATCAGAAGCAAGTACAATTCTTAACTCAACTGCTTTTCTTATTTTTTCTCTTACTTTCAACTGCGAAATATCTTTTGCCTTGAATGCAGTTTCAAACTGCTCGTTACCCCACTTATGAAATGCTACTGCTAGATCTAAAGCCCCCCGTGGGCAGAACAGTCTAGCTTTTTCCTCAGAAATATCAGCCTCTTTGCATGCTGCAACAAATGTTGAATTTGACCAGCCATCAAATGCCACGTTAGGCAACGCTGCTAACATTAGCTCTAATATCTTAGGATCAATCGGTCTTCGCATTATTGAATCTTTCACTAGACAACTTTATTTATGATTGTTATATGACCATTTCCTGCACACAGATGCAAATTTAACATAGAAAGGTGGTGAAAACCACATGCAGGTTAGTGTTCGTGACAATAACGTGGATCAAGCTTTACGTGCGTTGAAAAAGAAACTTCAGCGTGAAGGTGTATTTAGAGAAATGAAGCTTAAGCAGCATTTTGAAAAACCTTCTGAAAAAAAGGCCCGCGAAAAAGCCGAAGCAATCCGTCGTGCTCGTAAATTAGCTCGTAAAAAAGCTCAGCGCGAAGGAATGATGTAAGTAAATTTTTATAACTATTTTAAAATGGCCCGCTTATTGTGGGCCTTTTTTATTTCAAAAATCTAATTTAGTAAATTTTCGGAACGTACAATTTATCTGGCAAAACCCTTCTTTCGTAGTCTGGATCAAAAATACGTTCAGGTAGGTTTACCGGTTCATGCTCAATTTCTTGATATGGAACCATGGATATAATATGTTCTATACAATTTAACCGTTCTCTTTTTTTGTCATCACCTTCAACAATATACCACGGGGCTTCAGGAATATTTGTTTTAGAAAACATCTCCTCTTTTGCCTTTGTGTAGTCTTCCCAACGTATTCTACTCTCCAAATCCATTTTAGATAGTTTCCATTGCTTCATTGGGTCATGTATTCTCATTAGGAACCTTATTTGTTGCTCTTCGTCAGAAATAGAAAACCAATACTTTAATACCATTATCCCAGACCGGACCAACATACGCTCAAACTCAGGAACATCATTAAAGAATTGCCCAACCTGTTCTGTATCAGCAAATTCCATAACCCTTTCTACGCCTGCGCGATTGTACCATGAACGATCAAATAGAACGATTTCACCCCCTGCTGGAAGATGGGGAACAAATCTCTGAAAATACCATTGCGATTTCTCTCTTTCTGTCGGAGCAGGAAGAGCTACAACCCTGGCAACTCTGGGGTCCATTCTTTGTGTAATGCGCTTAATAACACTCCCTTTTCCAGCTCCATCACGACCCTCACATATTATTACTAATTTCGATCCGGTTTCTTTTACCCAGTCTTGCAACTTGATCAACTCAACCTGAAGTCGTAATAAATTACGGTAATAAGTTGTTTTATCGAGCATATTAGGATGCTTATCACGATAAGCTTTTCGCATTTCTTCGGTTAAAGCAGGAGCATTGAACTCTTCTTCGAACATTTCGTCCAAAGTATCTTCCAATTCTGCCTCGATCCAACTTTTTGTTTTCTTTATCATCCGAAAATATACTTTCTAGAGCCCTTAAAAATTTCTGAGGATGTAATTCTTACGCTAAATTATTTAAAGGGTCACGAAGAAGTATAAATCTCGAAACTAAATGGGTAAAGCAGTTGTTTTAAAAACAGTACGTAAGGCAAATGACGATTGCATCTGTGCAACGCCGGGAAGTCTAGCCAAATACTGCCGGTGAATTCTAGCAAAGTCTTCCGTACTTTCTGCAACAACTTTTAAAACATAATCTGCAGTTCCAGCAGTAAGGTGACACTCTAAAACGTTTGGAATACGTGCAACCTCCTTCTCAAAAGCATCTAAAACTTCGTCAGCTTGAGCTGATAGCGTAATCTCGACAAAAACTGTTGTAGGTACGCCCATTTTTTTTGCATCAAGAAGTGCGACATATTCCTTTACAATTCCCTCGTCTTCTAATCTTTGTACGCGTCGATAGCATGCTGATTGAGACAGATTTATACTGTCTGCCAACTCTGCGTTAGAAATTCTTCCCTTCTCCTGCAAAGCTTTAAGAATTCGTTTATCAATTTCATCTAATTTCATGATTTAAGTATTCTTAGGAAATTAAGAAGCTAGCTAGCAACATAATAAATAAATTAAATTTTTCCGTCTAAAACATATTTTAAAATTTGAACAACTTGTTCTGGTTTTTCAACAACTGCTAAAGCTGCAGCATCAACTTCTTTGAGTGCATGTTGATGCTCACTACTATGAATAACAATCAACGATTTACCTAAAGCCGCAGCAAAACCAGCATCAAAAGCCGCATTCCATTGCTTATATTTCTCACCAAACCTGACTATCACAATATCTGCATTCATGAGACCTTTACGAGTACGGATCGCATTGAGTTTTGCTCCCTTATTATCATGCCAAAATTTGTCCGGTTCATTTCCCATTATCATTGCGCCACAATCATCACTTAATTCGTGATCAGTGACTGGCCCTTCAAAATTAATATCCAAATCTTTAGAACTAGATATAATTTCATCCCGCCAATGTGTATGGATTTCACCTGATAGATAAACACGCATTCTTTTCTCCTAGGTTCGCAAAACACCACCAGTAGCGTTTTTTACCTTTTCTATTATCTTTTTGCTTAAATCCTCAATTTCTGCATCCTTAAGAGTTTTCTCAGTAGGTTGAAGTCTTACCGTTAACGCAATAGATTTTTTCCCAGCGTCCAATTCTTTACCAACAAATTCATCAAAAACTCTTACATCTTGTATTAAGTGTTTATCTGCTCCTGTAGCAGCAATAACTAAATCCGATGCTCCTACTTTATTGTCCACAATAAATGCAAAGTCGCGCTCGACGGCCTGCAAATCAACTAAATCTAGAGCTAAGCGCGTTGCTTTCTTATTTCTTGGGACCGGTATAGAGTTAGGCCAAATTGTAAAAGCCACAGCTGGCCCTTTGACATCTATTTCCTTTAAAACTTTTGGATGTATTTCTCCAAAAACTGCAAGAACAGTCTTTGGGCCTAGGCAAATACAGCCGTGTCTCCCAGGATGCCACCAACTGTTCCCACCTCTTCGAATTTGCACCTTTTTAGGTGCACCTAGCGCGGTTAATGTAGCCTCGACATCAGCTTTTACATCAAAAATATCTATATTTCTTGTTTTACTATGTACATTTTTCTTAGCTGTTTGGCCAACTAGCAAACCAGAAATTTGAAAATCTTGATCACTTGGCTCTATCCCACCAAAAACTGGACCAGCCTCAAATAATGCAATATCATTGAACCCTCTCGCCTGATTTCTCGAGGCTGCTTTTAGCAGGCAGGGCAGAAGGTCGGGTCTCATATGGCTCATATCAGTTGAAATTGGATTTTGAAGTTGGGTAGCTTCAGAACCCCCTCCAAAAAGTTGCGCTGATTGGGCATCAATAAAGCTATATGAAACGCATTCATTATAACCGAGGGCTGCAATATTTCGTCTAGCTATTTGCTCACGTTTTTGAGATGTGTTCAGAACAGGCTTTGAAATACCCAAATCCTTTTTGGGTAATGGGACCCCTTTTAAATTTGCTAAGGACGCAACACGAGCAATTTCTTCTACAATATCTGCTTCACCCAAAACATCCGGCCGCCATGCAGGCACATGAGCTTGATCGCCCTTTAATATAAAACCCAAATCCGTCAAAATCTTTTTTTGTCGATCCTCTGGGATTTTCATACCCACGAGGGATTGAACTTTATTTGCATCAAATTTGTAATATCTTGAAGTATCAGGAATGTGTCCTGCCTTAACTAAATCTGAGGCTTCGCCACCACACAACCGAAGAATCATTTGAGTTGCAGCCTCAATACCTTCTGGCGTCCATGCTGGATCGATACCTCGCTCAAAACGATATCTGGCGTCAGAATTAATCTTTAACTCTCGGCCAGTGTAAGCTGTTCTAATAGGGTCAAAGTATGCTGCTTCTAAAAACACATTTTCAGTTATGTCCGTACAACCAGAGTGCAAACCGCCCATTATGCCACCAAGGCTTTCCACTCCCTCAGAGTCTGAGATTACAGTCATACCAGAACTAAGTTTATACTCTTTTTCGTCTAGTCCAATAAATTTTTCTCCACCAACTGCTTTGTGAATTCTAAGTTTATTTCCAACAATTTTATCTGCATCAAAGACATGAAGCGGGCGATTTTGGTCGTAAGTAAAATAATTAGTAATATCGACAAGCACAGATATTGGACGCAATCCTATCGCTTTCAAATAATCCTGAAGCCATTCTGGCGACTGAACGTTTTTAACTCCCTTAATAACCCGGCCGAAGAATACTGGCGTATTAACAAGGCAGTCTTTATCGATTTCTACTGAGATGGGGCACGGAAAATTCCCTTTAACTGGCTCAACCTCATTATTTATTAATTTGCCTAAACCACGAGCAGCTAGGTCTCTTGCTATCCCATGAACGCCAAGTGCGTCAGGTCTATTTGGGGTAATCGCAATCTCTATGGTGGTTTCAACTTTAGATGGTTTATTGAGTGCTAACCAGTCAATGAACTTTTCCCCAACCTTCCCTGAAGACAGTTCAATAATACCATCATGTTCGTCACTTAATTGCATTTCTCGCTCCGAACACATCATTCCAAAGCTTTCAATACCGCGAATTTTTCCAACACCTATTGTTGTTTCAATACCCGGGACAAATACACCAGGCCTTGCAACAACAACCAGAATTCCTTTTCGTGCATTTGGTGCACCACAGATTATTTGAAGCTCACCCTCATCCGTTTGTACCTGGCATACTCGCAGCTTATCTGCATTTGGATGCTGCTCAGCGCTTAGCACTTTACCAATTGTGAACTCTTTTAGCGACTCAACTGGATCTTCAACATTTTCAACCTCAAGTCCCAAGTCTGTTAATGCTGTGAGTATTTCATCCAAATTAGCAGACGTATCTAAATGTTTTTTCAACCAAGATAGTGTGAACTTCATAAAAATTTCCTCATATCAACACCATACAGTATAACTATCTAGAAAGACCTGCATGAAGGTTTGGTTGGTCAAGTGCTGTGAAGCCATAATGGCGAAGCCATCTCAGATCACTATCAAAAAAAGCTCGCAAATCAGGAATTCCATATTTCAGCATTGCTATTCTATCTATACCCATACCAAAAGCAAAACCTTGCCAAATATTAGGATCGATACTACCCGCCAGCAAAACTTTTGGATGCACCATCCCAGAACCCAGAATTTCAAGCCAATCATCACCTTCACCTACTTTAAGCTGACCGTTGTCCCATGAGCATCGAATATCAACTTCAGCAGAGGGTTCTGTAAATGGAAAATGGGACGCTCTAAATCGAAGCTCAACATCACTCACTTCAAAATATGTTTTGACAAATTCCTCTAAAACCCATTTCAAATTAGCCATAGACAGAGATTTGTCGATTGCTAACCCTTCGACCTGATGGAACATCGGCGTATGGGTCTGATCATAATCTGCTCTGTAAACCCCACCTGGACATATTACGCGAACAGGAGCACCAATATTTTCCATAGTTCTAATTTGCACTGGTGATGTATGGGTTCGCAAAACATCAGGGGCTCTATCATCATTTTCTGAGCGATACATATAAAATGTATCCATCTCAGCTCTTGCTGGATGATGGCTTGGAATATTTAACGCGTCAAAATTATACCAATCTGTTTCTATCCTGGGACCTTCTGCTACAGAAAAATCCATATTAGCAAAGATGCTTATTACCTCTTCAGTTACTTGAGATATTGGATGAATAGTACCGCTAGGCCTTTCGCGCGACGGTAAGGTAACGTCTAACCATTCGGATTCCAGCCTGTCATTGAGTGCTGAGTCTTCCAAGGCTTCTTTTTTTGCAGAAATAGCACTTATAATTTCGTTTTTCAGATCATTTAGTGCAGGACCAGCGACTTGCCTTTCCTGTGGAGACATTTGTCCCAATTCACGCATTTTGAGACTGACTTCACCTTTCTTACCAAGTGCTGCCAGCCTGACAGTTTCTAAAGCTGTTTCATCACCTGCAGTAGCTATCGCTCGAATATACTTATTTCGTAGATCTTCCATGCTTAATCTCCAATGCACTCTTTTTGTGCTAATGGAATAGAAAGACGGCTTCAAGTCACCATTCAGATTAACCTACAATCAGTTCAGCTTATCTTCGAATAGTTACCTTTACTTAACCAAATATCTATTCTTTAAGATAATGCTGATTTAGCTTGATCAACAATTGCACTAAATGCCGTTGGCTCATGTACTGCTAAATCAGCAAGAACTTTTCGATCAACTTCAATACCAGCTAGGCTAAGCCCGTTGATAAATCGACTGTAAGTTAATGTTTCATCATTAGCTCTAACGGCCGCATTTATTCTTTGGATCCACAAGCTACGAAAATTCCTTTTTCTGTTGTGGCGGTCACGGGTCGCATACTGGTTAGCTTTATCAACCGCTTGCGTAGCCACTTTGAAAGTATTTTTTCTCCGTCCATAATAACCTTTCGCTTGATCAGTTATTTTTTTGTGACGTTTGTGTGTTGTTACACCACTTGTTACTCTAGACATTTACTAAGCCCTCCCAACTATCGTGCATATGGCATCATGCTTTTGACGATTTTCTCATCAGCAGCACAAAGTGTGGTTGTTCCCCGCGCATTGCGGATGAACTTAGTAGTACGTTTAATCATCCCATGGCGCTTGCCAGCTTGGCCCGCTTTTACGCGCCCTGAAGCTGTTACTTTAAAACGCTTTTTACAACTAGACTTAGTTTTCATCTTAGGCATTTCCGTCTCCTCTTTTTTCAGGTTCGGTACCGATACGACTCGGCATGCCAAAGTGGCCGGAAGTATCACTAGAATTGCCATATAAACCTTTGTTTTAAAATTCGCAACCTGCTTTTTAACTACTCAGGATCCATTGCGTAAATCATGCGTTCATTACATGGGGCAACTCTTAAAATATTAGTTGTACCAGTAATATTAAATGGAACGCCTGCTGTAATAACAACCTGTTCAGTCTCATTAGCGAGACCTTCTGCCAGTGCTGCCCGCACTGCGCTAACCACAGCTTCCTTAAACCGAGTTTTATTACCTGATAGTACACAATTTGTCCCCCACGTCAGAGCAAGCCGCCTGGCTGTCTCTATCTCAGAAGACAAAGCTATTATAGGTACTCGAGGACGCTCTCTAGCAGTTAACAATGCTGTTGTGCCAGTTTGTGTAAAACAACAAATAGCCTTTATGTCAGTTGTTTCAGCTATTTCCCGCGCAGCAGAAACAATTCCATCCGCTACTGAGTTTCTTTTAGCTCTTCGCGAGGCCTCCATTACTTCTGTGTAAGTTGGATCACTCTCGACTTCGATAGCAACGTTATTCATTGTTTCAACGGCTTGAATTGGAAATTGCCCAGCGGCTGACTCAGCTGAAAGCATTATAGCGTCTGAGCCCTCATAGATAGCCGTGGCAACATCAGACACCTCAGCGCGAGTAGGCATCGGGCTTTCAATCATACTTTCCAACATTTGAGTTGCCACAATTACTGGTTTTGCCGCAGCTCTACATTTGCGAACCAACCTTTTTTGGATTGGCGGAACATTTTGAACAGGTAATTCCACACCTAAGTCACCTCTTGCAACCATTACTCCATCAGAGACTTCCAAAATGTCATCAAAACTTTTAACCGCTGAAGGTTTTTCAATTTTTGACATTACGGACGCTCTACCTGCTATAAGTTTGCGCGCCTCTAATATATCTTCAGCTCTTTGAACAAACGATAGAGCCAACCAATCGATACCCAAGTCACATATAAAATCTAAATCAGCACGATCCTTTTCGGATAAAGCAGCCAGTGGCAAAATAACATCTGGGACATTAACACCTTTTCTATCAGAAATTTCACCACCATTTACAACCAAACAATCCGCAAAGTCTGGACCGCATTTTTCAACCATTAATTTTATTTTCCCATCATTTATTAATAAATGAGCCCCCTCATGCAGAGCTTGAAAAATTTCAGGATGCGGTAACTGAACCCGAGCTTTTGTTCCCACATCATCTTTCAAGTCTAGCCTAAACTTTCCATTTTCAGTTAGTTCCTCAACTCCATTTTCAAACGGACCAACTCTTAATTTAGGCCCTTGCAAATCTGCTAAAATTGCTATGGGGCTATCAAGCTCAGCTTCTATCTGACGTATTATTTTGTGTCTTTCGGCTATCTCTTCGTGGGTCCCATGGCTCATATTCAATCTAAAAACATCCGCCCCAGCTAGGTGCAGGGCTTTAATTGTTTCATAATCACTGGAAGAAGGGCCTAAAGTGGCTACAATTTTGATATTACGCTGTCTTCTCATATTTTGACTTTCACCCCAGATAAAACTTCATAGTAATAAAATGTTAGCGATAACATTTCTAGCACTTATGATGTAATCTGTGTATCATGGCAACTTAAGTAATTACCAGCATTCTAAAGTTTAATTTTTATGGATTACAAACCATTCCAAATTTTTAAAAACAAACCCAAAGTACCTTGGGTTATCATTTGCGATCATGCATCAAACCTTGTGCCCAAAAGTGTTGCAGAAGGAAATTTGGGCCTCAATACCATGGAGATGCAGAAACATATTGCATTTGATGTTGGCGCAAAGAGTTTAGCAATAGAATTAGGCAATATTTTGAACGCTCCAGTTGTGTGTTCAAATTTTTCACGCTTGGTCATTGACCCAAACCGTGGAGAGAAAGATCCAACTTTAGTGATGCAATTATATGATGGAACAATAATTCCAGCTAATAAGAATATTGCAAAACAAGAAATTTTGAGAAGATTAAATCTTTTTTATAGACCTTATCATAATGCGATAGATCAAATATTAGCCCCCATAGAAAATCCAATAATTGTTTCAATTCATTCCTTTACGCCGCAGTTGAAGGGAAAGAAAAAGAGACCATGGCATATTGGTTTATTAGCTGCCAATGACCGTCGGTTTCATAATGCCTTACTTGGCTGTTTTGCAAGTGAACCGAGGCTTTGTGTCGGTGATAACCAACCGTACATAGGAAAATTACCAGGTGACACAATAGATAAACATGCAATTGGAAAAGGAAGACTGAATACATTAGTTGAGGTTAGAAATGATTTAATTGCGAACAATGAAAATCAAAAAACCTGGGCCAAAATCATTGGAAAAAACTTAAATCAAGCAAAGGATCTTTTAGATGGATGAAGCATTGAAAATAAAACTTGAGGCATCTGCCTTCAGGGCATTACGAAAACATTTAATGGCGGAACGTACAGACGTACAAAACATAGACCTTATGAACTTAGCTGGATTTTGTCGTAATTGCTTATCTAGATGGTATCAAGAGGCAGCACTGGAAAATGGTTTAGAATTGACTAAAGACGAAGCCCGCGAAATTTTCTACGGAATGTCGATGGAAGAATGGAAAACAAACTATCAGACTGAGGCAAATAAAGACAAACAGGATAATTTTAAAAGTGCGTTTTCAGAAAATGTAAAACCAACAAATTAATCTGTGAACCTTCGATATTTATCTCTTCGATTATAATTACTTTGCTTTGATATTTTGTAATAGTGGTAAAACCTTCGACATATCTGGGCCCCGCTCCTTTCCAGTAAGAGCAAGTCGGAGAGGCATAAAAAGCTGCTTTCCCTTCCTACCAGTGAGTTGCTTCACTTCTTCGGTCCATTTCGACCAAGTGTATTCATCAAAAGGCATAGCTGGTATAATAGACATGGCTTTTTCAACAAATTCTTGGTCGTCCTCATCTATAATTGGCTCAGCGCCTTTTGAAAAAATATCCCACCAGACCGATAGATCATTTAAGGTATTAATGTTTTCGCGTGTAATATCCCAAAAAGACTGAGCTACATCATCCGGCACGCCCAAAGAGTCAAGATTTTGCTGAACATCTCTTAGGTTCAGATTTTGAAGATATCGATGCGTTAAGGGATAAAGGTCTTTTTCATCAAATTTAGTAGGTGCTGATCCAAAGATTGAGAGATCAAAGTCTTTGGCAATTTCATCCAGTGTTACACGAAGCTCAACTGGCTGGGAAGATCCCAAACGTGCCATCAAACTACATAGGGCGGCCGGTTCAATACCCGCTTCTCGCAAATCTCTTAGGGCTAAGGTGCCTAACCTTTTTGATAAGGCCTCTCCACCCGGACCAGTTAGAAGAGAATGGTGAGCAAAGTTGGGAACATCACCACCAAGAGCTTTAATCATCTGGATTTGTGTTGCAGTATTTGTAACATGATCTGACCCACGCACTACGTGAGTTATTCCCATTTCTATATCATCAACCACAGATGCCAGTGTGTACAGATATTGACCGTCCGCTCTTATTAAAACAGGATCTGAAACTGATGCTGCATCAATAGAGAGGTCTTTCAGAACTCCATCTTCCCACTCAATACGAGTTTGCTCAAGCTTGAACCTCCAGTGGCCATCACCGTGATTATTTCTGAGGTTTGATTTTTCTTCATCTGATAAAGCCAATGCTGCCCGGTCATAAACAGGCGGTTTACCCATATTCAGTTGTTTTTTACGTTTTAAATCAAGTTCTGAGGGGGTCTCAAAACATTCATAGAGCAAATCAATAGAACGCAACTTATCGGATGCAGAATTATATAAGTCTAATCTAGATGATTGATATTCAACTCGATCCCATTCGAGACCTAACCACTCTAAATCTGTCTTGATAGCGTCTACATATTCCTGCTTAGACCTCTCCTGGTCAGTGTCATCAATTCTTAGAATGAAACTACCTGCGCTTTTCTTAGCAAGAAGGAAGTTCATAAGGGCAGCTCTGACATTTCCGATATGCAAGAAACCTGTCGGTGAAGGAGCAAAACGCGTAATTACCATAAATAATCTCCTGACTATGTTGCTTTTTCATAAGTGTCAGAATTTGTCCAGCACTCAAAAGATAGAGGGTTTCAAGAAATACCATTTATAGCTAGCTGCATTAAAAATAAAAAGTTATAAACGTAAAAAACCATTCTAGAGTTAAATATTATAATCAAATTTAGCTAATTTGGATCACGTTAGTCTTTTATTATTATTGGTATGAAAAATAAAAATAAATCAATTGTAGTTGTAGGAGCTGGTATCGTGGGAGTATCAACGGCTCTTTGGCTTCAGAAACAAGGGGAAGAAGTTATTTTAATTGATAGCTCACAACCAGGTACCGGAGCCAGTTTTGGTAATGCGGGTCTTCTGGCCCAGTGGGCAATGGTACCTGTGAACGTGCCAGAATTGTGGAAATCAGCACCAAAATATTTACTGAGCAAATCCTCACCTGTTTTTATGAGGTGGAGCTATTTTCCCAAATTAATCCCTTGGTTAGCTAAATTCATGGCAAACGCTACAGAAAACCGTTCGAATGAAATTATCAAAAACCTGACACCACTTGTTCAAGACGCTGTTGACCAGCACCAAAATTTAGTCAAAGGCACTCAAGCAGCAAAATGGTTGCGCGACAGTAAATTTAGTTACGTATATCGAACGCATGAGGCTTTTAAAGCCGACTCCTTTGGATGGAAAATCAAGTCAAATCTGGGATTCATTCCAAATCTAGTTTTAGGTGATGATGTCCGCGAAGAAGAACCAATTCTTTCGCCCGACATCAGATGTATGGCTGTCTTGGAAGGCCAGGGGCATATTACTAACCCGCTGGGATATGTTACGGAATTATTTAAAGTGTTCCAAAAAAATGGTGGGAAATTTATCAATAAGGCCGTTAAAAATTTCAACATAATACATGATCAAATTCATTCTGTTCAGTTGGAAGATGAGGAGATACTTTGCCAAAAGGCAGTCGTGACTTCTGGTATCTGGTCTAAAAGTTTAATCAAGAACTTAAAAATAAATGTGCCTTTAGAAACGGAAAGAGGCTATCATGTAATATACGAAAAGCCTTCTGTGCAGCCACGCAACCCAATGATGATCACTGAGGGAAAGTTTGGCGTTACCCCGATGACCACTGGCCTTAGGTGCGCTGGCACAGTTGAATTAGGTGGTTTAAACGCATCTGCTTCGAAAAAACCGATAGATTTTATTAAAAAAATAAGCTTAAAGACTTTCCCTGAGTTGAAGTTCGAAAAGACATCAGAATGGATGGGATTTAGACCAACGTTACCTGATAGTTTACCTATGATTGGAGAGATCCAAAACACTGGTATTTTCACTGGTTTTGGTCACCAACATATTGGGATGACATCAGGGCCGAAAACAGGTTTTATTTTATCGCAGTTAGTAACTGATAAGAAACCAAACTTAGATATAAGTGGATTCAGCCCTGAACGCTTCAATTAACAAATTTTCAATAATCAAAAAAACTAATCGTACTTGCGTAGATCCTCAACAACCACTCCATCTCTTGGCAGAGATCCAGGACTTACCAACTCCACATTACCCTTAAGTTTTAAAGTGGATATAATGGATGAATTGAATGCTTCTGTATCATTATTTTCTGTTTCAATTTTGACAGTCATAACATCCATTTCACCCTCCCGCGTAGCCACAATACGAGCTCTTTGAATATCTTTATGACTTGATACCAAATCAGCAACTTGTTCAGGACGCACAAATAAACCCTTAATTTTTGTTGTCTGGTCTGCTCTTCCCATCCATCCTTTAATTCTGACATTGGTTCTACCGCAAGAAGACACACCAGGCATCAAAGCACTTAAATCACCCGTCGCAAAACGAATTAATGGGTAATCAGCATTAAGGGATGTTACCACCACTTCACCGACTTCACCTAATGGTACGGGATCCCCTGTACCAGGGGTAACTATTTCAAGCACAACACCTTCATCTACGATCATGCCATCAAGCGCCTCACTCTCATAAGCTACATTTCCCAGATCAGCTGTAGCATAATTTTGTCTGCAAACGATGCCCCTATCAGAATATTCTTGTCTCAAGGACGGAAATAATGCGCCGCCTCCCACAGCGGCCCGATTAAAAGAAAGAGTTTCACCAATTTCATCAGCTTTATCTAGTATGATTTTCAAATAATCAGGGGTGCCTGTATAAACGTTTGAACCAATATCAACTGCCGCCCTTACCTGTAGTTCAGTTTGGCCAACACCAGCTGGCACTACTGCTGCACCTACAGCTCGAGCGCCATTTTCAAAAATCATGCCGGCAGGAGTGAGATGGTAACTAAAGCAGTTGTGTACAATATCACCCTTTCCAATATCGAGGGCATGCAAGAACCGACCAATGCGCCACCAATCGTGGCTAATACCGCCAGGCTCATAGATTGGTCCTGGTGACTGGAATACGTGAGCAAATTCGAATGACTTTTTACTAGAATAACCACCAAGTGCATTACCCTTAGTTTGCCTTTCAGATAGTTCTGATTTTCGTAACACCGGCAAGGACGGTAGATCGTCCAAAGAGTTAAAAATGGATGCTTCAGCACTTCCCAAGGTA
>Ga0228639_1000782_pt1 | contig 14018 bp, 15 predicted proteins | sample 50DmetaG_FD_190532 | JGI IMG/M metagenome (GOLD analysis project Ga0228639, IMG submission 190532) | Seawater microbial communities from Monterey Bay, California, United States - 50D | ecosystem: Environmental > Aquatic > Marine > Coastal | place: USA: California | collected 2016-10-18
TTGATCAGTAAACTTCGACAACGCTTCACTGTCAATAGCCAGAATCAACCCTGGATTTGTACAAAATTGACCCGCACCTAAAACGATAGAATGGGCATAAGCTTCAGCCCATTTCGGACCATTTGAAATCAATGCATTTTGTGTAATCACAACCGGATTGATGCTCCCCATTTCAGCAAAAACTGGAATTGGTTCTGGTCGTGCATTTGCAATATCGAAAAGTGCTCGGCCAGCTTTGATACTCCCTGTAAAACCAACAGCCTTTATTTTTGGATGGTTCACTAATTCTATTCCAACCTCAATTCCTTTGCTGTTCAAATTTGAAAATACACCGTCAGGCATTTTCGTGCGCTTTGCTGCTCGAATCACGGCAGACGCAATCAGCTCGCCTGTTCCAGAATGCATTGGATGACTTTTCACCACAACAGGACAGCCTGCAGCCAATGCACTCGCAGTATCCCCTCCAGCTGTTGAATAGGCCAATGGAAAGTTACTTGATCCAAATACCGCAACGGGTCCCAATGGAATTACGGTTTTCTTCAAGTCCAATTTCGGCGTTGGTTGACGGTCTGGAATTGCCGCATCGTGTGATGCCAATTTCCAGTCTTCAGATTCGAGTAAATCAGCAAAAGTACGCAATTGAAAAATCGTCCTTCCTCTCTCACCTATCGCACGACCTTTAGGCAGTCCCGACTCTTTACAGTAAGTGTTGAGCAGCACATCGCCAAGAGCTTCAATTTCGTCTGCTATAGCATTCAAAAATGTGGAACGTTGCACTTGAGAAGTATTTCTAAATACTTTAAATGCCTTCCATGCCTTATCAACCGAACTGTGGATTTCTTTAGTTGTAGCCTCAAAACATGTCCACTCATTCTCACTATTCATTTTTGGATCCATTGTTTTAAACCGCACCGATCCAATTGCAGACATCTCATTTCCAATGTAATTCTTTCCTGTAATCATGTTCTATTCCTTTCTCAAATTATTTATAATCAGGCAACTCTGGTCGTGATACCAAACCTGCATTGATAATCTCCAATACTCGAGCTCTCTCTTCTCCTATCAAAGGCAATCGAGGTGCTCTGACGTTCTCTGTACCTATACCTGTAGCCACCTCCGCAAGTTTAATGTTTTGAACAAGTTTTGTATTAATGTCCAGCTCAAGTAGGGGAAGAAACCACCGGTATATTTTCAATGCCTCAATTGTACGGTTTGCCTTTGCGAGCTCATAAATTGCCACTGTTTCTGATGGAAAAGCGCAAACCAGTCCAGCTACCCATCCATCCGCTCCCATAAATAGACTTTCCAGCGCCAAGGTGTCAACACCAGATAGAATGGCCAAGCGATCTCCAAATCGATTTTTTAATCGTGTAATATTTGAAAGATCCCGTGTTGACTCTTTCACTGCTTGAATATTGGGACATTCAATCAATTGCTCGAACATATCTAAGGTTATTTCGATCCCATAATCAACCGGATTGTTGTAGACCATAATTGGAAGGTCGGTACTGTTTGCAACAGTCTTATAATATACAACAGTCTCGCGGTCATCCGCTTTATAACGCATAGGCGGCAACATCATCAGACCACTAGCTCCATCCTCTTGCGCATGTCGAGCCGATTGAACAGCGGCTTTCGTTGTTTGCTCAGCAATATTAATAATTACTGGAATTGCTCCATCAACTATGCGAACCGCCTCTCGAACCAAAAGTCGTTTCTCAAGGTCGGTCAGTGTACTTGCTTCACAGAGGGTACCACCAAGAATAATTCCATGAACACCGGCATCAATTTGAGCTCGAATGTTTAATTCAAACATACTCAGATCCAATTCATCTTGATCTGTAAATTTTGTTGTTACTGCGGGCATCACTCCGCGCCAATTCATATTCATACGTATCGAATTAAATTCAAAAAATGGATTGTCTATTTCTGTTGTAAGGTAAAAATTCTCTCACTTTTTAGAAACAGAAAACAACCCTTTTCAAAACAAATTAGCAAAAAAAAGCCCCAACCGAAGTTGGGGCGCAACATTTTAACAGTGACTTTTAAAATTCAAAAGTATCCATAAATGCTGTCGTGAAATCTCCCTCGATAAACTTCGGGTCTTCCATTAATTTTTGGTGAAACGGAATTGTCGTTTGAATACCTTCAATGATGTATTCTCCTAAAGCACGTTTCATTTTCTTAATTGCTTCCTCTCGTGTCTGCGCTACTACAATAAGCTTCGAAATCATAGAGTCATAATTTGGAGAAATTGTATAACCTGCATAAACGTGTGTATCAATCCGAATACCATGTCCTCCTGGTGAATGGTAGCTCGTTATCTTTCCTGGAGAAGGTCTAAAGTTTGCCTTTGGATCCTCTGCATTGATACGGCACTGAATGGCATGCAGTTTTGGGAAATAATTTTCTCCTGACATCTTATCTCCTGCAGCCAATTTTATTTGCTCTTTAATCAAATCATAATTAATCACTTCTTCAGTAATTGTATGTTCAACTTGAATTCGTGTGTTCATTTCCATGAAATAAAAATCACGGTGCTTATCGACCAAGAACTCAACAGTTCCAACGCCTTCATAGTTCACAGCTTTTGTAGCCTTTATGGCAGCTTCTCCCATTTTTTTACGAAGCTCATCTGTCATGAATGGTGAAGGAGTCTCTTCTACTAGCTTTTGGTGACGTCGTTGAATCGAACAATCTCTTTCCGATAAATGACATGCATTTCCATACTGATCACCAGCAATTTGAATTTCGATATGTCGTGGGTCCTCGATAAATTTTTCCATATAAATACCATCGTTCCCGAAGGCTGCAGCAGACTCGGCTCTTGTTCCATCCCAAGCAGCTTCCATATCTTCTTCTTTCCAAACAATGCGCATTCCTTTACCTCCACCACCAGCAGTTGCCTTAAGAATGACGGGATATTTAACAACTTTTGCTGTTTTCTTGGCATCAGCAAGATCCTTGAGCAATCCTTTAGAGCCAGGTATACATGGTACATTGGCCGCAATCATAGTGGCTTTTGCATTTGCTTTATCTCCCATTCCATCAATTTGCTCGGGAGTTGCTCCAATAAATTTGATGTTGTGCTCCTCACACACACGTGAAAATTTGGCATTTTCAGACAAAAAGCCATATCCTGGGTGAATGGCATCTGCATTTGTAATTTCTGCAGCGGCGATAATGTTCGGGATCGAAAGATACGATTCGGCACTTACAGCAGGTCCGATACATACAGCTTCATCTGCAAATCGCACAGGTAAGCTATCCTTATCAGCAGTTGAGTAAACCGCCACCGTTTTAATTCCCATTTCCTTACATGTACGAATAACACGTAAAGCTATCTCTCCTCTGTTCGCAATTAATATTTTTTTGAACATGCTCATAGCAATCTATTTTAATGAATGGAACTGGCACAAGATATACCCTAGGTTCCAATAAAATCTAATTATGATGGATCAACTAAGAAAAGTGGCTGATCGTATTCAACCGGAGTTGCATCATCGACAAGGATTTTAACAATCTTACCTGATAATTCAGCTTCAATTTCATTGAATAACTTCATTGCCTCGATAATACATACAGTATCTCCAATTCCAATGGTGTCTCCTACGTTAACAAACATGTCCTTATCAGGACCAGGAGACCTGTAGAATGTTCCTATCATCGGTGATTTTACCGTTACATATTTCGAATCATCAGCTTCAGGCGCTGGCGCAGGTGCTGCGGGTGCCGCAGGCGGAGCAGCGGCAATTGGAGCTGCTGGAGCTGCTGCTTGCACAATGATTTGTTTTTCCTCCTTAGGATTCTCTTGAGAACGTATCGTGATCTTGAAATCTTTTTGTTCGATTTCAACTTCGTTGACGCCTGACTTCGCGACAAATTTGATTAAATCTTGGATTTCTTTAATATTCATTTTCATATAGTGTTAGTCCGTAAAAATAATATTTTTTAAGAATTGTAAGCCCATTTTAAATAAACTGCGCCCCAGGTAAATCCACCTCCAAAAGCAGACAAAATAATATTGTCTCCCTTCTTTAATTGACTTTCGTAGTCCCACAGGCAAAGAGGCAAAGTACCAGCAGTCGTATTTCCATAATTCTGGATATTAATCATCACCTTTTCTTTCGTTAGCCCCATTCTATTCGCTGTTGCGTCAATAATTCGGAGGTTTGCTTGATGCGGGACGAGCCAATCTACATCATCGCTTGACAGCTTGTTTTTTTCCATGATTTCAGCTGAAACGTCCGCCATATTCGTTACTGCAAATTTAAATACTTGCTTTCCTTCTTGCTTGACGTAGTGCATCCTATTTTCCACAGTTTCAGCGGATGCCGGTGCTGCAGACCCTCCTGCTGGTTGAATCAAATGGTTTCTACCTGCACCATCACTACGAAGAATAAAGTCTTGTACTCCTGTTCCATCCGTTGTTGGCTCAAGCAATACTGCTCCACATCCATCTCCAAATATCACACATGTTGTACGGTCTTCATAATCGATAATCGAAGACATTTTGTCTACTCCAACAACTACTACTTTCTTGTAACGTCCTGTTTCAATGAATTGAGCCCCTGTAGCCAAGCCGTATATAAAACCAGAACAGGCAGCAATTAGGTCAAACCCCCAAGCATTTGTCATTCCTGTTTTATCGCAAAGAACATTGGCAGTGCTGGGAAAAGGATAATCCGGGGTAACTGTTGCCAAGACAACCAAATCAACATCTTCAGGTGATGTTCCCGTTTTCTCCAGAAGACCTTTGACTGCTTCCGCTGCCATGTCTGAGGAAGCACCATCCTTCATAATTCTTCTTTCTTTGATTCCGGTGCGTGAAGTAATCCACTCATCTGAAGTATCAACTATTTTTGCCAAATCATCATTCGAAAGTACATCACTTGGTAAATACCCTTGAACTCCGGTAATTGCTGCGGTCGTTTTCATAATTAATTAAATGCTTCGTTAATTTTGTTTGCCAAGCCTGAACTTGCTACATCGTATGCGTGTAGTATCATGTTTTTTACTGCTATATCATTTGATATACCGTGTCCTATAATCACGTTTCCTTGTACGCCAAGAATTGGGGTGCCTCCGTAATTCTCGTAGTTGAATCGGTCGAGAAATTCGTCTTCTACCTTTCGCTTCTTTAGCATTGAATACATTCCCTCTGCCTGCTTCAAAACCACATTTCCTGTGAATCCATCACACACAACTACATCTGCTTTACCCGTGAACAAATCACGTCCTTCTACGTTGCCAATAAAATTGATATTATCTGATCCCGCCATTAACTTGTGTGCGGTTTGTGTAAGTAGATTTCCTTTGGTTTCCTCTTCACCAATATTTAACAGAGCGACGCGCGGACTTTCAATACCATAGACTCCCTTAGAGTACAAGGACCCAAGAACTGCAAATTGGTGCAAAACATCTGGTTTACAGTCTGCATTCGAACCAACATCCAAAAGAATAGATTTTGAACCGTCCACAGCGGGAAGAGTTGAAGTAATACAGGGACGAATAACCCCAGGAATGGTATGGATTTTGAACATCGAACCCACAAGCATTGCTCCCGTATTTCCAGTACTTGCAAAGGCTCGAATTTCACCGCTGGCAAGCAGATCAAAACCAACGGCAATCGAACTGTTCGGTTTTTGTGAAATTGCACGAGTTGGATGGTCGTGCATTGTTATCAAATCGGGTGCATGCACAATTTCAAAGCTAGAAGCTTCCTCATTAAAAGAGGAAAGGCCACTCAGAATTTGATTCTGGTCGCCTATCAGGACAATTTTAATATCCGCTGAAAGTTCTTTTCGTGCTAAAACCGCACCTGCAATATTTGCATCAGGAGCGAAATCACCACCAAGGACATCTACACCAATCTTCATAAAGAAGAACTAAAGTACAGAATTAAACCGCAACTTCTCTCTCTGCAACTACTTTTCCTTTGTAGTACAATTTCCCCTCGTGCCAGTGAGCATGGTGAAACAAGTGAGGCTGTCCAGTTGTAGGACATGTTGCGATGTTGTTCGCTTCTCCCTTAACGTGTGTTCTCCTCTTGTCACGTCTCGTTCTCGATATTTTTCGTTTAGGATGTGCCATTTTACTTTAATTATAAATTCTTATTTCTTCTTTAAATCTTTCAATGCCGCCCAGCGAGGATCAATTTGATCATCATCGCCATCTTCATCAATCTCTATTTGGTCCTCATCTTCTGATTCTCCATCAAACGCTATTGCATCTGGTTTTTCCAATTCTGCTCTAGAGTATACTTGATATTCACTTAAAATATCAATGATTTCCTCGTTACATTCTCCATCGGTATGGACTGATCTTGATGGAAGTGATACGGAGATAAACTCAACAATATTTACTTTAACATCAATTTCAAATTCTTCAGGGTAAACAATAACCAATGATTCATCGTCGGACGGTTGATCGTCAAACTTGTAAATCAATTGAAATTGTTCATCAATAGCAACGTTCATAGGCTCTGTACACCGAGCACAAGCTGTCTCCACAACTCCATGCAAGGCGAAATTACCCACCAACATTGTTTCTTTTTTTTCTAAGGTTAACTTTACACAAAGATTCCCTTTTTGAACTAAAGAATAATCAATACCTTCAAAGAACGCATTGTCAATATCAAACTTAAATTCGTGAAACCCCAGTTTTAAACCTACAAAAGGGATTACGAACTCTTTATTTGACATAACAACTGTCTAAAAATTGGATGGCAAAGTTAACTATTTTAAACGAAAGAGCACTCCTTCAATCAATTAATTTTCCTTTGCTTGCTTTTTTTACGCCAAATTTGTTGCTTCTCATTCTCTCCGCCCCTCATTTCTGTAATCTCTTCCGCGTTTATCTGCGGGGCGACTTTTCAGCGGGTTCTCACTAATTTCTTTCTCTCTTGTCTGATTTCGATGCACGTCAATCGCGAGATAAATTGCGTTCCTCATCGACTCTCCTGAAGCGCTGTTTGAACCTGCTATATCGAATGCCGTTCCGTGATCCGGAGAGGTTCTAACAATTGGCAATCCTGCAGTAAAATTCACACCTTCATCGAAAGACAGCGCCTTAAATGCCGCCAAACCTTGGTCATGGTACATCGCTAAAATTCCATCAAATTCATATTTCGATTTCGAACCAAAAAACCCATCAGCTGGATAGGGACCAAACGCCATAATATCGGATGCTTTTGCTTGATTTATGGCCGGAAGAACAACTTCACCTTCTTCGCTACCCATTTTTCCGTTCTCACCAGCGTGAGGATTTACTCCAAACACAGCAATTTTAGGCTTGCGGATTCCAAAATCTTTTTTCAAGCTATCATTAAATGCTTTGATTTTTTCAAAAACTTTTTCTGTGGTTACAACTGTTGGAACATCTTTTAAGGGAATGTGACTCGTTACCAACCCCACTTTTAACGTCGTGGAAATCATCAACATTAGTGCGTCTTCTTCTCCTGCCATATCCGCTAGATACTCCGTATGCCCTGGGAATTTGAATCCGGTTTTACCCATTGCCTCTTTCGAAATAGGAGCTGTGACTAGGACGTCTATTTTTCCTGAAGCAAGATCTTTAGTTGCCCAATCCAAGGATTCTAAAGCATATTTCCCACCATTCGCTGTAGCCTTTCCTATATCGAACTGAAGTTCATCTTCCCATACAGACACTACATTTATCTTGCGTTGCTTAATCTCATCCGCCGATTTAATCGAAAGGTAATTAAAATCATGAAGTTTCGTCGACTTTTTATAAAAGTTCAATACCTTCGACGAAGCGTAAATAACAGGTGTACAATCTTGTAATATTCGATTGTCACTCAAAGCTTTCATAACAACCTCCGGACCGATTCCGTTCACATCTCCAATTGAAATACCAACGCGTATTGATCTGCTGCTCGATTTTTTCTGATTATCCATTGGTGTAATTTTTTAAGAAGTGATACAATAAGCGAACACCTGTTCCTCCCTTGGTCGGTAGGCATCTGTTCTATCAAGCCACACAGGCCCTACTAAATCAATATGAATGTAGGGCGCATCAAAATCTGTAGTGCCAGCAACATCTTTTTCTCCCTTGAGAAAGGTCTCAAACAAGCCCAGTTCAAAATGCTGCATTCCTTTTGGTTTTTCAGCTTCGCTTCCCACGACAATGCGCTTATTGCATCCACCAAAATCTCCATTATTAATGATTTTCATTATTGGTAATTTTATGTTGCGCAAAGTTAATCAATCTTTTACCATGTGGCATCCTGAATTAATGAATTCTATTTTTGAATATATCATGCCCAAAACATATAAGAAACTTCTATTGTGTGACACACTGCTCAAGAATTGCATCATTTTCTTTATTTCTTGTAATTTTGTGGTGTGATAAATGAACGCCCCATAACAGACTGGATGCCTTTGACAAAAAAGGAATTGCAAAAACGTGGACTCGATAGTATTGATGTTGTCTTGATTTCCGGAGATGCTTATGTTGATCATCCAGCATTTGGAACTGCAGTAATTGGTCGAATTATAGAGGATGAAGGATTTTCTGTCGCAATTATTGCACAACCCAATTGGCAAGATGATCTAAGAGATTTCAAAAAATTTGGTCGCCCAAACTATTTCTTTGGTGTCACCGCCGGCTGTATGGACTCAATGGTCAATCATTATACGGCTAACAAACGACTGCGATCTACAGATGCATACACTCCAGGTGGAGAGTCAGGATTCCGCCCAGACTATGCAACTTCAGTATATTCACGAATAATAAAAGATCTTTATCCTGATGTACCGGTTTTAATTGGAGGGATTGAGGCATCTCTTCGACGTGTGACACATTACGATTATTGGTCGGACAAATTGCACCCAACAATACTAGAATCATCCAAAGCAGACTTGCTGGTTTATGGAATGGGAGACCAACCCCTGCGTGATATGTTGCGGCTATTAAAAAAAGGTGTTCCCTTCTCGAATCTCACGACAGTCAATCAAGTTGCATTTCTTCAAGATGCTTCTGAACCGCTTCCAAAGAACAAAAATTGGAATACCGTCGAATTGTCCTCACATGAGACATGCTTAGAAGACAAAATCAAATTTGCAGCCAACTTTAAAATTGTTGAAGTCGAGTCAAACAAATGGGAGGCGAATCGGATTGTTCAACAGGTCGGGACAAAAACATTAGTGATTAATCCTCCATATAAGACCATGTCGGAAAAAGAAATCGATCGCTCTTTCGATCTTCCATATACCCGATTGCCCCATCCCAAATACAAAAAACGCGGCGCTATTCCAGCATACGATATGATCAAATTTTCTGTAAACATGCACCGTGGCTGTTTCGGAGGGTGTAGTTTCTGTACAATTTCTGCACACCAAGGAAAGTTTATTGCTTCGAGAAGTGAAAAATCAATTTTATCTGAGGTAAATAATGTGACACAACACCCGGATTTCAGAGGTTATATCTCTGACCTCGGGGGGCCTTCTGCCAATATGTACGGCATGAAAGGGAAAGATGAAGCGATTTGCGCGAAATGCACCAGCCCAAGCTGTATCCATCCCGTAATTTGTAATAATCTTGATACTTCTCACAGCAAGATGACCAAACTGTATCAAAAAGTAGATGCACTTCCAGAAGTTAAGAAAGCCTTCGTTGGGTCTGGAATTCGATACGATCTTTTGGTGGACGATTTCAATAAAAATAATGACGATAACAACCACGATGAATACATTGAACAAGTCGTAACACGACATGTTAGTGGCCGTCTAAAAGTTGCTCCAGAGCACACCTCGGATGCCACACTCCGAGTAATGCGAAAACCATCATTTAAGTACTTTCATAAATTCAAGCAGAAGTACGACAAAATTCAAAAAAAACATGGTTTAAATCAACAACTTATTCCCTATTTCATTTCCTCGCATCCGGGATGTGAAGACGAAGACATGGCCAATCTCGCTGTGGAAACAAAAGATATGGGATTTCAATTGGAACAGGTACAAGACTTTACTCCAACGCCCATGACTGTGGCAACTGTTATCTATTACAGCGGCGTTCATCCATATACGCTTCGCCCAACAAAAACAGTAAAAGAAAAAGAGGATAAATTAAACCAACGACGGTTTTTCTTTTGGTACAAGAAAGAAAACCATAAGTACATCCGACGCTCTCTAGAAAAGGCAAACAAATCAGATGTCGCCGATCAACTCATTGGAGAAAAAAAAGAAGGGAAACGCATTCCGAAGTGGCTCGAAGAAAAAAGAAAGCACCAAGGAAACAACACATAGTGTCCCTACACGATATTCAATTCTGAATATATCTGTTGAAATCTCAGTAAATAATAATAAAAAAGCCCTGACTCAATTGAGTCAGGACTTTTAAATGTATTGCATAAGTGCTATTCTGCGCTTTCTTCAGTTTCGCCTTCAGTTTCACCTTCAGCTTCGCTTTCTTCTTCTTCCTCATCTGAAACAGCACCTCTTGCCATTTTCACAGAAAGAACAACAGCATTTGCGGGCTCCAAGAACTCAACTCCATCAACGTTCAACTCTGAGATTCGAACTGAATCCCCGATACGCATGTCTGTAACATCAACAGTAACAGCTTCTGGCAATGCTCCCGGCAATCCCATCATACGAAGTTTTCGGTATGGTTGTCTCAATTTACCACCGTTCATAACACCAATTGCTGATCCAGTTGCTCTCAATGGGAGACTAACTTTCACCGATTTATCATCTGACAATTCTAGAAAATCAACATGCATTGCAGTATCTTTTACTGGATGCATTTGAAGGTCTTGAATAATTGCAGTTTTTTTCGTCCCATCAATATCAATTTCAACTTGATATACATCTGGTGAGAAGATCAGTTTGTGCATGTCTACCGCTCTTACAGAAAAGTGAGTTTGCTCACCTGTTCCATAAAGCACACAAGGAACCATACCTTCACGTCGTAACGCTCCAGCGTCCTTTTTCCCTACGTTCGCTCTTAACGAACCGCTCAATTGCGCTTTTTTCATTGTTTATTGTATTTATATTATAAAGTGTGAACTAATTGATTCGTTATTCACCATTCGACGAATAACGTCTCCGAACAATTCTGCAACAGACAACACTCTAATTTTATCGTGCTTTTGCTTCAGTGGAATGGTATCCGTTACAATAAGTTCGGTAATTTTTGAATTTGTGATACGCTCATAAGCTGGACCTGAAAGCACAGCATGGGTGCAAAAGGCCTTGACGCTATTCGCTCCTTTTTCGATAAACAAATCCGCTGCTTTGGTCAGCGTTCCTGCAGTATCGCACATGTCATCCACCAAGACAACATCTTTTCCAGCAACATCTCCAATCACAGTCATCTCTGCAACTTCATTTGCTTTCTTTCTTTGCTTGTGACAAATTGCAAGTCCAACATCCAAGCGTTTCGCATACGAATTTGCTCGCTTTGCACCTCCCGCATCAGGAGCCGCCATTATTAAATTTCCTGTATTCAGTTTTTCTATCTCTGATGAGAAAATGGTAGAACCGTATAAATGATCAACCGGAACCTCGAAAAATCCCTGAATCTGATCGGCATGCAAATCCATTGTCATGATTCGATCAATACCAGCAGCCATCATCATATTTGCTACCAATTTTGCCCCAATCGCTACTCTTGGTTTGTCCTTACGATCCTGTCGAGCGAGACCAAAATATGGAACTACAACAATTATCTTTCTGGCTGAAGCACGCTTCGCAGCATCAACCATAAGTAGAAGTTCGAATAAATTATCCGATGGTGGCATCGTAGACTGCACAATAAAAACATCTTGGCCTCTAACCGTCTCTTCAAAAGAAACTTGAAATTCACCATCGCTGAAGGTTGCATACTGTATATCACCTAAAGTTGCTCCGTAAGATTTTGCAATTCTTACGGCCAATTCTTTTGATGCTCGACCAGCAAATATTTTAACCCCTGCAGACATAACTATTCTTTGAGTGCGCAAAGATAGGTATTTCAGCCCAAAATACTATTTAAAAAAGGCAATAAAAAATAACGCTTCATTTCGTATTCACAAATAAACGAATTTGCTCGTTCCATAATCAACACGATATGGAGTCTATTGCTGTGAATTCCTATCGTCTGAGTTGGTTTTCTTCTGGGGATTGGTTTCCAATTTATTCTTTAAAAAAATCGTGCTTTCCTTAAACGCAGGAATGGTTGAAGTTGTAATCAATTTTATGGGGTAATAAAACAATGAACTCTCCTTTGTTTCACTGTCAATAATATCGTTTCGTTCATCGTAAGACTCGACAATCATTACTGCTCCACCAATAAAAAAACACATTTTAAGCAGTCCGAAGGCCATGCCAGCCAGCTTATTTAGTGGACTAAGCTGAACCACTTTCAACATTCTCTCAATGGCTTTGCCCGCAAAATAAACCATTGCACCAACAGCTAAAAATGTAATTGTGAAAGCAATCACTGGCACATACTCAGAGTTGGAACCAAAATCTTCAACAATGATTCGAGTTGCGAAATTCGAAAAATGAACACCTGCATATAACCCTAAAAAAAGCGCTAAAGTTGTAAATAACTGAAGAATAAAACCACTTTTGAAGCCATTCCAAGCACCCCAAATTAAAACAAGAACAAATAATATATCGAGATAATTCACACCGTTTTACCTGAATTAATTAATCGCAATCCGAGGCCAAAATTGTGCTAAAATACAAATCCACTTCCGACCACAATTTAGAAACACCATCTTCCCCTGTATGTAAATCTTTACACTCAAGATTTAATGCGTCAATTCCTGTTTGTGCATTCCAATCTGCAACATCAATGTTTGATGTGAATTCAAATTTACCTGCTTCATCCAGCTTGTATTTGCCGCTTACTGGTAGGTTCATGCCTCCCATACTAATGTTGATCTCAGCGCTACCATCGTCATCAAGATTCGCTACGCTACCCGTAATTTTATCACATCCAAAGGTTCCGAAAAAGAACTTTACAATCTTCGCATTTCGTCCTTCGTCATTTGTTTCAATCGATGCAGTTTCTATCTCAAATTTCAAGGATTTTATAAGATCCATTTGATTGTCCGATTCTTCTCCTTTTATATTAATTACATTAAAGGTTCCTTTCACTGGAACTTTTGCTGTTGTTTTGTAAGATGTAAAACCCAATTCAGTTGAATTATCATCATATGAATAGAAGCAAAGTTCTTGCGTGTTATTTACTTCTTCTTCAGATTCATCATTGCCACAGGAAGTCAATCCCAACGCCAAAACCATAGAGGCCAAAGCTAACATTCTAACATTCATAACACATCATTTATAATTCACTTCGAAGGTACTAATTTTTACTCTCTTATCGATTGTCCAATGTCGCTATTTGGGATTTTTTTTGCATATCAAATCGAACCGGGCGAATACTCAATTAAGGACGTAAAAAATAGATTGCCGAATCTTTCGATCAGATACATGGTTTACTACATTATTTTTAGCTTTGTACCATGGATTTTGATATTGAATTGCGCTTTCAAGAAGTTAAATCGCAATTAGAAAAAACGTTTGGTGAAGGAATGGATGTTCAAGCGATGCTATTCTTAATCGGAGTGAATGAATTGGGGATGGGCTATAAAGATTTTTCTAAAAGTGAAAAAACAGACCTTCTTCATGTTGCTGTATGCACAGTTCTTGAACCTCATGGATACTATGAATTTGACGGACACGATGCGGAAAACTGGCCGCACTTCAAGCTCATCCAAGAGCTACCCCCACTGAACGATCGAGAGCAACAACACCTTATGAAAGAAGCGCTAATCGATTATTTCGTACAAAATGAATATGTCGAAATAGAAAACAACAATGCCTAATTCAAATACGAGTTCTCACACGCACAGCAAACAAAGGTTGAAATTACTATCTTCGCGACACACTTATAAGTTTATATGGATTTTTGGATCAAAGCAGCACAACTAATTTTATCACTTTCTTTACTCGTAGTACTGCATGAATTTGGACACTACGTACCCGCGCGTATTTTCAAAACAC